>Ga0228536_1000855_pt1 | contig 42423 bp, 38 predicted proteins | sample SJ1Smetagenome_FD_168611 | JGI IMG/M metagenome (GOLD analysis project Ga0228536, IMG submission 168611) | Enriched culture of PCE-dechlorinating microbial communities from Ithaca, New York, USA - SJ1.S | ecosystem: Engineered > Modeled > Simulated communities (microbial... > Unclassified...
GTGGATAGGCTACACTAAGTTGGACAACTTTTCTAAGGTCATATAAAATAGAGCAAATGAAAGGAAGTCGAACATTATGACCAAAAGACCAAGAAGAGAGTACACCGATGAATTTAAACTACAAATGGTGAAATTATACCTAAGCGGCAAGCCAAAAGTAGAAATCAGTCGAGAGTATGAACTAACACCATCCTCGTTGAACCGTTGGATAAAACAGCATCAATCAAGCGGATCTTTCCGTGAGAAAGACAATCGAAGCGAAGAACAACAGGAACTGCTTCGATTACAGAAAGAAAATCAGCAGCTGAAGATGGAAAATGATATTTTAAAGCAAGCCGCGCTGATAATGGGACGAAAGTAGATGTCATTCTGGCGAACAAAGACAAATACTCGATATCAGCAATGTGTGCCGTCCTACAATTACCAAGAAGCACCTTTTATTACGAAGCAAAGTCAAAAGAAGATGAGACTCCGTTGAAGGAAGAAATCAAGAAAATATTTCTAGCCAGCAAGCGAAATTATGGCACTCGAAAGATCAAGAAAGTACTCCATAAGTCTGGCATACAAGTATCCCGTCGGCGAATCGGCCGAATCATGAAGGAATTGGGTTTGGTCTCCAGCTATACGATTGCCCAGTACAAAGTCCATAAACAACCAACCAACGAACAAAAGATCAGCAACAAAGTGGCACGGGAGTTTGACGGGCGCGATTGCCTGGAAGTTGTAGTCAGTGATTTGACCTATGTTCGTGTGAATGGCAAGTGGAACTATGTTTGCCTTATCACAGACCTGTACAATCGCGAATTCATCGGCTACAGTGCGGGGCCAAACAAAGATCCCAGACTGGTATATGAAGCTTTTGCCAGTGTGCGTGCCAATCTATCCAAAATCAAGATTTTCCATACGGACAGAGGAAACGAATTCAAGAACAACACGATCGACGGATTGTTGGAAACCTTTAAAATTCAACGATCATTAAGCCAGAAGGGCTGTCCATACGATAATGCAGTAGCTGAAGCAGCATTCAAGGTCTTTAAAACGGAGTTTGTCTATCAGAATATATTTACATCTCTTGATGAATTAAAAGTAGGTCTGGCTGATTATGTCCATTGGTACAACAACATTCGCATACATTCGTCACTGGAGTATTTAACACCCGTCGAATATCGATTGTCTGACCTTAAGAAAACTGTCTAAATAAGTGTTGACGATCCAATTGCGGAATCCTTCTTCCAACGCTTGGACAGCCGTCTCAAAAGAGTATCTATCCGTGAGGAAAGACAGTGTGCGGACTGTCTCTCGAAGTTCCTCTCTGCACAGTTCGTCCATGTTCTTGCGTAACTGTTCTGGAATCATCTCTCGAACACCGCTATTACGCCAGGCCCCAACATTTTTCGTCAGTGTTGCAAGTGTCGTTCTATAATCCAGATTATCTGTGCGCACTGGTCCAAAACGGCGTCGGTGGACCACGCTCAACACATTTCTTTCATCGTATACTTCGATGTGATGAGCCTTTATGCCAACGAGCACCTCAGTCCCGCCAAACTCAGGACATGTGGAATAGTAATGCCTGTCGTCTATTCTTACCTTTCCATAACTGTCAGCATTCAAGTACACATAACGGCACACATCAAAGGGATGAGTTGGCAGCGGCATGAGTGCTGCCTGGTCTTCAAGGAAGAGGTCTTCAATGATTGCCGGCTTTTTGTAGTGCTGTTCTTTTGCCTTTGCCTGATGGGCGTCCAGTAGATGCCGGTTGTAATCCTCAATGGAATCATATTTTGGTACTGGAACAAAAAGATTGCGGCGTATGTATCCAACCTTGTTTTCCACAGACCCCTTTTCATGCCCGGAGTCAGGATTGCAATACCTGGCAATAAATCGATAATGCGCCCGCATCTGTTGAAATAAATGTGCCTCGCGTATCTCTTCTCCGATACGGCGACCAACGCCAGTTGCATTGTCGAATACAAGTACAGTCGGTACGCCTCCGATATACTCGAAGATGTCTTTCAACCCCTGGCAGACACACTCGCTGGTCTCTCCGCCAAACACTTGACTAAAGCCGTCGTTACTGTGCGGAAACGACACTGTCAGATACTTTTTTCTTGTGCATACCCCCTGCTCATAGAAGTCTGCCTCTCCAAAATCAACTTGCGCTTCTCCTGGGTGCCAGACGAGTTCTTGGTAGGTCTTAACTTGCTTTGTCTCGATTTTATAGCGCTTGACGTAGCGTTGAACCGTTGGGTACGACAAGGAGAATTCTGCGTGTTCCTCCTTCAACCGGTTGTAGATTCGTTTTGCTGAATGGCGCTGTTTGTACCAGACGTTGTTGTCAGAATCAATCCAAGATTGGATTTTCTCTTTGTACGGATCCAACTTGGATTCACGTTCTTCTGGGCTTGGGACTGATGGTGAGAAATCCTCTTTTCGAAGGTATTTCCTTACAGTTTTCTCGTCGACATGAAAGTCCCTGGCAATCTGAGATATGCGACTTCCCGAAGCATACGCTTCTCTGATATCATTGATCTCGGGCATCTTGAGCACTTCTCCTGTTCCTCCTTTGCTGTGGTTGACGTTACAACAAAGGATACTGAATGGGGGGCGAGTTCTCAACTGCCCCTTTTTTATCAAGATTTTTCCCGGGAATTCCTGATGATTTTTTCGGGATTTTGTGATGAGCAATACCGGTACTTTTAGTCTACATCAAACAGCTGTTTCCCCGCATCAGCGCAGAATGGGTGGAAAGTACGCTCGTGCCATGCTCCAGAAAGAGTACATGATCCAACTGTGGAAACAGCTGTAAACGGTGGGAAATTAAAATAACGATGCGGTCTGCAGCCAGCAGACGCAGATTTGCAAAAATCTCCCGTTCGGTTTTTTGGTCCACTGCGGAAAAGGGGTCATCCAAAATCAAAATCTGCCGTGCATGATAGCAGGTGCGAGCCAGCGCAAGACGTGCCTGCTGACCGCCCGACAGACGGATTCCACCGCTGCCGACGGAGGTAGCCGCTCCCTGCGGCATTTTACAAATTTCATCTGCCAGACACACCGTTTTCAGGCAGCGGGCTATTTCGCCTTTTTCACCCAGACGAATATTTTCTTCAATGCTCTCTGTCATCAGCTCCGGTTCATGCCCCAGATAGGACAGCAGCCGGCTGCGCTCGTATAAACTCAGCGTGCGCAGTTCTCGCTCATCTACCTCAATGCTACCCTCGTAGGGCAGTTCCCCCAACAGCGCCTTGCCCAGCATGGATTTTCCGCTGGCAACTGCTCCCGTCACGCCGATGATTTGTCCCGGCTGTGCGGAAAAAGAAATCCCGTGCAGCACCTGCTGCCCGTTTTCCCAGCGCAGAGACAAATCCCGCACTTTAATCGATGCCCCGGCAGAAAAATCCATATCGGACAGAGTAAACTGCTCCACATACTCTTTCATAAGCGGTTTGATTCTCGCCCAGGAAACCTGTGCCTTTTGAACAGAATTAAACAGCTTCGCAGTCTTGGATGACTTGAGCGCCATTTTGGCAAAGCAGGACAGGAATGTGGTGAAAGCGGCGATATTCCAGTTGCTCCAGCCAGTACCGGTAACATTTTTACCGCCCAGATACAAGACAAATATCACACCGCACATGGAAATGATGTGGTAGAGCGGCTGCATGGTGTTCTCCCAAAAATTTGCTGCCACTGCGCACTTTTCATAGTCTCTCAGGTACCCCTCATAAGCTAGGTCCCTGTTTTTATCACAGCTGTAAATGCGATAGGTAACCGCATTGGAGACTCTGTCCATGGTGGCACCGTTCAGCCGTTCGGCGCTTTTTTTGTATGTCCCGTTGTACTGCGTTACCCGGTGTTTCAAACGTCCTGCGATGAAATAAGCGACAGGGGTAAAGGCACAGGAAATCAGCGTCAGACGCCAGTCGTAATAAAACAGCATGGCAAGGTACGCAATCAGCACCACGCCGGTATCAAACACCTCTGTGGTGAACTTTCGCATGCCCTCCGCGCAGGCATCCACATCCGATACCGCTTTGGTCATCACCGTTCCAATGCTTTCTCGCTCCAGTTCATCCCGGCTCATGTTCACGAGGCTGTTGTAGAGCATATGACGCATGTTGCGGCTGGTATTATTTGCAAAACGGTGCACATAGAAGCGCTTCACGCAGCGCATGACCTGCACGGCTAAAATGACAATCAGATAGACCACCGCCAGTGACAGCATGGCGGAAAAGGATTCACGACCACCCATAATGTCGAACAGGCACTGTGCCAAACGGCCTTCAAAATATGGCCCCGCAATCATTCCAACATTGTAAAGGATGCCTGAAATCGTAACCAGCGTGAGCGACCAACGTTCCATCTTGAAGTAGGACAGAATATGGTCAGGCTGAGAAACCTGTTTGATATTTTGATTTGTGCTGCTCATTTTCCTCCGCTCCCTTCTAAAAAGCGGTGAATGAGGTTTGGAAAGTCTGCCTTGCTCTCTGCCTTGGAGCGCGTGTAAAGGATGTTCAGCAGCCGACAGAACTCAGCATTTTCCTCAGGAGACAATGTTTCCTGCAAATATTCATAATAAAGAGCTTCAACGGAAGCCTTGGAGTTTTTTAATTGGTCAGCCTTTTCAGTGGCATAGAGCAGCTGGCTGCGGCCATCGGCAGGGTTTGCCTTTCTGATAAGATACCCCTTTGCCTCCAGATTGGCCGCACGGCGGGCAGCGGCCCCTTTATCCAATGCGAGAATCTCCCGAATGGCAGCCTGTGTGATGCCGGGATTTTTGCGAACCACATGGATGAAATCATATTCCGCAGTTCCAATACCGTCCAGCTTCAGCATACGGGCAGTAAACTTATTGACTTCACGGGCAATCTTTGTGATTTGCCGTTTAGTGGCCCACATTCCGCACCCTGCTCAAAAAATAGGATATTTTCTCAAGGGGATGTAAAGTGCTATCATTAGTATAACCAAAACGCTCAAGGGCGGTATACGAAAGATGAAACTGAAGAATGCACGAGTACAGAAGAAACGGTACATACCCGTTATGATGGGATGTGCCAAGAAAGTCATGGATGAGATCGGTGTTTCCCGCATCGTGGATGAAGCTGTGAAGTGGGATGCAGCACAGTGGTTCGCATCGCCTGGAGAACTCAGCAAGGCGATGGTCTACTCGACAATGAGTGCTGTGCGCACACCTCTGTACCTGATTGACAAGCAATTCGAGAATCTGGATGGGGACTTCCTTATCGGCAAGGACATAGATGAAACATACTTGAATGATGATGCATTGGGAAGAACCTTGGATCGGATTGGGGAAGCGAATCCAGATTTGCTTTTCCAAAAAGTAGCCATGAATGCCGTCGCGCAGTACAGGATCACGTTCTCCAGAATACACAGCGATACCACAAGTGTATCGATGTATGGCGCATATGAAGGCGATGAGTTCATCAAGACGAAGGATGGAAAGCTGCAGCTTGTGCGCGGATACAGCAAAGATCATCGTCCTGAGTGCAATCAGTTGATATATGGTCAAATGACCACAGAACATGGAATCCCCTTGCTGACCAAGACGATGAACGGGAATACCTCGGACATTGAGTATAACCAGCTTGCAGTCAAAATGGCGGCTGATTTGTTCAAATCATTTGGGAACGCCAGTGGGGTCTACATTGCCGACTCAAAGCTGATGACGGGTGACAATCTTCATTTGATGATGAGTGATGAAGTGAAAATCCGCTTCATCTCAAGGGTCCCCGCGAATTTCGACAAGCGCCTGGAGGAAAGGATTGTAACGAAATCCTATCACGAGGAAGCCGCCTGGGAATACATAGGGGTTCTTGCTGAAAATGAGACAGAAGGTGCTTGTGAATACTGGATCCAACAATGGAAAGAAGATGTTCATGGATATCCGATGAATCTTGTCTGTGTCAAGAGCAGCGCCGGGATGCAGCGGGTATCTCGCAAGGTCTCCAAGTTGACTGAACGAATGCAGGATGGGATAAAGGACCTGGAGAAGAAGGTGTTCGCTTGTCGTGCCGATGCGGAAAAGGACTTTGTCAGGTTCTCCAAGAGTCAGAAAAACTGTCTGCATATATTGGAACCTGAGTACCATGAAACCAGGCATATCAATCGTGGCAGAGGAAGACCCGCGAAGAACGCCGAGTCCCCCAAAACGCGTAATGAGTGGCGCGTACAGGTGATAGATAAAGGGATTGATGCAGATGCATACAGCCGATTCGTACAGGCGGAAGAAGCCTTTGTCCTTGCAACCAATGATTGTGAGATGGACGGAAGAACCGTTCTGGAGCAGTATAAAGGACAGATGGTGGTGGAAAATGAATTCCGGGCACTAAAGGAACCCGCACTGGTCAAGGCGGTATTCTTGAAAAAGCCAGAGCGTGTGCAGGCACTGATGTTCATTGTTTCGGTATCCTTGTTGGTGCGGGCACTCATTCAATACCGTCTGAGGCGTGGCGTGAAGGAACTGACGGGCGATCGTCCAAGGGTTGGCCGAAATGGTGGGAAACTGCAAGACAATCCGACATATAACTTCTTAAGCGACGAACTCAGGTATATCAATTTCATACGAACGTCGAAAAATGAATGCGAACTACTCACTCCAAACGAAAAGGCGCTTGAACAGACGAAGACATTGATGCGACTGCTGGGGTACGAATTGGAAGAACTCTTGAATTAATTCAGAGGCATTTTCGGCAGGGTGCGGAATGTGGGTAGTGGCATCCATAATAGCACCTCCAGCATAAAAAAGATGTAGTATCAACTAAACTGTATGATACTACATCTTTTATTTTCTGTCAATGAAAATGGATATTAAAGGATCTAAGCTTGAAATGCAATATTAAGTGTCGCTGATGTTAAGCGGTCTGTGCGTATGCTTCTAGTGGCGTCCTGTAGTCCAGTATCTTCCGTGGATATGTGTTCAGCCACTGCTCGATGCGTTTGATTGCTTGTTTCGTGTACTGACTGATATCAGCGCCTTTCGGAATGAAGCGTCTGATCATTCGGTTCAGGTTCTCATTGCTGCCTCGCTCATAAGCACTGTAGGGGTGAGCATAATACACAAGCGTTCGTTGCTTTTGTCTGATTAGGCAGGATCGCTCCATCTCATCGCTGTTCAAAAACTCGGAGCCATTGTCTACTGTTATTGTCTTGAACATCTGGCTGAACCCTTTTCGCCCCATTTGTCGCTCCAAGACATCCATTTCATGAATAACGCTGTTCTGGGTCTTGTCTGGTAGCTTGCGGATGATTTCGCGACGGCTCACGCGCTCGGTTAGCGTCAGCAGGCAAGCTGTTCCGCGACCTTTTCCACTTACCACCAGATCCATTTCCCAGTGCCCGGTTTCCAACCGATCGTTGACTACTGCCGGTCTCTCTTCTATGCTTCGGCCTCGAATATTCTTGTAGGATGGCCGATTGACAGGACTTCCGCTTTTTTTCTGGTAATGTCCATACACCAAATCCTTGTAGTCTACAGTCAGAAAAATATTCTTAGCCAGATAATTGTAAATCGTCCGCGTACATATGGTTACTGCAAATTCTGTCTCCCGTTTGCGAATGTCTTGAGCGATTACATCCGGTGACCGCTTCTGCTTGATCTGCCGCTCAATCTCCCCACACAGCTTGTGATCGTGACCGATCTTGATCCCAGGTCCACTGCCGCTGCGTTTTGACAGGTAGTTGTTTTGCGCCACGTCAGCGTCATATGCCATATAGTATTGCCACGTATTGCCATCCAGACGCTGCACTTGACCGCGGCTGATTTCTCGCTGGACAGTCCGCCGACTATGCCCGATGGCTTCCGCTACCGTTCCTGTATCCTTTTTTGCCTTCAGCATCACTTCGATCATGAGTCGGTCTCGGTATTTCAGATGTTTATTCTTTGCTGTTTTCGCGATACAATGTTCGTGTCCCACGAGGCCTCTCCTTCGTGTTTGGTTTGGTCACTTAACATTGTATGTGAGAATCGTCTTCGTGGGACGTCTTTTTCTCTTTGGCGTCACTTCATTTTACATTTCACCATTAAAGGATCTAAGGTGAGGTTTGAAGAGAAAACATGTTCACCATATGAACAGAGGAAAAAGGAGAAAAATGATATGATAACTAAAATTCGCTCACCTGCCTTTGACAAGGATACTCTGGACTATATTGTTCTAAATCATCCACACTGCACAAGGAAAAGGTTGAAACCACAGTATCAAATGTGTTGTCGTCAAAATGAAGTGCAGCGGCACTTTCCGAAAATAACGCAACCTCGATGGCACTATCCTTCAGCTTTCTAGGATAAGCCTCCACAGTAGCAATGTGTGTAATATTAGTAGGATAAAGGGGAAGGTTGGTGCCTTCCCCAATTCCTATTTCAAGAATGTTGCCGTATGCGTGTTTCAGCAGTGCGGTACGCTTTTTCAAAATGGAATTTTTTCCAATATTCCATCGCATCAGCGTTGGAAAAGCAATATCTTGATACCAGCCCATAGGCTTACCTTCTGAGCAGCTTTTTTACAAGCTTCACAAGCTCATACCAGAACACGGCTACTGCTGCAATCCCAACGGCTTTCAAAAGCATGGGTACAGACAGCGGTGCCAGCTTCAAGAATGCATTCAGCGGAGAGTAAAGGATAATGCCCAGCATCGCAAGTGTTCCGAAGTTCACGGCCCACATTACCTTGTCTTTTGCAAGACGAATGATAGATTGCAGGGCGAAGTCATGATCAGAGCTGTTCACCTGCACCAAGAATAAGTTGGAAATCATAATAATGGAAAGCCCTATGGTGCGGGCAACCGATGCATTGTCTGCATTGCCGGAGAGCGTCACATAGTAAGCACCAAAGGATGCGGCAAAGATGACAAGACCCTGCAACACGCTTTTCGCCAGAATGTGCGCAGTCAAAAGCTTTTCCTTGGGGTCACGAGGTTTTCGTTCCATAATATCTGTTTCGGCAGGCTGGCGCTCCAGCACAATGGAGCAGGTGGGGTCAATCAGCAGCTCCAAAAGCACAACGTGCAGCGGCAGCAAAAGCAGTGCTGTCGGCGCAATGCCGAGGATAGGTGCAAGCAGGGAGGCAAATGCAATAGGGATGTGAATGGTGAACACATAGCCCACTGCCTTGCGGATATTATCATAAATTCGCCTGCCATCCTTGACTGTTTCCACAATGGTGGTAAAGTTGTCGTCCATTAAAATAAGGTCGGCGGCCTCACGAGATACCTCACTGCCACGCTTGCCCATTGCAATGCCGATGTCTGCATATTTTAGAGCAGGTGCATCATTAACACCGTCACCGGTCATAGCAACAATCTCGCCGTTGTCCTTAAACGCTTTCACAATGCGCATTTTATGTTCAGGAATAACACGGGAGAAAATGCTGACATCCTTAACCCTTTCACGCAGTTGCACGTCAGTCATTTCGTTTAGCATATCGCCTGTGATGATATGGTCACTGTTTGGCATACCAATTTTCTTTGCAATAGAGGATGCGGTAATTCCGTTGTCGCCTGTAATCATAACAACACGAATACCCGCCCTATTGCATACCGCAATGTCTGCTTTTACGCTTTCACGTGGGGGATCTGCAAGCCCGATGAGTCCGCAAAGCGTCAAACGACAATCGATGATTTGTGCTGGAATTTCCGATTCGCTCTGAGGGCTTGCAGTGGCAACCGCAATGACTCGCAAGCCTTGTTTCGACATTTCGGTAATTTTATGCTCCGCTACTTCTTTGTCGTTCTCCGTCAGCTCACAGATGGTCAAAATACGCTCTGGTGAACCTTTTGCGGCAATAACAATGCTGCCGTTTCTTCTCCATATATGTCCCATCATTTTCAGTTCATTGGTAAAAGCATATTCGCTAATTAGTTCGCCGCCAAAGAGATGTTCTTTGGAGATGCCAAGCCCATCACAATGTTTAAGCATTGCTTTTTCCATTGGGTCATAGGCGTCAGTTTCGCAGCCAAGCCCCATCACTTCACACAAGTTATGGGTGTCGCCATCAGCCGCCCAAGTGTCCTGCACAGTCATCTGGTTCATAGTGATGGTACCGGTTTTGTCTACGCAAAGTACCGATACAGCACCCAGCGTTTCAACGGACGGAAGCTTGCGTACAAGTGAGTTTTTCTTAGCAAGCCGCCACGCACCCATAGAAAGGAACACGGTAAGAATCACCGGAAACTCCTCGGGTATCATTGCCATCGCAAGGGTAATACCAGATAGAATACTCTCAATGAGTCGGTCTCCAAAGCCATGGTCTGGTATGTTAAACCAAGTGAACACACCCACAAGGGCAAACAAAACGGCCGCTATTCCAGCGCATAGCTTAACAAGGCTGCCTGTCTGCTTTTGAAGCGGAGTATCCTCATCGGGTGCTGCGGCAACATTTGCACCGATTTTACCGTATTCGGTAGCTCCGCCGATTTTGTCAACCAGCACTGTTGCTGTTCCTTGTGTGACCAAAGTTCCTGCATAACAGTAATCCTTCCGCCAATAGTCAGAAATGGGCTCTGCACTTTCGGTTGGAATTTTCCACACACCTTCTGCTTCGCCTGTTAAGGAGGACTCATCCACGCACAGGTCATTACATTTTAGCACAATACCATCAGCAGGAATTTTGACTCCCTCATAAATCATCATTAAGTCGCCAGGAACAAGATCGCAGCTTGCAATTGTCTGCTCCTTGCCGTCACGAATGACTGTGACATGTGGGGCAGACAAATCCTTGAGAGCGTTCAAGGTTTTATCTGTTTTCCATTCTTGGATGACATCAATGCTGATAATGCCCACTACAAAAATGAGCATAATCGCACCATCTCTGGGTTCACCCAGAATAAAATAGATGATTGCAGCAACAATCAGCAGCAAAAACATCGGCTCACAGATAATGTGCAGAACTTTTCTTAGAAAGCTCTCTTTCTTCTGTGAGGTCAATTCATTTTTGCCATATTGTTCCTGCAATCGTTTTGCTTCGGCGGCGGCTAGGCCTGCCATGTTCAGTTTGTTGCTTGTCATAAAAGTTACCTCCGTTTTAGCCTTTCGGCAGTCGTTTGATAGCTCTATGGCACTCCATTTTCGTGGTCGTTGTTCCATTTGGGTATAAAAATAGCACACCTATGGAACATACTACTGTCCCACAGATGTGCGCATTATGCAATCTGCTGCCACTCGTTGGGTGGCCCGGCCCCATGACCTCTTATAAAAAAGGTTCATCGCCTGCTCAGTTTGTACTGTTGATCTCGCATTCCAAGTAAAGAATGTAATGCAGTGCAAAGAGGTTACTAAATATTATATGCGGCTGTAATGTAATTGTCAACTAAAATATGATAATTTCCCATTTCTTGAAAAAGGGGGGCTTTGTTTGAAAATTAAAATCCGTTCACCGTCCTTATGCAAGTATTGACTGGACGATACTTGGTATGTAATCAGGAGAAAATTGACTTTCGGCGCATAAAGTGATATTATAATGGCAATGATTATAAATGAAAATCAACCATATAATATCACTTAACCGGGAGGTGAAGCACATGGAGCAGATTGGATATGGAGAACACATTGCAGAGACTGTTAAAAATATTCCCTACGAGGCAGCAATTCAAACAGAAAATATTGCGGCACAACTGGCGGAAACCTTTGCCTTGCCCTATGAGCAGGCCAAGGCACTGACCAATGTGAAGCTGAAGCGGATGGCGGACAAGGGCGAAATTGAAAGACTGCAAAAGGGCGTCTATTGTCAGGTGAAGCAGACCATATTCGGGAAAGTTACGCCGAGCATTGAGCAGGTGATGAAGAAAACCCTGACGGAACAGAACGGCGCCAAAATCGGGTACGAATCCGGCGCATTCCTGATGAACAGGCTGGGACTGACGACGTTGATTCCCCGCAACATGGAAATCACCACAAACCGTTATGGCGCAAAGCTGCCGAAAGATTGCCATATTAAGCTGAAAAAGCCTGCTGTGCCGATAACGGACGACAACTGGAAATATCTCCAGTTCATCGATCTGACAATGGCGCTTGCCGATGCGCATATAGATGCGGAGAAGCCGGAGCTACTGCTGACAGGCTATGCAAAGCGACAGGAACTGGATGGTCTTGCCCTGCTGTTTACCGCACGCAAACATTACTCGGCAAAGGTGATACTGCCCCTTATCGATTTACTCATGGAGGTGAACAATGAACTTACATCAGGATAAAGACGCATTTGAAGCCCTGCTCTCGGACGTCAGCCGCAGAACAGGCATCCGAAGCGACATTATAGAAAAGGATTACTATCTGACGCTGCTACTATGGGAGCTGTCCGTAAAGCAGGAGTCCCTTCCCGCATACTTTAAAGGCGGAACCGCCCTGTATAAATCCATCGGCCGAATGAAACGCTTTTCGGAAGATATTGATCTGACGGTTGCAGTTCATGACTGTTCAAAAAGTCAGGGAAAAAAGCGGCTGGAAACATCGGCAAACGGCTATCATACTCTTTCAAGGACAACCGATAAAGCCAGAGAAAACAATCAGAAGGGCAGCATCACCAGCGTATATGAATACGTTCCTGTAACTGCGGTGGATTCCGCTGATGCCCTGCAGCGTTTTGGCTATGTAAAGGTGGAGGCAACATCCTTCACCATCAGCGAGCCGGTGGAAATCCTTGAAATCTCACCACTTCTTTATTCAGAGGCAACCGGTGAGCAACGCCAAATTCTCGAATCAAATTACGGAGTAAAACTCTTTCCTGTGCAGACCATAAAGCTGGAACGTATCTTCGCAGATAAAATACTGGCTGCGGAATTTTATTACCAGCGGCGTATGCTGTTTGATACCGCCAAGCACCTTTATGACCTTGCCATCATGATGGAACAGGAAAGAATCCGCACCCTGCTCTCAGCGCCGGAAGAACTCACAGCCATGCTCGCCTATAAGCGAAAAGAAGAAAGGGAGCGGATCGGAAGTGACCTGTCGGAAAAACCTTTTTCCCAATTCACCCTTTTTGATGCTGTTGGCACGGATGCCGAGCTGACGGTAGCCTTTTCAAAAATGCAGGAGATTTATGTATTTTCCCAAAGAGACATTCTTTCTCCGGCACAGCTCTCTGAAAGCATGGCAGTCTTGAACCAAACCCTACTCCAGTTGGATGAGGGTCTTGAAAGGACGCAGGCTCCCGGTGAGCATACCCAGCAGAAAATGCTGTAACGCACAGGAGGCGATGCGATGAAGCACGGCGAAATTGTGGGGAAAATTCATAACTCCATGTATCAGCAGCTCCAAAAGAGCGGTATAGCGGCACCGGTGCAGGTGCTGATGGATCTGAGCATCCTCTCCAAAGAGGATTATGAGCGGTGGCGCTTCGGCAAGGTGGATTATTTGGAGCGTGTCTGCAAGGTGAACCTCTCCGAGCTGTCCCTTATCATGCGGGAAATCCGAAGCTATGCCGCCAAAAACAAACTCAAGGCTTCGTGGACTTTTTATAAACAGTGGGGACTGAAAAGCTTCCCCCATGCAAAGAAACTCCGGTTTTCCAAAAGCGGCGGCGAGGACATTGAAAAAGCCTATGCCACCCATTATATAAACCCTGTCAGAGTGAGCGAGCTAAAACAACAATCACAAATACTTTCCAAGGCGCACTGTGAATGAACCCACGGTGCGCCTTTTTTATTTCTCCCAAAAGGCGTTTGCAGCAGCAAAACAAGGAGAGCGGCAGAACCGCTCTCCTTGCTTTTTGCAAACGGACTTTGTTATTTATCGTTGCCGTCGGGTTCTGAATCTCTTTTGAGTTCCAGCACAACACCGTCATCGCCGGAGATGAAAAGCTCCTCCGTCTTTTGCTGCGCACGCTGAAGCAGCGAAATGGCATCTGTCACATCGTTAAACAGCGAATCATACATTTTTTTGTAATCTGCCACGCAACTGACCTCCTTTTCCTTATTTCGGCGGCCACCGTTGTGTGGTATTGAAGCTCTGAACGAACAGATTGTCAAGTCGTTTTTGAAGTTTTATGAATCATTGCGCCCTGCCTGAAATCCGTTCAGGCAGATACAAAGGCACACCGCAGCATTGCTATGGTGTGCCTTTTTTATTTCTACAGAAAAGAGGTGAAAATCCAATGTTCATATGGGACTTCGTCCTTGGAACCGTGATGGATCAGATCATCGAATGGCTCTACGGACAGGTGGTCGGCTTTCTGGCCGACTTCTTTGCACAGATGGGGAACATGGGCGTGGAGCTGTTTGAGATGAGCTGGGTACAGTCCATCGTCCTGTTTTTCTCCTATCTGGCTTGGGCGCTGTACGGAACCGGGCTGGTGGTGTCGGTGTTTGAAACCGGCATAGAATACCAGCACGGCCGGGGCAGCGTAAAGGACGCGTGAGCCCAACAACCTACTTGCCGAATTCCGGGCAGGTCATTGTAGCCCGCATAACCATCTGTCTGCAGGTATCCGGAGAAACCGGAGAGGAAATTCTTCGCATGCTTTGAGGCACGCGTGGTCTGGTAGTCGTATAGCACGATGTGTGGGCCATCCCGTCCAGTCCTGTACATCCACATGTACGACTGACTGTCCGCCGGCCGGTCTGGTTCCTTGAGAACCTGTAAAACCGTTTCATCTGCATGCAGGATGCTCGCTTCCAACATCCGGTGCCGCATCCTGTCGTACAGCGGAGCCAGCCATTTGTCAGAAACGGCAATCATCCAATTCGACATTGTCTGTCTTGAAAGGTTGATGCCAAGGCGCTCAAATTGCTTTTCCTGCCGGTAAAGCGGCTCTCCCTGCATGAATTTCTTCTCAACGATCCCCGCAATGAGGGAGGCGGAGGCCATGCTCTTGGGAAGCACTGCAGCCGGCGCAGGTGCCTTGATGATATTCCCGGAGGTTCCGTTCTGGTCGCAGTTCCGGCAACCATACTTGTAGGTGTCATGCCGTACAACTTCAACCCGGGCAGGGATATAGTTGATTTCGGAGCGGCTTTCGTATCCCATTTCATGCAGTGCACCGCCGCAGCACTCGCAAACACGCTTTTCTTCGTCAAGGCGATGTTCTACGATTTGCGTCGGCAGGTCTTCGCGCATGGATTCACGAGAAACCGCAGGTTTCTTACGTTTTTCAACGACTTGTTCTACAGTTGGCTCCGGCAAAGAGGTGGCTCGCCTCGGATTCCGCTTCATTGAACAGATTGATCTGCTCCAAAACATGCTGTTCGCTTGACTTGCCAAACATGCGTTCCCGGGCCAGGCGCATCTGCTCCTCAAAGAATGCAAGTTTCGACTGCAGTTCCGCCACCTGTTGTTGACGGACTGCTTCGGCTTGTTCCAGGGCAGTTTGAAGCGCGTCAACTTGTCCATGAAGCGCTTCATTCCGCATCCGGAGCATCACATTCTCTGTATGCAGTTTCTTTTCGAGGGATATGCCGAAACCGGCTTCAGATGCGTGTTTCATCCCCTTTATTATACCAGAAACACGCTGGTTTGGCCAGGATTTTTATCCTGAAAACCTCATCCCACAAGGGTTGCGCGCACTTCCGGATGAGCTTGTTTTTGCTGAATGCTCAGTCCATCCAACAACCAGTTCAGTTCACGATATCCGATGGTCATTGCACCAACCGATGGCTGTGAAGGCCAGTGAAACTTGCCCTTTTCCAGCCGGCGGTAATAAAGCCAGAATCCATTGTGCTCCCACCGGAGGATCTTGATGCGGTCACGCGTTCTTCCGCAAAACACAAACAGCGCCGATGAGAAGGGATCCAGTTTGAACTGGTGCTGGACCAGTGCCGCAAGGCCGTCGATGGACTTGCGCATGTCAGTCACACCACTCGCCAAATATACCTGCTGGGGTAGTCCATCCCGAATCACAGTGCGCGTACCGTTTGCAGGACCTGGAGAAGATGCTGCGATTGGAATCCTGGAGCCACTTCAATGCTGGCCTCACCTATGCGAATGATGATTCTTCCGTCGTTTGCCGGCTGCGATGCCAGATTAAATGGTCCTTCAATGATTTGCAATGGCATCCAGGTCACGGCCTGCTCGTGAAGCGATGCAGTCTTTTCGCCGCCGCGTGCCTTTCTTACCCAATAGCGGAGATTGTGCAGATTCGTTCCTGTAGTGTCACACCAACGCTGCTGTGTCATCCCGCTTTCTTGAAAGCGCTCAACTTGCTCACGCCAGTCCTCGTGACGTATGTTTCCCATCTTTTCACCCTCCGGATTCATTATGGGAAAAGCCTACCACGCGTATTGGTTCATGAGTATGTGGGGATTAGTTGACGCTTACATAGCGCTTATCATGAATCCGGATATTCGGTAAAATTTTATGAGGCAAATGTGGCGGATTTATTGCTTCACCAATCTGCCAAGAGAGCTTTAAGTTTAGTCTCTTTAGTTAAAATTCCGACAATGAATAGTCTTCTATTAGAACACCAACTATGCCAAAAAAGAAAAAATAACTTCTGATTGAACATACATCTATAAAAAAAATTTATGAGAGAATCATATATTGCTAAAACAAATATCGATAAAATGGCAGAACAAGGCAATCAAATCAGAGTAGATGCAACACTACGATTATAATGCTTTTTAATTTTCCTCTTCAGTTTCTTGATCTTCTGCCTCGTCATTTCTTTCGATAGTATCATTATCTTCAGAACCCAAATCAGTTTGTTCGCTTATTTGGGCGAGATGCCTTAATGAATCCGATAATTGAGAAAGTTGATCCTTGAAATCGCTCAAGATAAGAGATGAACCCAGCTGTGAAAATGACTTCGCAATGTCTTCAAATTGACTATTCAATGGTCTTACTGCAGATGAAAGTTCATTTGCTAATTGTTTCATAACTTCAGCCAATCGGACATTGAAATCTTTTACTTGAATATTACTCTGTTGTTTTGGATCATAAAATTCTTTGATTAGCTGATCTAGCTCACCATTATTTTTTTTATACATCTCCTTGATCTCTTTAAATCGCATAAATGTAATATCATGTGCATGCATAACATCATTTCTAGCATCTTTGACTTCAACAAAATTTTCGCTTAATTCGATAAGCCGATTCCCAATTAATTGACTCCACAAAGTCTTTTCTTCAAATGAACCAATCGTGTTGATTAACCACTTTTTACTACTTAGAGGAGTAGATTTGGAATTAATGAAAGTCTTTAAACTTTTTATGAAGTCAGGATCTGTAAATAAGGCCTCAAAGATTTCTCCTAGATCCTTTTCTTCGAGATTCTCTATGTTTTCCATTCCTTTTATCTGGTCTGGTTCACTTAGAACAACGGCAAGATAAATTAGCTTTCTTAATTTTCGTTCGAATTCATTTATTAATGGAAATAGCATTTTATTGAAGCGCTCTGAACAACCATTATTAAGAACTATCACTTTATTCTCTGCTATTATTTCATCATGAATAAGAGAGAGAGTTTTTGCATTATCTTCATTCTCGCCTGTCATTGAAATTGATAGCACGAGTGCACTTTCAATTTTGGTAACCACCTGACTAATTTTTTCAGAAGAATAATCCTTAATAGATCTTAGAACGACCTCATCCTTTATAAGATATTCCTGAATCATATCATCACACCCTCTCGTCGATTAAACTTACAAATGGGCTGGGACCCATTTGTAGTTCGCAAGTGTATAAACACTTGCATTGCTTGCCATTCTTATTGGTTTATAATAACAAGTCGTCAACTTCGTCAGTAATTTGCTGATCTTCATGGCCTTCATCAAGCTGGCTATATTGCTGCCAATCCTTTGATATCTCAATCCAATTTACTTGTCCACCTGATTTACATGTCCAAACATCCCAATAATCTGGGTCGTTAGATTTTGGTCTGTGCTCTTCTTTCAGGTAATTCATTTGAACTAAAACCGGAAGTTCCGAAGCCCAACCCATCAAAATTGCGTTGCGAGAAGGCAATGATGGCAATTCTCTTAGCAAACCTCTTAAATTGTCTGGTAACAGTTTGTGAACTAATTCTTGGTCGCGATCATTACTAATTCGATGTAGTAGAAATGTATTACACTGTGATAACACGGTAGCTGATAATTCACTTGGCCTTTGTGAAGATAGAACCAAGCCTAAACCAAATTTACGACCCTCACGTGCAATTTTTTCAAATACCTGTGTACACATTGCCGAAGCAGTAGTTCCTTCGCTTTCTGTCTGGTATTTCTTTACGAATGTATGTGCTTCTTCCATTACGATCGTTGTTGGCAATGTGTTGCCGTTGTTACATCTCCTATATCTTTGTAATGCCTCAAGGATAATCCGAGCAATTACTGCTGCAATTATATGGACTACTTCTGCAGGAACTAATGAAAGGTCGATGACTGTAATAACGCCTTCACTTGAATTACTTGGGCATAGATATTCATCTAGCCATCCGTCTAAAGTCACACCCTGATTATCGGTTGTGATCATTTTCAATCTAGAGTCTGATAAAAGCGTGCGAATTCGCATTAGCATTGTTTCAACATGTTCTGTTGTACCCATCATTTCCGAATTCGCTTCAATGCTTCTTAATAGTTGATCTCCAGAGAATGGCCTTGGGACATCAGCATCAATTGGCAAAGCATCAGCATCAGAGCCACCAAACACATGGTATGCCTTTTTAAACTCGGCAAACAATGAGTCCGCAGCGGGTTTTGAATACTTAGGCCAATCATCTCGATTTGGCCCTGTACTTGAGTTGCTATTTTTAAAGCGAACCAGTTCTGTTTTAAGATCCGCGATTGCCTGTTTCTCTTGAGGAGAAAATGAATCATCTTCTATAAGCCCTTTCTCCCAATTTTCGATATTCTCCTTAAATCCTTTTGATTTACCGCCGCCAGCCCACGGTGATCCAGCTGTCAATTCAATGCCTAACATAGATACAATTGTTCTTAAATATCTTCTTGCATCATGACTTTTCGAGTAAGCTGTCTCAAGTTGCCCATCACGAACTGATCGTAATGCTTGAATTAGCGTAGGGCGTTGTGCCCTTGTACTTGCCTGCGTAAATGCGCACCATTCAGCACTATTCCAAAACCAAATTGGCACGTGAAGCTGTTTCACGTTATTCTCTTCATCTGGCTCAACAGCAAACAGTCTTACATTTTGAAGTCCAGAAAAAGCCTTTGAATACTCTCCATTTGGATCAAGAATTATGAATCTTGAATTGATTGGATTTTCTGTCTTATCAGGCGAGCAATCCTTTTTATGATGTCCGGCAGCTTCAATTGACCAACGAATAACTCCGGCAACTGTACAAGATTTACCACTCCCTGTATTCCCCAGGATCGCCAAATGCCTTCCAAACAAACGATCTGGATCAATTGACACCACAGCATTACCGGCTAATGGACTAATACCTATATTTACTCGTCTATTTTCTCCTGACTCAACGATTGCTTTTAGCTGATCCTGAGATGGAAGTATCACAGGGTCTCCGACAGTGGGATATATTTCAACACCCCGAGAAAACGAAAAAACAGATGAGCCGTCGGACAACTTTCTTTTTTCCTTCAAAATACCTAATGGATTCAAACTCATTTTGCGTAAAGGATAGGGAAGATCAATGACTCCGAAATCCTGCATTCCTTTTCTCTTAGGATATTGAGATCTCTCAATAGTTATCCATTCAATTTGAGACACAAGAAATCCACTTTCACACGGGATCAGAACATAGCTATTAATTCTTGGAAATGGCCTTGGAACACCTGCGTTTAACGCAATATCACTTGGCGCTTCAATATCTAAAAGCACTTTAATTTCATCTGGAGATACAAAATCAACACTGCCTATTCTCAATGAATCAGCATACGCTAAAGGTGTTATCATCAGTCTTCCACACCCCCTTCAAGAATAGAGGGTCTTTTCGTCTCTTCTAATGCGGTGCCATGCCTTTGCTTAAGTAACTCTGACATTCTTATCGTTGTGCGATCAATTGCTGGCTTAGGCAGAAAATTCTCAGTAAGTTTTCTTATATCAGCCAAATCTTTACCAATAATGAGACTAACTTGAGAGGCCCGCCCCAAATCAGCATAGAAATTTTTAATTCTACTCTGCTCGTCGTCATAGGAAATAATAACAACATGTGTCGACGGAATTGTTAACATATCTCTAATTATTCGGTTAATATGATCGTCTCCAAAACTATACCCGTAAATTACCAAAGTGCTATTCGGTCTACATAAGGCTGCAGCAAAATCACGAAACAATTCCACATAAGGATATTCTGACGTTTCTCTGTCCTTTGAAGAATTTGGATAAATCATTATTTTTGAGTGGTCTACGCCCGAAAATCCAGGGGAATTAATGAATGATTCAATATTTGTTGCACCAAAAGGAACGCTGATTCTTCTTATCTCTTTATTCGCCTCTATCCAATCTATTGAACCGTGTAATTTCGTATACCGCGCAACACCTTCAAGATACCGTGGTTCACCTCTCATACCTGGCGGATTGTAATGCATGTCAATATCTAGTCTTGAAGATCTAAAAATTGGTGATAAATTACCAACAAAGCGGTCTATTAAATGCAAACCTGAAATCTCAGCGCCAGCTTCAATGACTCTGTCATAATTGGTTGTGAAGATGTTTAGTCGATCCCTAGTCCCTGTTCTACTACTAAAACTCATTAAAAACGTTGTAAGGATATTGAAGGTATCAATTCGTTTTTTCTCGTCTGATGAAATAATGCATGATTCACCAGCAGAGATACCAGCAACAAATTTATTCAACAAATCGCTATATTCAGTTCTAAGTTTTTGATACGCTTCTTGTTCGCCAATAATTTCCAAACCGCACATTAGATCATTCATTACACGAAAATAATCTTCAATATTGCCCTCATTACCTCTACCGTTGTTCAAGGCACTTTTGGCAGCCGCAGCGTGAATTTTTTCTACATAAGGGCAGTCTTCTTTTAATTCGGGTTTTCCCATACCGTTATTGGATGCTTTTTCAGGGGAAGCAATATATTGAATTCCAGTAGAAAGTCCGCTTCCGATTAGAAGTGATAAGTGTTCGGATTGGAATAAAGAAGTCAGCCATGGTTCTATTCTGTTGCGAAGATCGTTCACGGTAAACGAACCATCAGTTACCCATGTGGGTTTTGGTGTATCTGAACATACTGAATATTCTTCACTACTACCATTTTTACTTTCAAACGTTATTGGTAAGTGGTCATCTCTCACCTTAAGAATATTTTTCATTGTGGCGACACCTCCTTGGCATACGAAGAAGAATTTTAATGCTCACGAAGAGTAATATGTTAATTCCCTTGGCATTCTTAACTCTCCTTATTTTCTTCACTTTAAGCCTACCCTTGAACAAGTTCCCATAGCTTGTCGTAACTACTCACCACATCATATTTTATATTTTCGCCACTGATAGCCCGGAAATGCTCTCTGGCGCAGTGGGCTTTTGCTTTTTCAATTTCTCTGAGTTCCATAGAGGACATGTCCCCTTTGGTTTCAGCAACAAAATAAATATGTTTGACTTTACCCTCATAGAAAGCAATTGCCCAGTCGGGATTGTATTTTCCAACAGGTGTATTTATATAGAATCTTTTTGGCAGTTTGACATAAACTTCAACTTCTTGTGAGTGTGTCTCAAGCTGATTAGCAAAGTCGCGCTCATTGGTCGAGTCATAGATTACATAGTCATACAAATGCCGTTTTGCTTCTATGGCATTGACACCCAGAGCACCTTTCTTGAGATCCGGCTCAGTAAATATATTTGTGCTAAATTCAGATGTCAGCTTGTCGTAGGTAATATGCTCAATAATCGCTGTAGCTTTCTGCTCGTTGATAATATTTGCTGCTCGCAGGATAAACTCTTCAGGATTATTCCCAAACTGGTCAAATATCGATTTTTCAATACCAACTAAAATTGAAGCCACCGCTTTGCGAGTCATACCAGTTTCAGAGACGATCTTTCCAACGAGATCATACCGTACCAAACTACTAGCCTTCATTTCTAAGTAAGGGGATGCCTCCTCTCGAACCATATCAGCTCGAATAAAAGCCTCTCCGGCTTGCAGCTGAGCTTTGGATTCGATCTTTTTTGTTTGCTCGCCTTTCTCCACCTTGAAATATATTTTTGATACACGCAATTTTGAGTTCAGCTCAGTGATGGCTTTTTTGATCAGCTCATCCTCATCAAAGCTTACGGTATAGTAGCTTCGGCTGTTGATTCTTGACCAAAGTTCCTGGAATGCGCGGCTATTCAATTTATCTTTATCGAGCGTCAAATTGACTGTATTTTTACGAGCGTTCTCTGGTTTATTAATATTAGGATCGTAGACAGAATCAAGCACAGAGATTACTTCCTGAATATGTCCAGATATTTCCTCAGGCACTTCAAGAGAACCATTTTGCTTTGCTTCATAATACTTTTCTGTCAGTTCACCGCGTTTGATATAGCCGTTCTCTATAAGACTCTCATAAATAACCAGTGCGGTATCTTCGCCAAATTTCTCTTCAAACAGCTTGGCTTGAACCTTACGCGGACGATCGGCAACTGCTTCTGCAATTTCGCTTTGCAATCCTTTTGCAAAACTGTCGTAGCTTTCATTGGCAATAACAGTCAGAACGTTGACGTTGTGAATCTCTTCGTGAGAAAGGACATTCTCATCCATTCGCTCACCAACTTGGTTTACAGAGAGACGCAAGCCTCGCCCAACTTCCTGTCGCTTGCGAACATCGCTGCCACTTTGTTTCAATGTACATATCTGGAATACATTGGGGTTATCCCATCCTTCACGCAGCGCTGAGTGGCTGAAGATGAACCGGACTGGTTCGCGACGATCGAGAAGCCGTTCTTTGTCCTTCATGATCAAGTCGTAGGCATCAGCATCATCTGATGTACGTTCTTTCTTATCGCCAAGCTTACTGTCTATTATTCGCCCGCTTTTCTTGTCTATTGAGAAATACCCAGCATGTGTCTGATCTTCAGATATGCTTTCAAGGTACTTAAGGTATCCCTCTTCATCATCAAGAGAAAGCTGCATATTTCCAACTATAGACTTATACTCCTCTTCAAATATCTGAGCATAGGTGCCACCCGTGGCATTTCCCTGAGCATCGTATTGTCTATATTTTGCTACCTCGTCAATAAAGAACAAAGACAGTACCTTGATGCCCTTAGCAAACAATTGACGTTCTCTTTCAATATGGGAGAGTATGGTTTCTCTTATTTGAATTCGGCGCAACTGTTCCTCACTGACCGAACCAATCACATCACCTGCATACAATTTTTTACCATTCGTGAATTCCACAGATGAATCACGTCCATCAATACGTAAAATCGTATACCCATCTTTGTACTCAGCAAGTTCCCCAGAGTTATCAAAAAGGTTGTATCCTTCAGTGACGATCCTGGAAACCTTCCGAATACCTGTTTTCCCTTTAATGTCAAATTCTATTGTTGCAGTCGGATTGCCCTTAGAGAGGTTGATGCTCTGAATATAGATATAGCCCTCAGTTGCAGTGCTCCCTGAAACAGAGATCCCCTTTACGGCGATTTTTTTAACGAGCTTTTTGTTGTAAGCTTCTAGGGCATCGAGGCGATAAATCATATTGTAAACACTATCCGCTCGATGCGTCGCTGAATACCGCAGTGTAGCCAAAGGAGTGAACTCTTTCAGTCTTTCTTTGGTTGCTGCACCTTCTACTGACTGTGGCTCATCGATTATCAGAATCGGATTCGTTTTAGCTAAAATATCAATTGGACGGCGGGAGCGAAATTCATCGAGTTTCATATAAATACGCCTTGCGTCTTTCCCTCTGGCATTGAATGCCTGGCTGTTGATAATCATGGCGTTGATTGAACTATCAGATGCAAATCGATCCAATTCAGTTAGCTGGGCAGAGTTATAAATGAAGTAGCGGATCTTTTTACCATAATCTTCAGCAAAATGATCCTCTGTCATTTGAAATGACTTATAAACGCCTTCGCGTATCGCAACGCTAGGGACGACTATGATAAACTTACTCCATCCATAACGCTTATTCAATTCGTACATTGTTTTGATATAGGTATAAGTTTTACCTACACCGGTTTCCATCTCAACGGTCAAGTTATAACGCCCATCAAGTGATTCTGATGGCTTGATTTGCCCCGATCTCTGTATATTACGGATATTCTCAAGAATTTTATCATCGCCAATAACCACTGGTGCATTATTGAAACCAGCAAAGCTACGAGCATCTTCCAGGCCGATTTGTCCTAATCCTGGATCTATCATATAGGTCGGTGAGTGAAATGGCTGACCATTAAACACTTCACAAATTGCATTTGCAGCATCAGACTGAAATTTTTGATGCCTGAATTGTAATCTCATCATCGCACCCCCTAAATCACTCTTACAGTGGTATTCGGTGCGAGAAGTTTAAATATCTCGACCACGTTTATTTTTTCAGGTGAGCTGGTAAAACTGCTGTCACGGAATACTACGCGAAGAGGCTGACGTTTAGCAATTTCCCTGACGACATTCTCACTAATACGCTCCTCAAAACAAGCTATTAAGTCACCTTCGTTATACGTGTGAACTGTGAAGCCCTCAATCTTTTCATGAGTGTGAGGTAATGAAAGAGGAAGTCCCCAGTCCAGGAGACACCCAAACAGAAGATCCATATCCGTTCGATCTTCCTTGATGTTTGATTCAAGCATAGAAATCATATTTTGTGTGTAATCGCCTGCAGCATAGTACACATCGTTCATATTTGTGTCGTCGAGTTTGAGGACACGGAAACCGATATCGAGGTTTTGGGCGGTCAAGCCCGCTTCAGCTTTGACTTTGTCACCGGCACGGCGGATACGCTCTTTGCCGATTTCTGATAAGGAAAGTGATTTGTTGGAGTTTCGTAAAAAATCAATCGCAACTCTAAGTGCAGGCTTTGCATTGTTATCTGCCTTCAATAAGCTTTCTTCAAGATTTTCTGGCAATTGAACCATAATAAACTTGCGGTTTCCATTGTCTTTACCATTTAATTGCATAATCGCATCAGCCGTTGTTGATGAGCCTGCAAAAAAATCTAATACTATAGAATCACTCGTCGTTCCGTAGTTTAATAAACGAGAAATAAACTTTGTTGATTTTGGATAGTCAAATATCTTTTTTCCATCAAAAAGTTTCATTATCTCAGTTGTTCCATCTTTTGTCGTACCTGCATCAATTAACAATGAACTTGGAGTTTTTTTGTCTCCCTTTGCCATTCGCTCCTGATAGTATAACTTTCTTTTTGGTGATGAGTCTCCATTCATACCGAATTTAATTCTGCCGTCTGCTAATAACGCTTTGAATCCACTTTCGTTGTAAGCCCATATTCTTCCATTTGGCGGATAATATTCAACACCTGTTTTAGGATTAATAATTGGATAGTATGTATCCCCACCAACATGATTGGCATCAATTGGAACAAGCTTCCACGGGCCTCTTGGGTCATTGTCGTTATTGGTATATTCATCCTTATCTATTGCATCACCCCCAAATATGAGACTGGTGCGATTCTTTGCAAAAACCAATGTGTGATTATGATTTGCCGAAATCTCGTAATCGTTAGATATTGAAGTTCGTGACTGCCATATCAGATTGCCTACGAAATTTGACTCACTAAAGACCTCTTGCCCGATTTTCATCAAATTATCTACTTCCTTATCATCGATACTGATAAAAATAACTCCATCTTCCCGTAGCAAATTCCTCGCCAAAACAAGGCGAGGGTACATCATGCTACACCAGTCTGAGTGAAAGCGCCCGTTGGTTTCGGTGTTCTTAAAAAGGCGGTCGCCTTCTTCATCGACAGCACCTGTTTCCTCGTCATATTCCTCACGGCTCTGCTTGAAATCGTCACGGTAAATAAAATCATTTCCCGTATTATACGGCGGATCTATGTTCATGCAGATTTTGATACAAAAAATAAAAGCCCTCTCCTGGGCATAACCCCGGAAAAGGCTTGAAATCAATGTGTTTAGAAAGGTGCTCGGACTTGTGATACGCATTAGATTACTACCGTATTGAGTTTTTTGATTGGAGCGTTGGTGATTAAATCTAACTTGAATACCCTTACATTTATTCAGATGAAATAATTAAAAAGTATAGCTAAAATTAAAAGGTTCAGTGTAGATATGTTTCCTCTAACACCATGTTTTGAGAGGAGGGGATAGCTGTCAAGAATTAGCAGCCTGTATTTTTTAGACTGAAATTCTCTCCGAGGGAACATATCGACTAAGGGTGTACGTATGTGGGAACAAATCAACTATAGACTTTCGTGTGAGTTTATTGTAAAAACCTAATTCACCGAAAAGAAATGTGGCGCATCTCGGTTTTCAAACTTACACTAACTATAAGAACTTATCAAGAATATAGTCAATTATAAAAAGAAATCAGGTAGTTAATTGTGCCATTTTCGACAAGAATATAAATTCCTAACCCGATAAAGATAACGGGCACAATAATACGCCCATAGCGTTCGATAATTCCACCAATCATTGGGATAGTAGCAAATCTTTTAGCTAACTGGCATAGAAGGAATATGCCAATAATAAAGACTGCAAGAACTATAACAATCTGACCAACATTCATTCCTGTAAAATATGGAATATAAATCCCAAGATTATCTCCTCCCATAGCTAAAGTCAGACCTGTAATAGCAAAAATTTGGGATTGATTGTTTTTAATTTGATTTCCAATGGAATCTTCATCCACATCCTCATCAACAAATATCGAACGAATCCCCAAACCCAAAGGAATCAAACCTAGAAACCCAATCATCAAATCCTGAGGAATATAATTGAGGAAATAGGCAGCAATGAGGCTTACCCCGACTAATATACCAGTCCCTAAATATTGCCCGATATAAATAGATTTTATCCCTCGGGTTCCTTGGTTGGCAAAAAGAATTATTAAAACAACTAAATAGTCAATCGATGTAGAAATGAATACAAGTAACGCTGAAATAAGTGTTTGCATAATTTTCTCCTTATACTATAGATTTTTAACATTCAGTTGAAATTATTCCATTTTTAAGCCTTTATCGATTGCCTCCTGAATAATTTTATGGCAACAAGTCCCTAGAGGGTTTTTTTCCTTGCAGTTGGAATTTTTCATAGCACCAGTTATGGCATTCACTTCTTTTACACTTTTCGCTCCATGTTTTAATACTGCATCAATAACCTGATCCTCTGTAACTTTGCTACAATAGCATGCGTACTTTGGATTTGCATCTTTCTTAAACCAGATAGGTACCCTAACCTGGTCTTTTAAGAATTTCTTTTCGTTATCAACACTATAGTAGACTACATTACAGTACTCATTCATGCAAATCTTATATTGCTCTCCTTCGACTGACTTGTGATAATCGTCTGTTACTAAGTGCTCAACGGTCACTTTACTAACAGAAATTCCTCCTTTATTGCATACCGGGCAATTATCCTTAGTTTGATCTATTTTCTGTGTATTGCACTCATGGCAACATTCATTAACATTGTTCATTATATATCCTCCTCGTCTTTGCTTCGCATTAAAAGAAGATGCACACTGCCTGCTATCAAAATTCGCCGATTAAGATGAATTCAACTCCCAATCGGCGATAAAAAAACTATATTTTCGTAATACTACAGATTTTTAACATTCAAGGCTCTAAAAGCATTTAATACTGCAATGATAGTTACACCTACATCTGCAAATATAGCTGCCCACATAGTAGTTATTCCAAAAGCACTTAAAATAAGAACAATTATTTTTATTCCAATAGCAAATACTGTGTTTTGAGATGCAATTTTTAGTGTTTTTTTAGAAATTTTAATTGCGGTAGCTATTTTTGATGGTTCATCGGTCATAATTACAATATCAGCAGCTTCAATGGCAGCGTCAGAACCTAAACCACCCATTGCTATTCCGATATCTGCACGGGCTAATACAGGTGCATCATTGATTCCGTCACCAACGAAAGCAAGTTTACCCTTTTTAGATTTTTGCAAAAATAATTCTTCTAGTTTCTCAACTTTGTCTGCTGGCAATAGTTCTGCGTAAACTTTATCAAGACCAAGTTCTTTTGCAACTTTTGAACCAACATTTTTATTATCACCTGTCAACATAACAGTTTGTTTAATATTTGCTGCCTTAAGTTCCATTATTGCCTGTGCTGAATCTGGCTTTACTTCATCAGCAATAACAATGTAACCAGCATATTGGTTATCAACTGCAACATGTACGACAGTTCCAATCAACTCTCCATCGAAGTATGCAATGTTCTTCTTTTTCATGAGTTTAATATTGCCTGCCATAACCTTTTTTCCATCCACTGTTGCAATAACTCCATGCCCTGATATCTCTTCTACATCTGAAATACGTCCATTGTCAATTTCCTTACCATAGGCTTGTTTTAAAGAACTGGAAATTGGATGGTTTGAGTAACTTTCTGCGTATGCAGTTAACTCTAATAACTCTTCTCTAGAAACTCCTTTTGGATGAACCTCCTGTACATTAAATACACCTTTCGTTAATGTTCCAGTTTTATCAAAAACAATAATTTCAGTTTCTGCTAATGCCTCTAAATAATTACTACCTTTGACTAAAATACCCTTTCTAGATGCTCCACCTATTCCACCGAAGAAACTTAAAGGAATAGAGACTACAAGAGCGCATGGGCAAGAAACTACTAAGAATGCTAATGCTCTATATATCCAGTCGCTAAAGGTTGCTCCCTCTATAACAAGAGGTGGAATAATAGCAATGAAAACTGCAAGAATTACAACAATTGGAGTATAGTATCTTGCAAATTTCGTAATGAATTGTTCTGATTGGGACTTTTTACTACTTGCATTTTCAACTAAATCAAGAATCTTACTTACAGTAGATTCTCCATATTCTTTAGTAACTTCTGCAGTAATAACTCCATTAATATTAATGCATCCACTTAAAATTTCATGTCCCACTTCTACCTCACGTGGAACAGACTCACCTGTAAGTGCTGATGTATCAACCATTGAATTTCCCTCAATTACCTTACCATCAAGCGGAACTCTCTCCCCTGGTTTAATTACAATAATATCACCAATTTGTACTTCATCAGGGTCAATTTTTATAACTTCATCGCCCCTTTTAACATTTGCATAATCTGGTCGTATGTCCATAGCATCTGCGATTGACCTTCTTGACTTATCAACTGCGTAACTTTGGAATAGCTCTCCAACTTGATAAAATAGCATAACTGCAATACCTTCTGGATACTCACCGATTAAAAATGCTCCAATTGTGGCGACGCTCATTAAAAAATTCTCATCAAAAACTTTACCTCTAAGAATATTTGTAACAGCTCTTTTTACAATATCTCCACCTGCAATAATATAACTGATTACAAACATAGCAATCTGCAACCATTCAATATTATTAATTAGCAGTGCTACAATAAATACTAATGCAGCAATAATTATTCTCCATAAACGTTTTTTCATGCTACCTCAACTCCTTTAAGCCTTTTTCATGATAACATGTGACTCAATATCTTTAACGACTTTTTCTGCTTCTTCTATAATTGTAGGCATTTTTTCATCTTCACCTTCAATAACAAGTTTTTGTGTCATAAAGTTTACAGTGGCTTCCTTCACACCATCAAGCTCATTAATAGCCCTCTCCATTTTTGCTGCACAATTTGCACACTCTAAACCTTCAAGTTTAAATCTCTTTTTCATTTTAATTCCTCCTAAATATTATTTATAATTTTGTTTTGCATACTACAAGTCTTTTTAAATTTACTTGAAGAATTGCCCATCTAATATGAATACTAATTTTCAAAAAACATTCTATTCTACCGTATTTCTACTTTTCGTTGATATGAATTAGACCTTGATCAAATATTTCTCTTACATGATCATCAACTAAGGAATAATATACTACTTTGCCTTCTTTTCTGTTTTTCACTAAATTAGCTTGTTTTAAGACTCTCAGCTGATGGGAAATTGCTGATTGTGTCATGTTAAGTAATACAGCGATATCACAAACACACATTTCAGCTTCATGTAAAGCCCATAATATCCTGATTCGTGTTGAATCTCCAAATACTTTAAATAATTCTGCTAGATCATAAAGGCTTTCTTCTTGAGGCATTTTATCTCTAACTTGATTTACAATATCCTCATGAATTACATTGCAGTCACATCTTTCAATTGAATTAAATTTTTCAGTCATATTATCACCTCTTTTTAAATCATTTCATCTGAATACTTGAGCAAGCATTCATACGTTGTGTATTTATCATATTATTGTTTTTCTCATATGTCAATAGTTATATGAGCATTTATTCAAGTGTTTTTTATATTATTTGAAATATCTCAAAACCATCTATTACGACATTAATACCATAAAAGGGTGATTTCTATACAAACCTATTTTAAAAACACAAATATTGTAGGTTCTATAATAGTTTGAAATAAAATTTCAAACTATTAAAAAACTATAGTGGTAGCTGTTTCAAAACAACTACCACTACATTAGATTATATAAAATTCTTATCATCCCAGAGGATTATTTCTCCCTCTTTCTGAGCCATCAATTTTTCCACCTTTATAATGTCATCACTCTTTTTACCCTATGTCATCTATAAAGCACCCCAAAAATAGGGGTCAAAAAACGGTGTTTTTTCGCTCATTTTTTGCTCCAAAATCACTCTTGAACCACTATATGTTGTGGTCAACTTCTACTTTTCGCCCCCTGAACCACAATACGTCATCAGAATTATACTCTCAACGTGGCCCGATAGGCTCATCTTGATGTCTTGAGTAATTTTTCACATTTATCCGTACGTGGAAACTTGTCTACGTTATTTTTCACATTTTGTACGTTCGCGGGAATATATCCACAATAATATTACAGCTTTACCCGTTAACTAAATAGTCCAACTGCAATGGGGGAGGGTAACTCCTATCATCTCTATGGCTCAAAGATAGTTTCTCAACAGCGACACATCTTTGCCTATGTCCTTCGGCTTTATACTTTCCAGCACCTTTTTCTCTACTTCAGGCGTCCAGTAGACTTTTAGATTTTTCTTCGCACGAGTAATTGCAGTGTAAAAAATGTTGTGTGTTATCAGTTCCTCAATTTCGTCAGTGATGACGATTTTGACCGAGTCATATTCCAATCCTTGTGCCTTATGAATAGACACAGCATAAGCGATTTGGAACGGTACAATATCTTCTTTTGAATAACGACCTCTAGGGTTGTCCTCGTCCGCACTTTTGCTTTTGGTTACTGTAAAACGGATAACTGAGTTCCCACTTGGTGCATTAGGCAGCAACTGAAAAGATTGGCCAAAAGCATCAGTCCCCATTAATACCTTGTCCAACTCTACGTCAAACTGTATGCACTCTGTGACTGTGCCTTTATCGAGAACTTCGATACCTGCAATCCGTCCCTTCATATTATTATAAATCACGGGAGTGAAGCGATCTGAATCATTAAACAGAATTGGATCGTTAACTTTGTACTGCTGAATGCCCCAAGTCACTGTCGTACTTGCGTTGCTCTCCTGCAGAAAACGGTTGATATTGTTAATACCGTAAAGTCCATCATAATTGAGGCATAGAATTATCTCGTCATCTCCAACGGCAGAAAAAATTGAATCATCCAAATTTGTGGTATATTCTTGACGGGTTAAGACTTCAAGCACGGCGTCAGGCCCTTTGCCGTCCATTCTCCTAACTCTTTCCCATAGTTTCAGCAAACCCTCGTCAGTACTGCGCCAAGGTGTCGTCAATTCGCAAACAGAAGCATTGGGGACAAATTTCCTGGCAATATCAAACCAGTTGCCGAACTCAATTGAATCTATCTGGTATGTATCTCCGACCAAGACCAGCAGCTTATGCCCGTCCTCATCAATATTAGCAAACAGACTTTCGAGAATTCCTCTCATATTGCTGTTACTGACTGTACTACATTCATCCACAAAAATAATGTCGTAATCCTGACCGATACCGGTCGATTTCAGGAACTTAGTTATCGTTGAGAACTTGCATTCAGACGCTTTTACACGCCGCTTGAGGTTTTCAACAGCGGGGTTAGTATGTGCTAAAAACAGTTTTTTATTCTTGTCAAAGAATTGCGCAATATGGTTTATCAGCGTAGATTTGCCCGTTCCAGCTGAGCCGTAAACCAGTGCTACCTTCGACTTATCAAACATTTGGGTGAGTGTATCCTTCTTTTGTTCACAGTCAACACCGTTGTTTGGCTCATTCAACCATGCCCTTACTGCTGAAGAATAATTCTGAATGCCACATTTCGACAACTTGGAAAGTTCAGCAATAATGTATCGGACATCATCCTTGTACTCATTAATGAAAATGTGACTATTTTCAATTACTAGTTTGCTATTTTGGCGATGTTTGTAATATAAGGCGTTGTAGTATGCGGCAACAAGTGACTCAATATCATCCCCGAAGCGTTCTTTTGCTTCGCCAATCGGTGTAAAAAGTCGTCCGTTTATTTCGGTGTTATTCCTCACAAACCTTGCAAGTAGTTCGTGTTCACGTCCTGTTAGAGGTATGCATGCAAACAAATCACGTAAACGTGGTATACATTCTCGCGGATTGAAATTAAACGGTATATCATCAAAAGGAATACTGCCATACTGAACAAATAGATCGGATAATGAAGTGTTTGCTTCGGAGTTGTACTGTGCCTTAATCACCTTGTTATTCATATTGTACAGCATATATCGCAGAAGGTTACTCCCCCGCGCATTCGCCTTTATTATCTTTCGGCATTGTTCCAAATCTTGAAAGAATACGGCTGTCTTAGTTCTTTGTGTTGCCGTAACTTTAACCTTTTGGAAATCATCATCTGCGAATTCGATAAGTTCAGTCAGGTTGAAACCGGTTGAAGTTAAAAACTTCGCTATGCCTTGTTGCTCTGGATAACCGGTTGCTACTTTGGTTCCTCTAATAAGAGTTGTGAAATTATAATATTCACAATCACGGATAGCCACTTCCCAGCCCGTTATGATGAGAATAGGCATTGTTTTACCGAGAATGTCAATGTTGCTGTTCGAAAAAGCAAATTTAACGGCATAATAATCAGTTACCTCCAAACTTGTAAAAGCGATTACTCTGTCAAATTTACTGGCATAATCGTTTGCCGGTGTAAATGTAACTTCGTAGTATATTTTTCCGCCCACAAAAAACGGTTTAATCTTCCTGATGTAGTATTTGTCCGAAGTCAAATTACTCTGGTAGTAATAGTCATCTACTTTTTCAGCAATTTTATTGTAATACTCTTGCAGAGTGGCGTCTGTATACAACGGGAATTTATCAAGGTTAGCAAGCACGTCAAGCGAAAACCTATCGTGGAGAATATCCCTGATTTTCATCAAATACACGTAATATTTTAGCATTAAGCGCTCTGAATTCTCCTCATCGGGCAAGTAATGCGAAACTGATATTTGTAAAAGGTCGTGGAAGCGTGTGAGGTCTTTCCATTTTGGGAGCGGCTTAACATATTCTTCAGCTTCACGAATAGTATTCCAGTCATTCTTTGTGTCGCCACCTTGAGCATATACTTTCAACATTATATGCTCGACAAAATCTCTGAGGTTCTTTAAAATATCTTGGGAGATAGCACCTCTACCGGTTAACTCAAATTGGTCAATGTGTCGGCATATAGCTTTATCGATGACTTTTATTTGCTCATCTATTCTTAAAGACATTTTAATACCCCCTAATCATTTCAAGTAATTTTGACATCACTAATGAATAAAACCAAAACTTCTTATACTCCAGCAAAAAGAACTTTCTATTATCAAGAATAAGTATTCTTTTAAACTCAGTTGGTGTGGGAACTTTAATGTCAAATTTTCTTGCAAGAACCTTAGTTAATAGCGTTCGGTTAACATCAGTCGCACCTCGATTCATCACTCCCATGACAGAAAAAGGATCAATTTAATACTATCTAGGCCCCCGCCGATCTTCTCTCTCAAAATGAAGATATGTCATCAACGGGTGTTCTGATGCAACTTTCTTCATTAAGTCAAAAAGCTCTACTCGCTTATCGTTATATTCAAGTAGTCTATTTGCTAATGCCTCATAAAAATCCACCCATTGGTATTCATTCTCCATCGTGCCATCCCTCCCCCCAAAATTGTTATATCTTCAAAAAACAATATTAAATGTTTGCCACAAATTCATCCATTGCTTTTGTAAAGTTACCCATGCGTTCTTCTTCATTAAAAAATGGCATCCCTATAATTCTATATTCATTGCCAAAAGCGTAACTATCATCAGCCTCTGCGAGATCATTGATTTGCAACAAAAAGTTTTCTTTCCATGTTTCTTTCAATAGAAGATGTGACCCCTTAGGTTCAACATACACTTGATTTGAGATAAAGCTCTGGTTCTTATGCTTACGAACAAACAACAAGAAATCAGGTTCAAAACGCTCTCCATCAGTAAAGCTGTAAATCGCTAAATCTGGTACGCGTTCATTCCGCACCACAAAAAATTCTAAATCTTTAGCCTCAAGTTTTGGGGCAATTTCTGCTTTGAAATATCTTAGATAACGTTTCTCTTCACTGGTTCCATAGTTGTCATTAAAGGCATACCAATTTTCTTTCATTAAATCCAACTGGTAACGAGGATTAACATTTACGTTCTGTGAGGCCCCTTTCCCTCCGTTTACATCAACTTCTGTCACAGTGATTGTTTTATCACGCAACACATTCTTTATACGTTTTGCTTCAAAAACAGAAGAGCCTTCAAATTCTTGCTTTATCTCTGTTACATGGCGGGCAACTTCACCCATAGCGTATACACACTGGATAGGCTACACTAAGTTGGACAACTTTTCTAAGGTCATATAAAATAGAGCAAATGAAAGGAAGTCGAACATTATGACCAAAAGACCAAGAAGAGAGTACACCGATGAATTTAAACTACAAATGGTGAAATTATACCTAAGCGGCAAGCCAAAAGTAGAAATCAGTCGAGAGTATGAACTAACACCATCCTCGTTGAACCGTTGGATAAAACAGCATCAATCAAGCGGATCTTTCCGTGAGAAAGACAATCGAAGCGAAGAACAACAGGAACTGCTTCGATTACAGAAAGAAAATCAGCAGCTGAAGATGGAAAATGATATTTTAAAGCAAGCCGCGCTGATAATGGGACGAAAGTAGATGTCATTCTGGCGAACAAAGACAAATACTCGATATCAGCAATGTGTGCCGTCCTACAATTACCAAGAAGCACCTTTTATTACGAAGCAAAGTCAAAAGAAGATGAGACTCCGTTGAAGGAAGAAATCAAGAAAATATTTCTAGCCAGCAAGCGAAATTATGGCACTCGAAAGATCAAGAAAGTACTCCATAAGTCTGGCATACAAGTATCCCGTCGGCGAATCGGCCGAATCATGAAGGAATTGGGTTTGGTCTCCAGCTATACGATTGCCCAGTACAAAGTCCATAAACAACCAACCAACGAACAAAAGATCAGCAACAAAGTGGCACGGGAGTTTGACGGGCGCGATTGCCTGGAAGTTGTAGTCAGTGATTTGACCTATGTTCGTGTGAATGGCAAGTGGAACTATGTTTGCCTTATCACAGACCTGTACAATCGCGAATTCATCGGCTACAGTGCGGGGCCAAACAAAGATCCCAGACTGGTATATGAAGCTTTTGCCAGTGTGCGTGCCAATCTATCCAAAATCAAGATTTTCCATACGGACAGAGGAAACGAATTCAAGAACAACACGATCGACGGATTGTTGGAAACCTTTAAAATTCAACGATCATTAAGCCAGAAGGGCTGTCCATACGATAATGCAGTAGCTGAAGCAGCATTCAAGGTCTTTAAAACGGAGTTTGTCTATCAGAATATATTTACATCTCTTGATGAATTAAAAGTAGGTCTGGCTGATTATGTCCATTGGTACAACAACATTCGCATACATTCGTCACTGGAGTATTTAACACCCGTCGAATATCGATTGTCTGACCTTAAGAAAACTGTCTAAATAAGTGTTGACGATCCATTAAGCATTCCATGGATACACCTATCGCCTCCTTTACTTTAAGTCTTGATAATCCTATGAATGAAAATCCTGAGTATGAAGGTAATGTGGCCATATCAGAAGAATCAAGTCTTCTTTCTCCTGGTAGCAAGGTGGAATTCGAACTAGTTTTGGGAGATAGTGAACCTTACCCAATGGGAGTTTTCTATGTAGACAGAAGCAATTTTTCTCTTCTATCTGAAGCTGTAAGCGTGGATGGCAGAAACATAATAGGTAAAGCCCTAGGGGATCAGAGCTTTGATGAGGAGAACTCATACCCCTATATGGTGCTCCACGAGATTTTGAAGGATATACTCTTTAGGGCAAACATCAGCTCAGATGAGATGCTTGTAGAAAATACGAGCACTTATTCAGGATATCAATTTGATGCGAACATGAGCTGTCTTGAAGGAATCATGGAGATTTTAAAGGCTCTGGATGGTTGGCAAGTAAAAGAGCTTGTAGATGGAACGGTGGTAATAGGTTCATCAAACTATGCTGGCTTTACAAGAAATACCACCTACACCTTTTACAGGGATAAAGACATTTTTACAAGAAGCATTGTACGGGATGATCAAGAAGCCTATAGACGAGTATGCGTCCACAACCAAGACTTCTCTCTTAAGGTCTATAGGGATGTTGAAACCTACACCGGTTGGAACTTACAGGCTAATAAAACTCTGTATGTAAATGTACCTGAAGGAACCTCAGTAACCGATGCAGAAAGCTACGCAAACCAGATCGCTCTAAGCCTTCAGTATGTCGGTAAGATCGAGAGTTTCACTGGGCCATTCAGACCACAACTTATCCTTGGCGATGAAGCCATGATTATTGGAAGTAAGGGAACATCAAACCTTGGACTCATTACTGAGATCACACACAGATTTGGCAAGGATGGGTTTTATACTGATTTTACAGTGGACAGCGGAGGAAGACTTGGAAAAGGAAGACTTAGTGACTTCATCGGCAAAATAACAAAAGATAAAACTAGCAGTAGCAGGGTTTATGAATAAGAACTGACGCCTTTTAAATAGGGCGTTTTTTTAATACACAAAAATGAAAGCGAGGAAATTACATGAGAGATATTTGGACTTTTATTCAAATGGCTTTTACAGCCATTGGTGGTTGGCTTGGTTGGTTTCTAGGAGGTTACGATGGATTTTTATATGCCCTGATCGCCTTTGTGGTGATTGACTATATCCTTGGAGTGATGTGTGCCATTTTAGAAAAGCATCTTTCCAGTGATATAGGTGCACGGGGCATTTTCAAGAAAGTGGTGATCTTCTCTCTGGTGGGAGTGGCTCACATTATTGACCAGAACATTATCGGAGATGGTGGTGCCATTAGAACTGCTGTTATCTTCTTCTACCTATCCAATGAAGGGATCAGCATCATAGAAAACTCAACAAGAATCGGACTTCCTGTACCAGAGAAACTCAAAGAGATTCTTGAACAGTTAAAAGACGGTGGCGATAAGGATGGAACAAAGTAATGTGTGGCCATCTTGAAGGAGGGAAAAACAATGAACCTTAAAAAACTTATTCTTACAGAAAATGAATGCTATAAAGCTGGAAAGAGAATCAAGCCCAAAGGCATTATGGTCCATAGCACCGGAGCCAATAACCCATATCTTCGTAGATATGTTGGACCCGATGATGGCATCCTGGGAGAAAACCAGTACAACAATCATTGGAACCAGCATAGACCAAGTGGCAGACAAGTTTGTGTCCATGCCTTTATCGGGAAACTAAAAAATGGCACTATCGCTACCTATCAGACACTACCTTGGGATCATAGAGGCTGGCATGCAGGTGGTGACGCCAACAATAGCCACATCGGATTTGAAATCTGTGAAGACAACCTATCAGATGCGTCATACTTCAATACCGTCTACAAAGAAGCTACGGAGCTTTGTGCGCATCTTTGCAAACTCTATGACCTGACGGAGAAAGACATCCTTGGCCACTATGAAGGCTATCAAAAGAAAATCGCAAGCAATCATGGAGATCCTCGTCACTGGTTTTCTAGGCATGGTAAGAGTATGGATACTTTAAGGGCTGATGTTAAAAAGCTACTGACGGCTCCTACTCCTTCCACTACCCCGCCTCAGAAGCTTTACAGGGTTCAGGTCGGGGCTTACAGCGTCAAGTCCAATGCTGATGCTATGCTGGCCAAAGTAAAAGCTGCAGGCTTTACAGATGCCTTTATCAAAGCTGAATAATTAACTCTTTGCCGCTGGGTGCTTTTCTTGCACTTGGCGGCATTTTTTTATTTTTCAGTACTCAATATGCCATCTTCTGTCCTGTGAATGGTGAGAGGGATTTCTACCCTCCGATTGGAGGATTAATAATGACTGGAGAACAAAAAAATCAAATAGCTGACCTTAGGAGTAAAGGGTTCGGGTATGCAACAATCGCTCAAGCCCTAGGTCTTTCAAAAAGCACTGTTACTTCCCACTGCCAAAGAAATAAGCTTGGAGGGATCAAGGCCAATCACTCAACTACAGTTACTCCCGGTAAGGAATACTGTAAACACTGTGGTAAGGAACTTATACAGATCTCAGGGAAAAAGAAATTGAAATTCTGTAACCAAGATTGTCGTGTTACATGGTGGAACTCGAATCAGGACAAGGTCAAAAAGAAAGCCATCTACTCCTTCACCTGCGCTTCTTGCGGTTGCTCCTTTACCGCTTATGGCAATTCAAAGAGAAAATATTGTTCTCATGATTGCTATATAAACGACCGCTTCAAAGGCGGTGATGTACTATGACAGACGATCAATTCAGAGCTGAAAAGCAATACCAATCAAGTCTTTCTATTGCAAAATCCATGCTTGAAAAAAGCATAATTACCCCCGAGGAATTTGCCTTAATCGATGAGTTTCTTCTTGAAAAATACAGACCATTACTAGGTACACTATTCTCTCACATTAACTTGACTTCATAGCCTTTTAGAGTGATGTATAGTGTTGAAAGGAGTGAGTTTATGCGGAAAATCAATAGAATCGAACCTTCCGCTCCGGTAATGCCTACAAGAAAAAAGGTTGCTGCTTATGCGAGAGTTTCCGAAGAAAAAGGCAGAACGTTACACTCTCTTTCAGCGCAAGTCAGCTTTTATAGCAAATACATCCAGACTCATCGTGAATGGGAATATGCAGGTGTATATGCAGACGAAGGGATTTCAGGCACGACTGAAAACCGGGATGAGTTCAAGAGACTGCTGGAAGATTGTGATGCAGGCAAGATCGATATTGTACTAACCAAGTCCATATCGCGATTTGCTAGAAATACCGTAGACCTACTGGAAACAGTACGCCACCTTCGAGACATCGGAGTTGAGGTAAGGTTCGAGAAAGAAAACATCAATTCAATGAGTGGCGACGGTGAGCTAATGCTCTCCATCCTCGCTTCCTTTGCCCAGGAAGAAAGTCGCTCCACAAGTGAAAATGTAAAATGGGCCATTCGAAGGAATTTCCAGAAAGGAAAGCCTAATTCCTTTAATATTTATGGCTATCGCTGGAATGGAGAACAGTTTGTTGTTGAGCCAGAGGAAGCCAAGATTGTAAAGCTGATTTATGATAATTTCCTCAAAGGAATGTCCGCCGAACAAACAGAAGTGCAGCTGGAAGAAATGGGTGTCAAATCATATACCGGAGGACGCTTTTCAAACACCTCAATTCGGGCGATTCTTAAGAATGAAAAGTATACCGGTAACATGCTTTTACAAAAGGGTTTTATCGAGGACCATATCACACACAAGTTAAAGCCCAACAACGGAGAACTACCTCAGTACTGGGTAGAAGATTCTCACGAAGCCATCATTGACCTAGAAACTTATGAAAAGGTACAGGCTGAAATCGCAAGGCGTAGAAAGCTAGGTGTTTTCGCAAATCCATCTATCAACATCACCTGCTTTACAAGCAAGATAAAGTGTGGAAACTGCGGTGTCAGCTATAGGCGCAGCGGCAAAAGACAAAGTAAACATTCAAGTGATGTTTATTACATTTGGACTTGCCAGACTAAAGACCGTAAAGGTGTGTCAGAGTGCAATTCTAAAAACATCCCAGAGAAGATACTCCAAGGTGTCTGTGCCCAGGCACTCGGCTTAGTAGAATTTGATGAAGATGTCTTCCTGGATCAAGTTGAAAAAGTTGTGATGAATGGAACAGCTGAACTCATCTTTCATTTACATGACGGCAGGGTTATTCCTCAACATTGGAAATCCACGGCCAGGAAGGATTGGTGGACCCCTGAAGCTCGCGCTGCAAAGTCAGCCTACAGCAAGAAGAACCCAAGAAGCTCTGGAAACATCACTTGCTTCACCGGAAAAATAAACTGCAGTAAGTGCGGGCAAAACCTACGCAGAAACACAAGCCCCCGAGTAAGTGGTCAAAAGGCCCACCATTGGCGCTGTCCCCCTCACACAGATTGCGGCCACAGCGGATTGGAAGAGAACATGTTAAAAACTATATCTAGCGATGTCCTTTCCATTAAAGAGTTTGACGAAAGTATCTTTAAAGAAAAAGTTGATAGCATCACAGTTGTTTCCAACACAGAACTTCTCTTTCAGCTGAAGGATGGCAGTAAGATCACAAAGCAATGGCAGTTTAAACGCAGACAACCAGCCTGGTCTGAGGAAAGAAAGAAAAAGCAAGCTGAGAAAATGAAAGAGGCATGGAGGAAAAAGCATGAGCAGAACAAAGACAACTAAAAACGTTAAAACCATACCTGCTACTCTCAGGCAGTTTTCTTCCACGCCTATTAATGAGCAAAGAAAACGCCGCACAGCTGGCTACGCTCGCGTATCCACCGACAGCGAAGAACAGTTCACAAGCTATGAGGCGCAGGTCGATTATTACACCAATTTTATTAAAAGTCGAGACGACTGGGAGTTCGTGAAGGTTTATACCGATGAAGGGATATCCGGTACCAACACCAAAAAGCGTGAAGGCTTTAGGCGCATGATCCAGGACGCCTTAAGCGGCAAGATTGACCTCATCGTTACCAAGTCAGTCAGCCGATTTGCAAGGAACACAGTAGACAGCCTCACCACCGTTCGCCAATTGAAAGAGAAAGGAATCGAGATCTATTTCGAGAAGGAGAATATCTGGACCTTAGATTCTAAAGGTGAACTTCTAATCACCATCATGTCATCCCTTGCCCAGGAAGAAAGCCGCAGCATTTCAGAGAATGTCACATGGGGACAGCGCAAGCGATTTGCAGACGGGAAGGTTACAGTTCCCTTCGGGCACTTCCTCGGTTACGATCGGGGTGAAGATGGAAACCTTGTATTGAACCCCAATGAAGCAGTAATAATCCAGAGGATCTTCAGCATGTTTCTACAGGGCATGACGCCTTATGGTATTGCCAAGCAGCTTACAGCAGACGGCATTTTATCACCCGCGAAGAAAGATACATGGAACGCAGGCACCATCAAGCGCATCCTCACAAATGAAAAATATAAAGGAGATGCGCTTTTACAGAAAAGCTACACTGTAGATTTTCTTACCAAAAAGAAAAAAGCCAACGAGGGAGAAATACCTCAATACTATGTTGAAAATAACCATGAAGCAATTATTGAGCCAGCGGTCTTCGACCTGGTCCAGAACGAGTTAGAAAAGAGAAACCCTGCAAACAATCGTCACAGCGGTGTTCATACATTCTCTGGCAAGATAAAATGCGGCTCATGTGGAAGCTGGTACGGTTCAAAGGTATGGCATTCAAACAGCAAGTACCGCCGCACAGTCTGGCAATGCAACCACAAGTTCAACGGACAGCAAAAATGCTCCACTCCCCACCTCGATGAAGATACTATAAAAGAACTCTTCGTGAAAGCTACTAATAAGCTCCTGGAAGACAAGGATGAAATCATAGCAAACTTCGAATCCATGAAGGATGTTCTTTATGACACCGGTCCCTTAGAAACCAAACAGATCGAGCTTCAAAATGAAATGGAAATTGTCACTGAACTGATACAGCAATGCATAAATGAAAATGCCAATGTTGCCTTAGACCAAGGAGAGTATCAACGAAGATACAATGGCTTGGTACAGAGGTTTGACACTACCAAAGAAGATTTAGAAAAAGTATCCGGGCAGATTAAGGAAAAAGTGACCAGACGCCAAACGATGGCTGCTTTCCTCAATGAACTTAAGAAACAAGATGAATTGCTCACAGATTTTGATCCACTCCTCTGGCACAGTTTAGTGGATTGTGTGACAGTCCTAGATAAAGAAAATGTTCAAATTACCTTTAAAAACGGAATCACTATTTAATACCGAAGTTCTGTGGCGACTGATCTAAGCGTCTAGCCAGTTCGGAGACACTGATATTCATTTGTTCACATAGCCGTCGTATCATGTCCGAGGTTTTCATAATAGTCCCTCCATGCCTCAATAGAAATATTGTAAACCATTTGGTTTCAAA
>Ga0228536_1000856_pt1 | contig 42330 bp, 44 predicted proteins | sample SJ1Smetagenome_FD_168611 | JGI IMG/M metagenome (GOLD analysis project Ga0228536, IMG submission 168611) | Enriched culture of PCE-dechlorinating microbial communities from Ithaca, New York, USA - SJ1.S | ecosystem: Engineered > Modeled > Simulated communities (microbial... > Unclassified...
TGAGAGAGGACCTAAAGAAAGCGGGTGAACAGCAGTCATGAGTTTTCCGAAGAAACCTGTGGATAACGTCAGGTCAGCGAAGACACCGGAAGAAGTCCTCTCCAGGATCCGTGAAGTTTTCGGCGATGCTGTGTCTGCGGAGCTCAGAGAAAGAAAAGGCGGAAAGGAAAACCGGACCGGATTTTACGATGCATGGCTTTCCGTACCGAAAAAGGAATTTCTCAACCTCGTCGATACTCTTGCGGAATTTGATTTTCCCCAGTTTCATGTGATCTCGGGAAACGATGACGGGGACGTGGTCACGCTCTACTACCACTTCACCCTTTTCCAGGTCGCGGGACGGGGAAAGCGCATGGGGGTCAATGTATCGGTTCCCGTGGATAAAAAAGATCTCGTCATGCCTTCGCTCTTTTCCAGGATCCCCGGAGTGGAGTACAGCGAGAGGGAAACCAGGGAAATGTTCGGCGTCGATTTCGACGGCCTTCCCAACAAGGCTCTTGTCTTCCTGCCGGAGAACTGGAACGAAAGCATAAAACCCTGGCGCAGGGATGAGGCCGGCCCTTCCGCCGGAGATGTGCGGGAGCTTTCCTAGGAGGATAAGTCAATGGAGAAAAAATACAAAGTTCCCATCGGTCCTGTACATGTCGGCCTTAAAGAGCCCATAACGGCGTGGCTTGACCTTGAGGGAGAAAAAATCGTCGGTGCCACCGTCCGCCCCGGGGCTATCCACAGGGGCATAGAGTTCATGGCCCGGGACCGCAATCCCATCCAGGTCATCTACCTCTCAGAGCGGATCTGCGGTATCTGTTCCTTTGCCCACGTCGTCTCTTTCCTGCGCGCCGTGGAGGATGCCGCATCCATTCCTGTTCCGCCGAGAGCACAGTATATCCGGGCACTCGTTCTGGAACTCGAACGGCTTCACTCCCACATGCTGTGGGCGGGCGTCGCATGCTACACCATAGGCTTCGACTCAGCCTTCCACCTGGGAATGGTCCTGAGAGAACGGGTCATGGACGTTCTGGAAGTGCTCTCAGGAAACAGGGTCAATTACGGAGTGGCAACAGTGGGCGGCGTCAGGTGGGATGTAACGGCGGAACTGGCGAAGACAGTAAAGGACATGGTCAAGTACTATAAGAGGGAGTTCGCTCCCTTTTACGATGTCGTTACTTCTGACCCCATCGCAAAGGCCAGGCTCAGAGACGTGGGAGTGCTGACTTACGAGGAGGCCATAGCCTACAGTGCCGTCGGACCGACAGTGAGAGCCAGCGGTGTCAGGGCAGACCTCCGGGAGAGCTCTCCCTACGAAGCGTACGTTGATTTCGGCGTCAAGGCCGTTGTGCCGCAGGATTACTACGGAAAGGCCTACGGAGACGTGTTTGACCGGTTCCTTGTGAGGGTTCACGAAGTCTACCAGTCCCTCGACATAATTGAAAAGGTCATGGAGGGGCTCCCGCAAGGGGACATCATGTGGGAGAAGAACCTCAACAAGGTTCTCGCCTACCTGAAAAAGGCGGAAGGTACCGGGATGTCCTCCATTGAAGCGCCGCGGGGTGACGATACCCATGTCGTCCACCTCGACGGGGGAGACGAAAACGTAACGTGGTGGAAGGTACGGGCACCCACATACGCCAACGCTGTCTCATGGCCTCTCATGTTCCGGAACAACGAACTTGCAGACGCGCCGCTCATTATCAACAGCATCGACCCCTGCATTTCCTGCATGGAGCGCATGCTTGTGACCGACGCATCGAGCGGGGACCAGAAAGTGGTAACCCGCACAGAACTCCTGGAAAAATGCAGGGAAAAAACAAGGAGGCTGATGCAGAATGATCGTAATTAGCCTTATCATGCGTCTCATAGCAGGAACCGCACTTATGCTCCTCGTTGCTGTCCTCGCACTTCTTTTCGACGGCGCCGACAGGATCGTGAATGCACGGATGCAGCGCAGGCTCGGGCCGCCCCTCCTTCAGCCTTTTCTCGACCTGCTGAAACTGCTCGGCAAGGAAAACATCGTTCCCCGCAGGGCAGTGCCCTGGGCTTACAACGGTGCGCCATGGCTGGCGGTTGCCGCCATGCTCCTTGTCTTCCTCTACATACCCGTCGGATCGCTGCCCCCTGTTCTGGGCAGTGAAGGAGACCTCATACTCGTCATCTATCTCCTCGGTCTTTCCGGTGTGGCCATGGCGGTCGGAGGATTTGCCAGCGGAAACCCGATCGCGAACGTAGGGGCCCAGCGTGAACTCATCCTGATGATGAGCTATGAACTGCCCCTTGCGGTGGTGGTTGCAACCCTCGCCCACGTGGCATACCGTACCGGAATGCCGGGAGAGCCGTTCAGCCTTGAGACCTTCGCAGGCATGTCTGTCTGGGGCGCAATGGGGAAGGTGGGATTCCTCGGGATACTCTGCCTTTTCCTCGCGCTTGTGCTGGTTGTACCCGGAGAAACAGGTAAGGGGCCCATGGATATACCGGAAGCGAAAACCGAGATTCTTGAAGGACTGATCATCGAGTACTCCGGTACGAACCTGGCCATGTTCAAGATCACATTCGCCCTTCGGGCCACTGCAATGTCTGCGATCATTGTCGCGCTGTTCCTTCCCTGGTCACTCGGCGGAGCCCTCGGGCTGGGAAGCATATTCCTCTTTGCCGTGGACTTCTTCTGGTTCTGGGTGAAGGTCTTCGTGGTCCAGATCCTCTTCGTGACGTTCATGAGGACCGCTTTCGGAAGGTTCAAGATATGGCAGGCGGCGGAATTCTACCTTATCAAGGTGGCGGGTCTTTCCATTGCGGGAATGATCCTTGCCTCCCTGGATCTCGTGCTGTAGAAAGGGGGAGAGGAAATCATGCTGAACCGGATGGCGCTTCAACTGCTCCGGCAGATATACGAAAAAACATTTACCAACCCTTTCCCCGTTGCGTCCATGCCTGATTCGTTGTCAGACGCCCTCAAGGCTGCGGAAGAGGGAAAAATCGACCTCAATCCTGCGGTACCTGTGGAAGACCGCTTTCGTGGAAGGCTGAACTACGACAAGTCGGCATGCATCGGGTGCAAGCTTTGCATCAAGGTGTGCCCGGCCAATGCCACAGAGTATCTGCCCGATGAGAAAAAGATACAGATCCACAATGACCGCTGCTGTTTCTGCGCCCAGTGCACTGAAATCTGCCCGGTAAAATGTCTTACCATGTCGTCGGAGTACCTCATCTCGTCCTACGACAGAAAGGCACAGATAACCACGGATACGGGAAAACCCGAGCCGAAGAAGGGTGCGGAAGACGGGGGGGCTCCGAAGAAGAAAACCGTGTACCGCATCATGTCGGACAAGTGCATCGGATGCACGAAGTGCGCCCGGAACTGCCCGGTCAAATGCATCACCGGAAAGGTGAAGGAGCCCCATGTTATCGATGAGTCGGCTTGCGTCGGATGCGGAAAGTGCGCGGAAAGCTGCCCGGTGAACGCAATCGAGTCAGTGGAGATTGACACGTGAACCCCTGAGCGGAAAAAAGGCACAGCAGACCGGGAGCTAATTCCGGTGAAATGTCACAGATGAAAAAGCGGGGCCCCAGGGCCCCGCTTTTCTGGTGGATACTATTTCCCTAAGCTTCCACGAAACCGAAGAAGGCGAGCCGTTTCCTGGTCTCTTCGCGCCCCAGGTGTTCGGCTACCTCGAAGATACCAGGGCTGACTTTCATCCCGGTAATGCCCATTCGGAGGGGCATGGCTATGTCCTTCATTTTTACCGGTTCCCTTGCGCTCCATTCCCTTGTGAAATCTTCAAGAACGGCTGCTTTCCATTCAGGCAGGGCCAGGAGTTCCCCGTAAAATCTCCGGAGGAGTCCCTTATGTTCCTCACTTACGTCAGAAGCATCGTAGCGTCTTTTTACCGCCTCGAAGGTCAGGAAATAATCCGAATACCCCGCCGCCTCTTTTGCTGTCTGTCCTCTGCCTGCGAGGACGACAAGGGACTGGGCGAGATACTCCCTCGAGTGGCTGTCCACGGGAAGCCCCATTTCTCTCCAGAAAGGTTCCACGAGCTCCAGGCGGGCATAGGGATCGAGCCGCTTCAGATGCTCCTGGTTGATGAAGTTCAGCTTCTCCATATCGAAGACAGCCGCCCTCCGGGTCACTCGGGTCAGTTCGAAAAGTTCAGCTGCTTCTTCCCGGGAAAAAATTTCGTTGTTTTCACCCGCTGACCATCCGAGGAGGGCAAGGAAGTTGAAAACAGCGTCCGGCATGTATCCCATATCCCTGTATTCATAGACGCTCGTTGCACCGTGGCGTTTTGAAAGCTTCTTCCTGTCTTTTCCCAGTATCATCGGCAGGTGGGCAAAAACGGGGTATTCCCAGCCCAGGGCGTCATATACAAGGAGCTGCTTCGGAGTGTTTGAAATATGGTCCTCTCCCCGTATGACGTGGCTTATCCCCATGGTATGGTCGTCGATAACCACGGCATAGTTGTACGTCGGCATCCCGTCGCTTTTCAGCAGGACAGTATCTTTGAGCGTTTCGCTCATCATTTCGATATGTCCGTACACCATGTCGTCAAAGGCGAGCCTGACGCCCTGGGGAGTTCTGAAAATAACCGCTTCCCCCTCACGGTATGCCTTGCCTTCCTGTACGAGCCTGTCGGCGTATTCGTGGTAAAGATGAAGACGCTCCGACTGCCTGTACGGGCCGTGTTCCCCGCCGGCATCAGGCCCCTCGTCCCAGTCGAGGCCCAGCCATCTCATGCCCGACATGATGGTTTCCTCGTATTCCTTTGTCGAACGTTCGCGGTCCGTATCCTCTATCCTGAGGATAAATTTCCCCCCGGTGTGCCGCGCCCATAACCAGTTGAAAAGGGCGGTGTGGCCGCCTCCTATATGAAGAGCGCCCGTGGGGCTTGGAGCGAATCGCACCCGTACTGCATCATTCATGTTCGTTCCTCCCTGGCGTTGTATATGCTGAATCCCCTTGTGCATGAATCCCGACAATGGGTTATTATAACCCAGTCAGAACAATAAAAGGGTCAAAAAAGAAAAAAAGGATGTGATCCCCATGGAGGGGAAAAAACTGCTTCTCATCGACGGGCACGGTCTTGCGTTCCGGGCATTCTACGCCCTTCCTGAACTCACCGGACCTGACGGGACCCCGACAAATGCCGTCGTAGGCTTTTTCAACATGTTCCAGAAAGTAAGGGAGGAATGGCACCCGGACCTGTGCGGTGTCGTCTTCGACGCTCCCGGGCCGACATTTCGCCATGAAGCCTATGCTCAATACAAGGCAGGGCGCAAACCCACCCCTCCTGAACTGAAAACCCAGGTACCTATTATAGCCGAGCTTCTTGAACTTCTCGGAGTTCCTGTTGTCATGAGGTCCGGTGTGGAAGCCGACGATGTTCTTGCCTCGGTGGCATGCACTGCGGCAGGTGAGAAAATCGAGACAATGATCCTTTCCTCTGACAAGGATATCCTTCAGGTACTCCGACCGGGGCTCTCCGTCCTGCGACCGGGGAAGGGGATCACTTCCTTCAAAATGATGGATGAAAAATCATTTCTCGAGGAATTCGGTTTTCCTCCGTCAGCCATGACCGACTATCTGGCCCTTCTCGGAGATTCGGCGGACAATGTCCCCGGAGTTCCAGGCGTGGGGGAAAAGACAGCCAAAAAACTGCTGGCTGATTATGGAAGCCTGCAGGGGATTTATGAAAATATCGAAACCCTGAAGCCCGGGCTGCGGAAAAAATTCGAGGAAAACAGGGAGCAGGCCTTCAGGAGCAGGGAATTGACCGTCCTTTTGTGTGAAACGGAGGAAGATCTCCGGGTATTCCGCCCGTGTGAACCCAAGGGTGATCAGTTCCTTGAAAAATGCCGGTTCCTGGGGCTGCAGAAAATTGCCGAAAAAATGACGTCGGGGAAAGCTCCTCAAGGCAAAACGCCTCCTGTGGATGGGGAGAAAAGCGGCAGGGTAGGAGGAGCTTCCCGGAGCGCTGCCGGGAACATGACAGGTACTTCCTTGGCGGTCTTCCTTCCGGTCGTCGGGGGAAAATATCCCCTCTCCCTTGAGCTCAGGGAATTCATCATCGCAGACGGAGAGACAGTTTATTCGGGCTCCTCTCCGGAAGAGGCCGCAGCTCTTCTGAAGCAGCTCGGCAGCGGCCCGGTCCTTCTTCCCGACTATAAAACGGCTGCCGCATGTCTCGGAACGGGTTTTCTCCTGCCTGAACAGGTGAAGGATTTCAAAACCGCCCATTACCTCCTTCACCCTGACGGGAAAGTACATGATGCCGAAGCCCTGATACCGGATTTCTCCCCAGCGGATCCCGGAGACCGGGCTGCACTGCTGCGCGGGGAGTACGGTATTCTGTCCCGCCACATAGGAGAGTACGAGGGGCTGGAACTCCTGATGTCTGAAACGGATATCCCTCTTATCCCCGTCCTTGTGGACATGGAAAAGCACGGCATCGGATGCAGCATTTCCGCGTTCGGGGAACTTGAAGAGGACCTTTCAATACGCCTTGCGGAAATAGAGGAAGAGATCGCAGGAAGGGCAGGGGAAAAGATCAACCTGAACTCTCCGAAACAGGTTGGATGGCTTCTTTTCGAAAAACTGGACCTTCCCGCCGGGAAGAAAACAAAAACCGGTTTTTCCACCGACATCTCCGTTCTCGAAGGACTTTCCGCCCTCGGGAAACCCTTTGATGAAGTCCCGAACCTTCTTATCGAATTCCGCGAGCTCTCAAAAATGCTTTCGGGCTTTGTGCAGCCCCTCGTGAAATCCGCGCAGGGCGGGGAGGGGACCATCCACGGAATTTTTGAACCTGCAGTCACAGGAACGGGCAGGCTCAGCAGCAGGGACCCCAATCTTCAGAACCTGCCCTCCTACGGAGAGTGGTCAAGAAGGATAAAGGAGGGACTTCTTCCCTGCAAAAAAGGGAATGTATTCGTTGCGGCCGACTATTCCCAGATAGAGCTCAGGGTACTGGCACACCTCTGCGGCGACAGCCGCCTTCGGGACGCGTTTTCTGCCGGAAGGGATATTCACACGGAGACCGCATCGTGGGTTTTCGGCGTCCAGGCCCCACTCGTGACCTCTGAACTTCGAAGGGTGGCGAAGATGATCAACTTCGGCCTCCTCTACGGGATGAGCTCCTTTGGACTTGCCCAGCGCCTGGGAATAGGCCGGCAGGAGGCCTCGGACATCATCAGGAAATATTTTGAAGCTCTCCCGGGGGTACGGGAGTATCTTGAAAAAAGTTACGAGGAGGCGAAAAAGAGAGGATACGCGAAAACTCTGTCAGGCAGGATCCGCCCACTCGACGAAGTGTCCGTGAGCCCGAGGGACCGCGATGCGCTCCGGCGCGTAGCGGTCAATACCCCTATACAGGGAACGGCCGCTGATATAGCGCGGAAGGCAATGGTCGACTTTGCCCGTGTGTTTCCCTCTTCCGGTGATGTCCGCCTTGTCCTCCAGGTCCACGACTCCCTGGTCTGCGAATGCCCGGCCTCGGCGGCCGGAGACGTGGAGCAGGCGTTGGGCCGGATAATGGAAAAGACTGTGAACCTTTCGGTCCCCCTGAAAGTGGAGTCGAAGAGAGGAAAAAATCTCTCTGAGGTATAGAACCCCAACCTTTTCTTCTGTGGTACAATACGCCATTGGAGTCCGGAAATCAGAAAGAGAGGAAGATGTCCCTTGTTGATGAGAACCCTGAGATCTCAGGTACGCTGGATCATGATCGCCATCGTCATTCTGTTTGTTCTGTCCATATTCGGAATGTACGGTTTCAACAGCCCCCGCGGAAATTCCTCCGGAGGCGAGGATTACGCGGTCGCAGAAATAGACGGCAAAACAGTGATGCGTTCAGTGCTTGAGCAGCAGCTCCGAAATTACGTTGAGCGGGCAAATGTGCGGGATATAACTTCCGCTGATATTCCCGGGCTCTACCAGGCTGCCCTTGAGAACATAGCTCTTGCCTCACGGCTCGAGAAGGAAGCCGCCGAGTCTGGCCTGTCCGCGTCTGAGGAAGAGATAAATACGGCTGTCAAGGAAGTGAGCGACCAGTTCCCCACGAAGGAAGCCTTTATCCAGTATCTGGACCAGTCAGGCATAAAAATGTCAGATTTCAGAAAAAACATGGCTGACCAGGTGGTCCAGATGAAGCTCATGGAAAAGGCCGTAGGCAAGGCCGAAGTGAGCGATGAAGAGGCGAAAGAATTCTATGAGAAAATGAAGCAGCTTTTCTTTCATTCGCCTGCAGGCTACACAATGGATTTCATCCGTGTGAAAAGCTCGGGTGAGGCTGAGAAGATTCTTGCCGCCATGAGTGAGGGCAAAGAATTCAAGGATGCGGTGGGTGCAGTTGTCTCCTCGGATATCATCGAAAAAACCCCTGAATCCGGGCCTGTATTCGTGCCGGAAAGCGGTTTCCGGGACAAGCTTGCATCCCTTTCAGGACTTGAGATCAACAAGCCGACTCCGGCTATTGAACTGGCAAGCAACGATATCCTCGTTGCCGTAAAGCGTGAGAAGGTTGAAGAGAAAACCAGCTCTTTCGAAGAAGTCAGCGGCGATGTAAAAGCAGTCCTTACAGAGGAAAAATTACGGGCAGGACAGGCGGAATTTTTCAAAGGGCTCCGGGAGAGGACGAATATTGTCATTCTTGACCCAACTCTTTTCCCGAAACCGGGAGAGAAGAAGGAAGCCCCTGTCTCACAGGACGTTGTTTCCGGTGATGCAGTTGTTCCGGAAGCGCCCCGTGATGCCGCAGTCACTGATGTTCCTGTTTCACCTGATGCCGCTCCGGGGGCCGCAGCCGTTCCTGCAGTTCCTGAAGCCCCTGTCTCACAGGACGTTGTTTCCGGTGATACAGTTGTTCGGGAAGCGCCCCGTGATGCCTCAGTCCCTGATGTTCCTGTTTCACCTGATGCCGCTCCGGGGGCCGCAGCCGTTCCTGAAGCCCCTGTCTCACAGGACGCTGTTTCCACTGAGACTGGTGTTCCTTCGGGGACGGATGTCACAGTTCCGCATGTTCCGGTTTCAGGTGATATCCAGGTTCCGGTGAGTGCAGACGCGGGGAAATGAGCTGACAGATAATTTTCCCGGCTATTGACATAAATTCCGGTCCTTTATAGAATAGACTCCGCGATTGTGGTGGGTTGGCCGAGTAGGCTGAAGGCACTCGCCTGCTAAGCGAGTAGGGGGGCTTAAACCTCCCTCGAGGGTTCGAATCCCTCACCCACCGCCATAATTACAGTCATATGCAAAACGGGATCAGCCGGGCAAATGATAGTCGAAAACAATTTCAGGGAATCCAGGATATCTGGATTCCTTTTTTTTTGAACTGTGAGGTACAATTAAAAATCATACTCTTTAGTCATTTTTTCTCGGAGTGAAGGCAAAAGGAGGGGGACGGAATGGCGGGGCACCGGTTCTTCAGGAAAGCTGAAATACCTCTGGAAGTGGTGATCCTTATGATTGCGGCACTGACCATGACGACTGCAGGAACATTGCTGTTCCCAGTAGCGTCCGGAAAGCTTCCCTATTATGAGAACGGGCTCTACGGCCTGCTGCTTTTCATTTTTGGCCTCCAGACAGTTGCCCTCGGAAAGACTCCCTTCGGGGATATGTGCAGATCCCTTCCCCTCATCGCGATCGGGCTCGCCGTTGCTGCATCAGGGATCATTACGTGCTTTATTCCGGACCTCCTCATCTGGATCCCGAGGGCGATGCTGTTCCTGTGTTTCGGCCCGGGCGGGCTCGTGCTTTTATTGCGCTTCCTGTTCTCCAGGGACAAATTCAGGGCATGGATGCAAAATGGAGGCATTTTCCGCCATCTCGCGGCAGGGTGCGGCGCCGTTTACCTGTTTTCGATACTGGCAGGTCTCCTTCTCTGGAAAAAAGACATGCTGACGCTTCCCGAAACGGCATCCGCGATCCTGGCGTATGGGATCGCGCTTATGTATCTGTCCGCGGTTCTCGCAGGAATATACCGCGCCTGCCCTGAAGCGGAGAAAGGAGAATGCTCCTCCGGAACGGGCCTTCCCGTGGACAGGGCCATGATCCTGCTGACAGGGGTTTTCATGGTGCTGCTCGGTGTACTTCTGGTCCCCGTCACGCTCGGCATGCTTCCTTTTTCCGGGAGTGCCCAGCTCGGACTCCTGATGGTCATCCTGGCAATTCAGATGCTCGCTTCGGGAAATACACCCATAGGGGCTTTCCCGAGATCGTACGCAGTTGTTTTCTGCGGGCTTCTTTTTGCTTTTTTGGGGATCGTATCCTGTATTATCCCCGGAATTCTTGTCGCGCAGCTGACGATCCTTATAGGGATTTTGAATATTGTCGGCGGCGGAATAAAAATGTGGGGCATGGCGGTTCCGTTGTTAAAGAAGGGAGACACTCCTTCAGAGCCGATCCCTCCGGTACTGGTGAAGCTCAACTCCGCCCAGTTCACCCTCAACCTGCTTTCCATCATGTTCGGCACATCCATGCTGGTTCCTGGAATAATACCGGGGCAGGCCATAGGAGTGATACTCGCTTTAAACGGGTGCGTACTGCTGTACCTCCTGCGCCTGTTGTCAATCATAGACAGAATGTCACGTGCAGCCTGAAATCAGTTCTGCAGGAAACCTTTCCCGGATGCGGGGAAGGTTCAATGGTTCCGTTAACCATTAATACAAAAAGAGGCTGATGGAGAAAATGGTTCGTATAATCGGCAGCATAGTACTTGGCCTATCCATAAGTGCGTTTGTTGTCACTCCGGTCGTGCAGTTTTTGTGCAGCATAGCAGCTGATTTCAGGCCTTCGTACAGCATGGCGTACAAGGCATCTTTTTTTGCAATGCTCGGCTGCCTGGCAAGCGTTTTCATAGGGGGAGACATTCTTGATGCTTCCGGGGCCGGAATGATGGTAAACAAAAACCTGCCGGGCCTTTTGGCGGCACTGCCTGTGGAAGCTTATATTTTCGGCAGGCTGATCAGGCATCCTGTGACAGGCGGTGTGGGATTCGTCAATGGGTGTTTGATCAGTGTAATTGTCACACTGCTCGGGTATTTTGTGTACCTCGGCATAAAAATGCTCGCTGTTGTTGCAGCGGCATAGCAGGTAAAAGAATGCGTTTTTTGATTCATGGTCCGGTGATACAGTACCAGATCAGAAATGGGAGATCAGAGAAAACAGCACTGACATTTTCCCTGTCCCGTTTCAGGTATGACATTATCACTGTCTCGTAACAATCAGAGAAAACAGCACTTGTCAAAAAAAACGTATGATGCTAAAATCCCTCAGGTGTCGGGGGGCAGTTCCCGGCACAGAGATGGAAACGCGCCGGTAGCTCAGATGGATAGAGCGGCGGTCTACGGAACCGCAGGTCACGAGTTCGAATCTTGTCCGGCGCGCCACTTTTTGAAAGAACAGCTGCAGATCAAAAAACGAAAAAAATGTGTAATGTTCTCCTCTGAGTTCATGCCTCTCGTCGTCCTGATGAGAGGCTTTTTTAGTGCGCCCGGTTTTTCTGTCCGAAACAGCTGTTCGAAAAAAGACGGCAAGCGGATCCGTTCTTGAACTCCTCTTCAGGAATCCTGGTCGAAAAAGTCCTCTTCCTCCCGGACTCCGGGCACGATAACTTTCTCGAGTTTGAAGGCAATGTAATATTTCATTGTTTCCCTGTAGTCTTTCAGATTTATGCAGCCTGTTTTCTGAATCTTTTCCAGCCTGTAGTAAAGAGTGTTTCTGTGGATATGAAGGGCTCTTGCTGAATTTACAAGCGAAAAATTGTGTTCGCACCAGCAAATATAGGTCTGCTGCAGGTCAGGCCAATCCCTGTATCTTTTGAAAGGAGCGACGTGCCTGTGGATAAAACGGTTTCTCTGTTCCGGTTTAAGAGTTGAAAGCAGTTCTTCCACCCTGTACTCGTGAATATTGAAAATTCCCGGTCCCGGACTCAATTTTTTACCCAGCTGAAGGGCGATCCACGCCTCATTGCACGATTTATGCAGCTCAAATATGTTTGCTGACGGGGATCCGATTCCAATGGCAGCGTTAAGGTTCATTCCGGAAAGGCCCTCCAGGATTTTTCTGCATGCCCGGTACGTCCCGCTCTCTTCGTTTTGTGAGGTATCGTCTGATGCGGCATGAAGGACAATGTACCTGTTATTCCCGGTCATGGTGGAAAGATCTGATTTATCCGGAAATGCACTCCGTATTATGTTCAGGATGGCGGCTTTTGCCCTTTGGATAAACACTTCCGGAGTCTGTGCGGTGTCTGTCCGGTATGTGTCCCCGCTTTCTCCCGCATATCGTGCAAACTGGCAGAGGTCGACCGCTACTGGTATGTATCGGCCTGAAGGGTCAAAACCGAAATCCTTTGCCCTTGCCAAAAGCATTCCCTTGTCAGTTACACCCGGTGTATATGAGGATATTTCGTGAATAAGGTTCTTAAGCGTTTCCTCTCTTCCTGCCGCGTATTCCTGGAGCTCTCTTTCCCGGAGCAGTATCTCTATCTGCTTTTTGACGATAAGGGCAAAAGGGGTCACATCGACCGGGTTTCCGGTAATAGCAACGGAACCTACCACATTGCCCGTCATTGACTGAATGGGGTAGGTTACTCCGGGCAGGGTTCCCCTGAATTTCCGGGCTTCTGTTTCATCCACAACTGCACCTCTCCTCGTTTTTATTACCTCGAGGGACTGCTCATGGAGAGATCCCGTTCTTTTTGTATCACTGGCCCCGATAACCATCCCTTCAGTGTCGGTGATAATAACGTTATATCCTATTATTTCCGCTATTGACAGGGCAATTTCCTGGGCATACCTGGAAAGCATTGCAGGACTCCTTTCAGAAGAAATTAGGCATTATGCACAAAAAACGGAGGTTTCTTCCCCTTAATACCATACGTCTGGTCCGATGTAAAGAATGTTCTTACTATATATAATTTACCTTGGATCAGCGTTGATGAGTACATGAAGAAAAATTGCTCCATATACAAGGAGGCATCAGAATGAGGTTGGAGATTCATAACGCGTTCGTGATGGATGTGCAGTGGGGTGATACGACCTGTCTCAGGAACGGTACGCTTTTCATCAACAGGGACGAAGCTGTTGGAGTAGCAGCGGCTGATGAGAATTTTTCAGATGTGAAGCTTGAACTGGCCCGTCCCGGAGAGAGCGTCAGGATAATCCCGGTCAAGGATGCAGTGGAACCAAGGATAAAGCTGGAAGGGGGCACCTCTTTCTTTCCCGGTTTTTGTGCTCCCATGGAGCCTGTGGGAGAAGGAAAAACCCTTGTTTTGAAGGGATCCTGCGTGCTGACCTGTGGTCCTATTGTGGCCTTCCAGGAAGGCTTTATCGACATGACCGGTCCTGCAAGCCCCTACAATCCCTTTTCAGGGACCAACAACGTGGTGATCGTTGCCCGGCCTTTGGAAGGGCTTGAAAAGCATGCCTATGAAAAATCTCTCAGGGAAGCCGGGCTCAAGCTCTCGGTGTATCTTGCCGAACAGTGCAAAGAGACCAGGGCAGATAATATTGAAGTCTACGAAAAGGGGACACTTTCAGAGGAAAACGAAAAATATCCGTGCCTCCCGAAAATTGTCTATTTCTGCATGTCCATCACCCAGGGGCTCCTGCACGACACGTTTCTCTACGGGGCTGATATGAAACACATCGTTCCCACACTGGTGCACCCCAACGAAATCCTTGACGGGGCAATGGTCTCCGGCAATTGTGTTTCCGCCTGCGACAAAAATACGACGTTCCATCACGTGAACGACCCGATCGTACTGGAGCTCTACAAGCGCCACGGCGAAGAGATCAACTTCCTTGGGGTCATACCTACTCTTGAAAGCACGGTTCTTGCAGGCAAGGAAAGGACCACGTGGATGAACGCGAACCTGGCCAGGCAGCTGGGGGCTGATGGCGTGGTCATATCGGAGGAAGGATACGGCAATCCCGATACGGATCTCTGCATGAACGCGAAAAAATGCGAGGACTGGGGAATAAAAACCGTCGTTATTTCCGACGAAGCGGCCGGTACCGACGGATCCAGCCAGGGACTTGCAGATGCAACTCCTGAAATGACGGGTTTTGTTTCGGCGGGAAACGTGAATGAAATGATCGAGGTTCCTGCAATGGACAGGATCATCGGGTTTCCTGAATCCATTGCCTTCCTCTCCGGCGGGGCATCAGACAGTCTCCGCGGGGACGGGTCCATGTACGTGGAGCTTCAGTCCATTATCGGATCCACAAATGAGCTTGGATTCAGCAAACTTGGCTGCGAATGGATTTAGCAGGGATCGGGAGGAAAAAAATAATGACCTTTAGAGTTGTCCATTATATAAACCAGTTTTACGCGGGTATGGGCGGAGAAGACACCGCCCATGTGGAGCCCTCGATCCGGAAAGAAGCGACAGGGCCCGGACTTCAGCTAGGGAACCTTCTCAAGGGCGAAGCGGAGGTCGTCGGAACAGTTGTCTGCGGCGACAGCTATTACGGTGAAAACATGGAAAAGGCCCGGGAAAAATGCCTTGAAATGATCAGTTCTTTCAAGCCGGATATCCTTATTGCCGGCCCCGGATTCAATGCCGGGCGTTACGGTATCGCCTGCGGAGATATCTGTGCCGCAGCAGCTGAAAAATTCGGCATTCCAACTCTTACAGCACTGTATGCTGAAAATCCGGGAGTTGAGATCTATCGCTTGAAAACATTTATCGTTGAGACAGGCGACAGTGCACGGGCGATGAAAAATGCCCTTGATGCCATGGCTTCACTGTCACTGAAGCTTCTGAGAAAAGAGCCCCTGGGGCCTGCTAAGGCTGAAGGATACATAAGCAGAGGGATCCGGAAAAGTTTCTTTCATGAAAAGACAGGAGCAGAAAGAGCTGTAGATATGCTTCTGAAAAAGATACGGGGAGAAGCCTTCGAGACAGAGCTGGAGATGCCCGTGTTTAAAAAGATCCCTCCCGCTGCTCCTGTCAGGGATTTGTCGAAGGCCACCATTGCTCTTTGCACATCGGGAGGAATCGTTCCTTTCGGAAATCCGGACCATATACGGGTCTCTTCAGCTGAATCCTTCGGAAAATACGACATCTCGGGGCTTGATGATCTCACAGCTGAAAACTATGAATCAATTCATGGAGGATACGACAGGGTGTATGCAAACGAAGACCCTGACGTTGTTCTTCCCCTGGACGTGATGCGCGAGCTGGAAAAAGAGGGTGTATTCGGCAAGCTCCATGATTTTGTGTACTGCACCACCGGAACGGGAACGTCTGTGGCCCATGCCGAACGCTTCGGCCGGGAGATAGGTGAGGAACTCAGACAGGCAGGTGTTGATGCCGTCATCCTCACAGCTACCTGAGGAACCTGCACTCGATGCGGTGCATCGATGGTCCGTGAAATGGAAAAAGTTATGGGTGTTCCGGTAGTCCAGATAGCTACCATAGTTCCTATCATGATGACGGTGGGAACGAACAGGATAGTCCCTGGTGTCGCAATTCCCCACCCGGTAGGGGATCCTGGGGCAGGCCCGGAAAAGGACAGGAAAAAAAGAAGAGAGCTTCTTGAAAGAGCGTTCAGGGCCATGCAGACGGAAATAGCGGAGCAGACGATTTTTGTCGAATAACCCTGTCCGTGGCTGTGAACGATATTGAATTTCTGTTTCAGGCAATCTGTGATGCAGCAGGAGCCGGGGCATATTGGGAAACTGGTGCAAACGGAAATCCTGCTTTTGAAGGTCCGCCGGCTTGAGTCCGGTTGGATTTCGCCGTCCGCCTCATTTTTACGGTATCTCTACGGAAGAAAACAGGTAAGGCGGTGTAATCGGACGCCGTCAGCCATGATGCAGATGATGCCCGATGCGGAATCCTTTTCTTCGGCTGTGAATGCTGTGAGAGGAGAACAGGCAATTTTTTTCAAACTGATTGATTGCACGTTATTTCCCCTTGAGGAAGGAGAGTACTCCTCAAGGGGAAAACTTCAGTAAAAGGAAGTGCGCTCTATGAAGATCATCAGCAACAACCCTTTGGTCACTGAAAAATTAGAAAATGCTTTTTTTGTGGAAGGGACACCCCTTGATGTGTTTCTGGAGGTCAAAAACCACCTGAGTTCCGGGGCAAGTCTCGTCAGCATGCCGCTGCCTGCGAACCAGAGGCTTTTTATGAACCCCTACAGGTCGATAGTACTAGATGAGCATTCATCCGGTCTCTCCATGAAAAGTATGCAGCTTCTTGAAACTGCAATCGAGAGATTCAGGATGCAGAAATTTAACCGCAGCCCAGGGACAGAAAAAGATTTCGCTCTTATTGACCTTGAACAGGTGCTTACTGCTTTGAAGGTCATGTAAAAAATATCCTTCGTATTCCATTTTTACAAAAAGAGTTCCCCGTGGTCTGTCCGTGTGAACCTCATGCCTTGTCGATTCATTGTATATCGTATTTCTGCTTTCCAAAAACGTGTTCTCCTGTCATTCCGGGGTGAAATCTGAAGAATCCGGTTTCAGGATCCCGTAAAACAGTACCGGCTTAACAGGTTGACTGCACCTCAACGTCAGGACCGTTTTCTCCGCCGGTGAAGCGATTTTCGCTTTTATTACGCATTTTCCCGTATATCCCCTCTCGACTCTCTCTGTTATACTTCCCATTAAAACAGATCATTCGGGAAATAATTTTCTCTCCATTCAACTGATCAAAAATTTTCAGGGAGACTGCATATGACTTACTGGAACCAGAAAATCCCCTTTACAGCTTTAATAAATAATCGTTCCCTTCGCCTCGGAGGAGCCCTTTGCCTTTTCGTTGTTTCTCTTCTTGTTTTTTCCCCTTCTCCGCAGGCGGACGCCGCTGAGGCGGTCAGCAGAAGGGAATTTCTCTCCCAGCTGCTCCAGGCAAGGGGATTTTCCCATCCGCAGGGTATTTCGGATCCTGCTGATGCTGCTCTTCAGAGCGACCTCGTACCGTCCTTCCCGGGTGAGGCAGGAGCATCCATTACCAGAAAAGAGGCCGTTGTTTTTGCAGTTCACAGCCTGGGGCTTTTTCACGAGGCCGGGATGCTTCAATCGATGAACCTTCCCTTCAGGGACATCGGCAGGCTCTCCCCGTCCGAACGGGGATACCTTGCCGCTGCCTACCTCATGAGACCACAGATGGTAAAAAAGGGGTCGTCATCATTCGGTCCCGAAAAGAAACTCACGCCTGCTCAAGCGAAGGATATTCTTGCGGCGGTAAGGTCTGCGCAGAAGAACCTGGTTCTTTCCGTGAAATATGCTCCTGTAAAAGGAATGTCGGTTCGCATAGAGAGGACAGGCACATATTCCTCTCTGCCGAAGTGGAGGGCGGCTGTGAACGGTTTTGATTCCAGGGAGGAAGCGGAACTGCTTCGTGATGCCCTTTCAGGCCTGGGGATCGAATCTACGGTGGACAGCCGGAATTACGACTGGCGTGTCCGTTCCCTGCTTTCGGATGTTTACGGGCCTGTGCGCGATTTCCTCAAAGCTTCGGAATCACTCGGGAAAAAAGGCGTAGTGTTTTATTCCGGCAATGACTGGGATGCGGAAAACGCTCCCAGATCCTGGATAATGGTCACTATTGACCCGGGGATGTACGATCTCAGGCCTCTTTTCCCCCCTGCGGGGCTCTCTGCCCTTGCCCCGCTCAGTGTTCTGGCATCAGGTGCGGATGCTGCCATCAACGGCGGTTTTTATTCCATCACAGGGAAAGAAAGCGGCAGCCCCATCGGCATCCTGATGGACCTCGGGGTTCTGGCCAGTCCCCCGTACAGGGGAAGGACGATCCTTGGCTGGAACAGCAGCAACAAGGCATCTTTTGAACAGCTGGAATGGATCGGCGAAGTCCATTTCCCCGGCGGAGGCTTTATGGACATAACCGCAGTAAACAGGAACGTCAGGGGAGAGGGAGTCGTGCTTTTCACCCCACATTTCGGTGCAATGACTCCGCAGCCTCAGGTTCCTGCGGTCGAGGCAATACTGGACGGAACCACCTGTGTTGAGATCCGTCACGGCGGAGGTGCCCCCATCCCCCCCGGCAGGCGTGTCGTTTCTTTTTACGGTTCATCTTCCCGCTTTGCTTCCGCCCTTTCATCGGGTGACCAGTTGAAGATCGTGCAGAAAATGCAGGGGGGAAGCCCGGCGTGGGGCTCCATGACCTACGCGATCCAGGGAGGACCTTTGCTTGTCCGCAAGGGGGCGGTCCTTTTCGAAACGGAAAGCCTCAGCGACGGAGTGGTCAGCCGCAGGCATCCCAGGACGGCAATCGGGCTTACAGGTTCGGGGCAGTGGTTTTTCTTCGTGGGAGACGGAAGGAACGCTGTTCATAGCGTAGGATTCACACTTGCAGAGACGGCGGATATACTGAAAAAAAACGGTGCTGCCTATGCTTTGAACCTTGACGGGGGAGGCTCTTCGTCCGTTTTTTTGAGAGGCCGCGTTCTCAATTCACTTTCTGATGGCAGGGAGCGGCCTGTAAGCTACGGGATAGGAGCATTCCGGAAGGGAGTGAACAAGTAAAAGACTGAAAAAAAGGAACATTGGAAGACGTGTTTCCGGAAAGCAGATTTATGATAGACTACACGGCGCAGCAGGATAAAAAAATCGGAAGGAGTTGTTCCAGTCTCATGAAAAAGAATTCGAAAGGTCTCGCCATTTTTGCCGTTTCACTTTTTATGCTTGTGCTTCTTGCATCATCGGCCTTTGCGGCGATGGTTCAAAAACATGTGAATTTCGGTCAGGATGCCAATAAAATGCAGTGGTATCTTATGACGTACGGGAAAAACGATGACGGAATTCATGCTGCTACCGCAAGGAAGTATTATACGAATCCTGACGAGAAGCAGAAGACCATCGACCTTATTGTAGAGAAATTCGGAACTGAACATGAAGTAGCCTCCGGCCTCTACTTCACGGAGTACGGGTATGTGTATTCCAAAGACGGGAAGGCTTTTGCCGTAACCTATCTGAACCACTACGACATGGTCGGAAATGTAATCCGGTCGACAGTGTATCCTGAAGGCGAGAGGGAGTTCATAAAGATGTCGGCGAACATGATTCCCTACAAGGGGTATCTGTACGCCAGCGGTAAAAGGAAGCCGGCGAAATAATCCGGGAAAACAACAGTAAAGAACCGGAAAAGACACCCGGCAGGGTGTCTTTTTTTCTTTTTCGTTGCGTTTGCAGCAAAAATACAGTAAGCTTCAATAAAAAGGGAGGCGATGTGAATGCCTATAATCAACATTCATCTGTTTGAAGGAAGGACCGTGGATCAGAAGAGAAAACTTGCTGCCGAGGTCACAGACGCCGTGTGCCGATCATTGAATGTCACTCCCGATGTGGTCAGGATCATCATGAGCGAAATGGCCGGGGAAAATTATTCCATTGCCGGAGTGCTGAAATCCGACCAGCAGGGAAAGTAGCCGGGATTTCAGGAGTACAGCGATGGAAAAAGTCCTGAAGACCCTTCGCAATTGGTGGGAGATTTTTGTCCTCTTCCACCACGGTACTTTTGTTGACAAAAGGATGGCCGTGGTCCGCAAGGAGGCATTTGACATCAACGACAACCTGATGCTTCTCCTGTTCGGAGATTTTCTCGGCATACCGAACCCCGTCTCATACTACATGCTCGAACTTCTTCCATACGTAGCAGACGAACTGGAGCCCTGGGAGCGCAGGATCCAGAACCGGAAGTTCATTATAGCGGAAAAAGCTGCTCAATATGACTTCGACTGAGGTGAAGGTCCACATGAAGCGTTTTACATTCTTCGGGGGAAAGGGCGGCACAGGGAAGACTTCCTGTGCGGCTTCCTACGCTCTTTACCTCGCATCGAAGGGCATCAGGACCCTCGTGGTCTCAACTGATCCGGCTCATTCGCTGGCTGATGCCTTTGATAAGCCCATAGGATTCCAGACCGCCAGGCTGGGTGATTCTCTCTGGGGCCTTGAGATTGACGCGGAGGTTGAAGCCCGCAAATACATGAAGGCTGTTCAGGATAAAATGCTCGACCTTGTCAGCGCGGCTATTGTGGATGAAATAAAACGCCAGATAGAGATCGCGTATATGTCACCGGGAGCTGAGGAAGCAGCAATTTTCGACAAGTTTATCGAGCTGATGGAGTCAGTCGGGGAAAAATACGACGCAATCGTCTTCGATACAGCCCCCACTGGACATACACTGCGCCTGCTCACACTGCCCGAAATACTCGGGGCATGGATCGAGCACCTGATAGAGAAAAGAAAAAAAGCCATGGATCTCATGAAATTGGCCGCCAGGTATGACAAGCCCCTGGCGGAAAGGATAGCAAACGATCCGATCATAACAACCCTTTCAGCCCGGCGGGACAAGTTTTCCCTCGCAAGGCGCATCCTGACGGACCCGCAGGAATCCATATTCCACTTTGTCCTCAATGCGGAAAAACTGCCGATCCTTGAGACTGCTAGGGCGGTGGAGCTTCTCGCACGTCACGGTATTGCCGTGGGAGGAATCGTCGTGAACAAGGTTATCCCGCCTGAAGCCGGTCCATTCCTTGAGAAAAGGAGGATTTCGCAGGAACAGTACCTCCGCGAGATCCGCACCCGATTCGCGTCTATGAAAATCGTCGAGCTTCCCCTGCTGGATGATGATATTCAGGGAATGGAGCAGTTGGGGCGCCTCTCTCTCCTGATGGAGGACCTGGACGGATGATTGCGGATACCCTCGAGAGGCTGGGAGAATACGCATGCCTCGGCGGCGGCATCGGAAAAGCCCTGGAATTCCTGGCTTCTTCCGACCTTCATGCACTTCAGGAAGGGAAAATTCCCGTTTGCGGGGATGACCTGTTTCTGCTCGTCCAGAGAAGGCGTACGTGTCCTCCGGAGGAAGAACCTTTCGAGACACATCGCAGATACGCTGATATCCATATAACACTTGAAGGCGAGGAGTGGCTCGGGTATGCGCCTCTCGCCGATCTTTCCCCGCTCGCTCCATACTCTCCCGGGAAAGACTGCGAGACTTTCACCGGAGACGGTGTTTTTTTCCGGGGATCCCCCGACAGGTTTTTCCTTTTCTTCCCCTGGGATGCCCACAAGGCATGCATCACAATGGGCGAAAGGAGCGACGTACGGAAAATAGTCGTCAAGGCGGCTGTCGGAGGAGGCCGCCTGTAATGAAGATAGCATGTGTTCAGCTCCGGGCCCATGATTCAGCTTTCGCCCGTTCTGCCCTTGAAAACGCCCTGGAACATATTGACCGTGCGGCCTCCATGGGAGCGGAACTTATCCTTCTCCCCGAATCGCTGTACCCGTCCTATTACCTCGGCGGAGCTGATGATGCGGATGCATCCTGGAGAGATCTTGACCCTCTGCCCCTTTTCTCCGGGAAAGCCCGAGAAAAGGGTATTTGGCTTGCAGCCGGACTCGTGATCGGGGAAAAGGGCCGGCTCTTCAACGGGGCTGTCCTGTGGGGACCGGACGGGAGCGAAAAACTCAGGACATTCAAATCGAATTTGTGGCATTTCGACAGAAAATATGTTTCCCCCGGCACATGTTTTCCGGTTGTGGAGACGCCTTTCGGAACTGTGGGCATGATCGTGTGCGCCGACGGCAGGATTCCGGAGATATGCCGGATACTTGCCCTCAAGGGTGCAAAACTGGTGCTGGACCTGACGAACCTTACCTCCACGGGCCGAGATGTGGAAAAACTGTCAAATCCACAGCTCGAATATATGCTCCCGGCCAGGGCCGCCGAGAACGGGATCTGGATCGCTATAGCAGACAAGGTGGGCCTTGAGGCGGAATCGGTGCTCAACTGCGGAGGGAGCTGCATAATTGACCCTGCGGGAAGAATTACGGCTTCTGCCGGATCATGGAAAGAAGAAATCCTTCTTGCAGATATCGATCTTTCCCTTCCCGGGCCCGTTTTTCCCGAACGGCATCCATCGCGGTATTCGGCCCTGGCTCTTCCAACAGAGGAGACGCCGGCCTACAGAAAACAGTTTGAATACACTGCTCCTGCCGATGATGAAATCTTCACGGCCATCTGCCGTTTTTCCTCTTCCTCCCGGGAGGAGTATCTCGCCAAGGCCGCAAGGTTTCTTGCCCTGACGGCGGACCAGGGGAACCGGCTCTGCTGTTTGCCTCCCGCCCCGGGAAGGAACACGCTGGAGATCGCGGAGATCCTTTCCGCCTCCATTCCTGAAGGCGGACGGCTGGCGGTCATCCCCGGCCTGGATCCTTCGGGCAGGCCCGAAGCGGTTTTGTTTGCCCGAAAAAAGGTCCTTGGAACGCTGAACGGCGAAGATCTCTCCCCTCTGGAGACCTCCGCGGGAGCTGTCGGGGCGGTATTCGGTGACAGCGGCTGGAATCCTGAACCTGCAAGATGCCTGATGATACAGGGTGCGGAGATTATTATCTGGATGGACGACCAAAAACGCCCCGGGGATTCCGCTTTGAAAGTAGCCCGGACCAGGGCGTCGGAAAACAGGGTTTTTGTTCTTCACCTGAACGGAAATGACGCATCCATAACAGGCCCCTCCGGGGCTGTCCTGGCGGCGTCGCTCCGGGAAGGAGACCAGGCGGTCTCGGCCATGATACGGCGGACGGAGAGCAGGGCGAAAACAGTCGTACCGGGGACCAACATAATATCCGGAAGAATTCCTGAAGCGTACGGGGAACTGATCGCGTCAGGCGAAGAGGAATGCCGTGACGGAAACTGACGTGAGAAGCCCCTGTGACGAATATTTTATGAAGCTCGCACTCACTGAAGCCGCTGAAGCTGCCCGCCGGGGAGATGTGCCTGTAGGGGCGCTGGTGGTCATGGAAGGTCGTGTGCTGTCCGCTGCCTCCAACAGAAAGGAAAAGGATCCGACCGCCCATGCGGAAATACTCGCTCTCAGGAAGGCTGCTTTGCTGCTCGATACGTGGAATCTGCGGGGAGCTGAACTCTACGTAACCGTTGAACCCTGCCCCATGTGTGCCGGGGCCCTTGTTCTCTCCCGGATCAGCCGCCTTGTTTTCGGATGCCCTGATCCGAGGGCGGGTGCCTGCGGTACACTGTACGATATTGTAAGGGACACAAGGCTGAACCACCGCTGTGCCGTGAGAAGCGGAGTGCTGGAAAATGAATGTGCGGATCTGATGACCTCGTTCTTCCGCAGAAGACGCGGGGAAATATTGCACAGTTCTCCGGAAAAGGAGTGAGAGAAATGAAGACCCTGTCATATGGGCGTCAGTACATCGACGAAGAAGACATCAACGCGGTGGTGGAAATCCTCAGGGGAGACTGGCTGAGCCAGGGCCCGTCCGTCGAAGCCTTCGAGAACGCTTTTGCCGCCTATGTGGGTACACGCCATGCCGTGGCATTCTCCAATGGAACCGCCGCGCTTCACGGCGCGTACTTTGCCGCCGGCGCGTCACGCGGAGACGAAGTGATCACGAGCCCGCTCACCTTTGCGGCCACGGCTAATGCGGCGCTGTACACCGGTGCCGTCCCTGTTTTTGCGGATATCGATCCCGCTACCGCGTGCCTTGACCCGGAGAAGACCGCAGAGAAAATAACTCCGGGAACAAAAGTGATCGCCCCGGTGAGCTTCGCCGGGTATCCCGCCGACATTCCCGCATTTCTCGAAATCGCCCGCTCATGCGGTGCCGTGGTCGTGGAGGATGCATGCCACGCCCTGGGCGCCTGCAGAGGCGGCGTCAGGGTGGGAAAGGAGGCCGATCTCACGGCGTTCAGTTTTCACCCGGTGAAGCATATCACCACCGGAGAAGGAGGGATGGTCACCACTGATTCCGACGAGTACGCCCGCAGGCTTCGCCTTTTCCGCAGCCATGGCATCACGAAGGACAGGGACACAATGAAGGATGAGCCGGACGGCCCCTGGTTCACGGAGATGCAGGTGCTCGGATACAATTACCGGCTGAGCGACATCCACTCGGCCCTGGGGCTGAGCCAGCTGAAGAAACTCGACCAGTTCGTGCGGAGGCGGAAAAGCATTGCCGCGCTCTATGATTCCCTTTTCGAAGGAGTATCCTCTCTCCTTGTTCCCCCGCGGCACGAAGGCCATTCCTACCACCTCTATCCTCTCAGGTTCCCCGCCGGCAGGCGCCTGGAAATTTTCGAGGAGCTCCGCGCAAGAGGGATACGGGGAATGGTTCATTACCCCCCCGTTCACCTGCATCATTTCTACAGGCAGGAATTCGGGTGGAAGAGGGGTGATTTCCCCTGCTCCGAAGAGTTTTATGCACGGGAGATAAGCATACCCATGTATTACGGCCTTTCCGACGACGATGTACGGCGTGTAGCCGGTGAAATCCGCTCCCTTTCCGAATGAATTCGGGGGTATCGGTAAATTTACCTGGACTTTCAATGGCTTTCCGGATAGAATCTTCTTTGAGTTTCAATTTAACGGACGTATTCGAGGGGGTAGTTGTATGTTTTCAGTGAGGCGTATCAGCATTGCTTTATCAGTGGCCCTGCTTCTTGTTTTTGTGTCCGGAGCGGTAGCCTCGGCCGACGAGAAGATAGGCGTTATCGATTCCCAGAAGATCATTTTCCAGCATCCGAAATTTGAGGGAGTGACCAAGCAGCTTCAGCAGATCAGCAGGACGAAGGAAAATGAAATGAAGCTTGCTGTGGACAAAGAGCCTGATCAGAACAAAAAGGCCCAGATATTCAACGCGAAGCGGAACGAGCTCGCACAGGAAGAGCAGAAGCTCATGCAGCCCATTTTCAAGGAGGCCGAGCTTGCTGTACGTACTGTGGCCAAGGTGAAAAAGGTCACTGTCGTGATCGAAAAATCAGCCGTTTACTTCGGAGGAATTGACATTACCGACGATGTGATCCAGGAACTGAAAAAGAACGCGGCCAAAAAGTAGGCCGTTTTCCGAAGCTGAAAATCTGGAATTAAATGAAGACATGGGGGCCTGCCTTCCCTTTTCCGGGGGAAGCGCGTTTGCCCCCTTTTCTGTATCCGGAGGAATGTTTCATGGCTTTTAAACTGCTTGTGACAGACATAGACGAGACCCTCTCCCGGGGCGAATGCGTTTCGCCGGAAGTCGCCGCTGCATGCCGGCGTCTGCGCGAAAACGGATGGAGCCTCATGGTGGCTACGGGAAGAATTCTTTCCACGGCAATATCCCATATCAGGGGGATCGAGGCTTTTCTGCCGGCCATAGTGTATGACGGCGGCAGGGTCATGGATCCCGCTTCAGGAAAGCCGATCTGTGAAACCCCCATGGACACGCGGCTTGCCCTGGAAATTGTGGCCGCGGGATGGGATTATCCTGTGGAACTCCAGATCATAGGCGACGAAAGAGCGTTCTGCAGGCGGAGCGATTCCATCACCCGGGATTTTTTTCTTGCGTCCGGGGTTCCTGTTGATCATTCTCTCACCCGGCCTTCAGTTCCCCATGACGTGTTCCGGGTAATCTTTCATGGTTCTCCCGTGCATATCCGAACACTGCAGGATCACCTGAAAACGCTCTTTCGCGGAAGAGCGGGAATTGTGCAGGCAGGCGAGGGCTTTCTCGATATATTGCCTCCCGGAGTGTCGAAAGGGGCTGCTCTTTCCTCGTGGCTGGATACATGCCACGAGTCCCCCGATATTATTGTCGCCGCAGGAGACCATCACAATGACCTCGAGCTGCTCGCCGCAGCCCATATTGCCGTGGCTCCGGAGGATGGTGCTGATGATGTGATCAGGGTCGCCGACGTAATAATGCCTTCGGCGGACCGGCACGGCTTTGCCGTAATGGCCGAATGGCTTCTGAAATGGGAGGGGACCCGTGACGAAATTACTGGTTCTGTAGTATTATAAAAAAGTAGACAAAACGAGCAAAAATTCCACCAGGGAGGGGAAATCATGCCGGAGATAACCAGTTGGTCCCTTGTTCAGACGGAGTTCCCGGAGGACTGCAATGTCATCCTGGGACAGAGCCACTTCATCAAAACGGTGGAGGATCTTTTCGAGGCACTTGTAACATCCTCTCCGTCCCTCAGGTTCGGTATCGCTTTTTGCGAGGCATCGGGAGACTGCCTTGTACGGAGGGAAGGGAATGATGAGGAACTTGTGGCTGCTGCGGTTGAGAATATGAAAAAAATTGCGGCCGGGCATTCTTTTTTTATTGTGCTCAGGAACGGATATCCAATTAATGTCCTGAACAGGGTGAAGGACTGCCAGGAAGTATGCCGCATCTTTGCTGCAACGGCGAACCCCCTTCAGGTCATCATATGCGAGAGCAGCCAGGGAAGGGGAATCGCAGGCGTTATTGACGGATTCAGACCTGTAGGCATTGAAACGGATGACGACGTGGAGAGCAGAAAAAAACTCCTCCGCTCGATCATCGGGTATAAACGGTGAGCGTCAGAAAAATGAAAGGGGCTCATTTGCCGCTTCCCCGGAAAAATAAGACCGGAGGCGCTCGCATCGACGGAGTGCCGCTTTTTTCAATCCCATTTTCAATCCCATTGAGGAGGATGACGAAATGAAATTGCGGGACCTGGTTCAGCATATCAGGGCGGATGTCTTGTACGGTGAGGAACTGCTTGACTCCATAGACATAGAATACGCATACGGTGCCGATCTTATGAGCGACGTGCTCGCATTTGCCCGTCCCGGATCCCTTCTTCTCACCGGACTGACCAATATCCAGATTATCAGGACAGCCCAGATGCTCGATATTCCTGCAGTAGTGTTCGTAAGGGGGAAGAAGCCCCAGGAAGCCGCGGTCAAGCTGGCTTCCCAGATTAAAATGCCGGTTCTTCTCTGCCAGATGAGCATGTTTGAAACCTGCGGAATTCTGTTCGCAAAAGGCGTACTGCCGTGTCATATTCCTGACAGAGGGGTGTAAAGAGTGTCCGAGGCTCCCTACGTCGAAGAATATTCCGTACAGGCAGGAGATTTCACCTCTATCGGCGAAGCCTCCACGAAATTCCGGGCCACATTGAAGATGCTCGGAATACCGTCGGAAATTGTCAGGCGGGCGGCGGTGGTGGCTTATGAGGCTGAAATGAACGCCCTTATCCATGCCGGGGGCGGAACTCTCTCCATGACCGTGGCATCCGACCACCTTGAAATCAGGGCGGCTGACAGTGGGCCGGGTATCCCCGACATAACGCTTGCGATGCAGGAAGGCTATTCCACGGCTTCGGATGAAATTCGCGAACTTGGTTTCGGGGCAGGGATGGGCCTTCCCAACATTGAGCGGAATTCGGATTCCATGAAAATCGACACAGAAATAGGCGCTGGAACTGTTCTCACGGCAACCATAAGATTTTCTGCCGCAGAAAATCAAAAGTCCGGAGAAGGAAGACAGGCAGCGGAGCAATAACGCAAAGGGGTGTTGGAAATGTCCGGTGGTATCAGGGTCCGCGAGGAGCGATGCAGGGGATGTGCCAACTGCATAAAGTCATGTCCCACCGAAGCCATACGTGTCATCGACGGCCTCATAAAAATCATCCCGGAACTTTGCATTGACTGCGGCGAGTGCATCAGGAGCTGCAGGGACAAGGCCATAACTGTCAACGAGGACGAGTGGGAGCTTATCCGCTCGAGGGAGGGCCTTGTGCTTATGGCTGACCCGACGTTTTATGTCCAGGTAGGCGCCTATTCCCGCCCCAGGCTTATGAAGGAAGCCCTGGAACACCACGGGCTGCGGGACATAGCCGAATTTGCCTCCATCGCCTTCGACCTTGCCGCATACGCGTCTGCCGGCATCATCCGGGAAGGCGGAGACAATCTTCCCTATATCTCCACGTTCTGCCCCGCTGTCATTCGCCTTATACAGATAAATTTTCCGGAACTCACCGGAAGGATCCTTCCGGTGGAGTCGCCGCTGGAGACGGCTGTTACTATCTGGAGGCAAACCACGGGAGCGGAGGAAAAGGTGACACTTGTTTCCCCCTGCCCGGCAAAGGCCACTCTCGTCCGAAATCCGGTGGGCAGGAAAAAAAGCACTATCGAATATGTAGTAAGCGTCAAGAGGGTCATCCGGGATCTTCTCGCATATAACGTGAAAGTTACAGGAACGCGCACAAAGGCCATCAGCAGAAGATGGCTGCTCTGGTCCATTTCCGGAGGCGAATCCAGGCACATTTCGTCTTTCTGCGACAAGGGACTCACGTCAGTCTCGGTCTCAGGTCTCAGGAATACCATGGATCTGCTCAACGAGCTGGAACTGGGGCGTCTCAGCGGCGTCGACTTTATCGAATGCCGTGCGTGCGATCTCGGGTGCATCGGCGGAATGGGCACATACGAATCCCGCTTTCTTTCACAGCTGCGCCTCGAAAACATTGAGACGGAGTGGCTGCCGTCACAGGAGGAGATGGAAGAGATCAGGGCCTGGTACGACAAGGATATCTGGCGGCTTGATTCTCCGATCCAGGTCAAGGAGCGTCTGCCTCTCTCCCAGGATCTCGGGGAGGCAATGGCGAAACTCAGGGAGATGGACGCCATCTACGCGACTCTTCCTCACATCGACTGCGGAGCATGCGGCCGCCCAACCTGCCGCGCACTCGCGGAGGATATTGTGCGGGGACAGGGCAAGGAAACAGACTGTGTATTCAAGCTCCGGGACCGGATAAGTCTCCTCAGCGGGGAGATCCGCGATCTCTCGTCAAGGCTTCCCCATACGATCCATAATTCCGGAAAAAGGAGGCCGTCTTCGTGAAGATTTCAGAGATAGTGCGGCAGCTCGACCTGCAAACCTATTCCGCTGGAGACGGTGAACGGGAGGTCTCAGGAGTCGTTTCGGGAGACCTGCTCAGCTTTATCATGGCCGAGGCCAGGGAAGGATGGATGTGGATCACCGTTCAGGTCCATCTCAACGTGGCTGCGGTGGCTGTGCTCAAGGACGTTCCATTCGTTCTCCTCGCATCAGGGAGGCAGCCTGAAAAAGAGCTTGTGGAGCGGTGTGCCGCTGAAGGGATAACTCTCGCAGGCACCCGCCTTTCCTCCTTCGAAGCTGCCGGAAAACTATGGGAAACAGGACAGAGAGTGATGGAATGATTCTCTCCCCGTACTGGGTAGACCTGCACCTTCACACGGTTCTTTCACCCTGCGGCGAACTGGAGATGGGAGCCCCCGAGATAGTCCAAGCCTACAGGAATGCAGGCATATCGCTCTGCGCCGTGACCGACCACAATGCGGCGGACAACGTCCCTGCAATTGCAGGCGCGGCCGGGGGGAACCCGGCGGTTCTTGCGGGAATGGAAGTGCAGACTTCCGAGGACATCCATGTAGTGGTCATATTTCCCTCTCATGAAGAGGCAATGGATTTCCAGGCCTGGCTGTGGAAAAGGATGCCTCCTGTACTGAACAGGCCGGAAATATTCGGAGACCAGCTCATCATAAACAGCGGGAACGCGATCCTCGGAGAGCAGGAAGTCCTTCTCGTCCAGGGTGCCGGGTACAGTGCAGACGAGGTGGCATTGGAAGCGGAGGGGAGGGGAGCTATGGTAATCCTGGCCCATGTGGACAGGCCCTCCTTTTCATACGAAGCGGTCCTGGGACCTGTCCCCGATGATTTTCCCTGCCATGCCCTCGAGTTGTCCCCCGCGGTCAATCATGCCCTTTTCAATAAATGGAAAGAACGCTATCCTGAAAGGGTATTCATCCGCTCCTCTGATTCTCACAGGCTGTCAGGCATCTCGAGGGACAGATGCACTGCGATGATGCTCGCCGGACCCTCTTTCAGGGAAGTTGAACTCGCCCTGAAAGGATTGGAGGGCCGTTCCGTTATCTGTCCCTGGGGTCAGGAACCCTTCGCATGGCGGCGTTCAAGCTCGGCATAGACATCCAGGGGCGTCAGCCCGGAGGCAAGAAGAGCGGTCTCCAGGTGGTAAAGCAGATCCGCAGCTTCATATATTGTCTCTGCCCTGTCCCCTGCGGCAACGGCGAGGGCCGTCTCTACCCCTTCTTCCCCCACTTTCTGGGCCACTCTCCGGAGCCCCTTTGAAATCAGCCGTGCCGTGTAGCTTTCTGACGGGTCGTCGTGCTGCCTTTTCTCCAGGAATCTCCAGAGAATTCCCGGAAAAGAACCTTTCCCGGGCTGCGGCTCAGTGAGCAGGCGGTGGAAGCATGACCGTTCCCCTGTGTGGCAGGCGGGTCCAGCAGGCTCCACGAAGGCCAGAAGCGTATCACCATCACAGTCGATCCTGAGTTCCATCAGTTTCATAATACTGCCGCTCGTCGCCCCCTTTCTCCATATTTCCTTTCGGGAACGGCTCCAGAAGACCATCTCTCCACCCGAGAGAGTCTGTTCCAGCGACTCCCTGTTTGCCCATGCCATCATCAGCACTTCTGCGGACAGCACATCCTGCACTATGACGGGAACCAGCCCGTCCTCGTTGAATTTGACATCGTCCAGAGAAAACATCATGCGCTCACCTCGTTGGAATGCGGACCGGGATCCCCTGTTCCGCCAGGTACTTTTTCAGATCCGGTATCAGGATATCGCCGAAATGGAAGACTGATGCCGCCAGGGCGGCATCGCTTCCTGCCCGGAAGGTTTCCAGTATGTGCTCCATGGTCCCCGCTCCGCCGGAAGCTATCAGCGGAACGTTCACGGAAGCGGCGGCAAGGCTGTTCAGTTCATTGTCATAGCCTTTTTTCACACCGTCCCGGTCCATGGAGGTGAGAAGAATCTCGCCGCATCCCCGGCGAACCCCTTCCCGTATCCATTGGATCACGTCACGTCCTGTAGGAGTCCGTCCGCCGTTGATAAAAACCTCCCATTTCCCTTCTCCCTGCTTCTTTGCGTCGACGGCCAGCACAACTGCCTGTTTTCCCAGAAGGGCTGAACATTCGCCGATCAGTCCCGGATTGTTGACAGCCGCGGTATTCAGGGAGATTTTGTCTGCCCCCAGTGCGATAATGCCCCTGGCCTGTTCCGCCGTTGAAATGCCTCCTCCCACTGTGAAGGGGATGCAAAGAGCCTCGGCTACATTTCGGACCCATTCGGACATTGTGCTTCTTCGTTCGGCGGAGGCCGTGATATCAAGGAACACCAGTTCGTCTGCTCCCTGCCGCATGTACTCTGCCGCAAGTGCGGCGGGATCTCCTGCATCCCGAAGATTGACGAAGTTAATTCCTTTGACCACTCTGCCGCCCATGACATCGAGGCAGGGAATTATTCTTTTTGTCAGCATGATGATGCCTCCCGGATCGCCTCTTTCAGGTCTATAGTCCCCTCGTAGAGGGATTTTCCCAGAACAGTTCCCGCAAGCCCGTCAGCCTTCAGGCACCGTATATCGTCCAGTGAAGAAATCCCGCCCGCCGCGATCAGCGACATTTCCGGGAAAGCATCCCTGAGTTCGCGGTACATTTTCCTGTCCGGACCCGAGGCCGTGCCGTCACGGTGTACTGCTGTCACAAGATAAAGACGGAAACCCGCCCTTTTGCATTTTCCCATCAGCATCTCCGGTGAGAGGGATCCTTCTTTCTGCCACCCTGAAACAGCTGTTTTGCCGTTTCGGATATCGATCGCGGGGATCAGCCTGCCGCCGAACCGGTGGAACAGTTCTTCAAGCTTCTCAGGGGATTCTGCAGGCAGGCTTCCCGCATACACCCTATCTGCTCCCGCATCCAGGGCAGAGGCTATGTTCTCCTCGGTCCTGAGCCCGCCTCCGTACTGGATTTTCAGCCCTGCCGAACGCAGTTTCCCGATGATGTGCAAATGGCAGGGCGAGCCTGTTTTTGCTCCCTCCAGGTCGATAACGTGAATCCATTCCGATCCTGCGTCTGCAAATGATCTTGCCGTTCCCTCGAAATCGCTGCCGTAGACTGTTTTTTCCCCAAAGCGACCCTCCCTGAGGCGGACGATGGCGCCGCCCAGAAGGTCCATTGCAGGGTAAATATCCATCAGGCATGTCCTCCCCTGATAAAGGATGCAGTACTCCGAAGAAGCGCGAGCCCCTCCGGTCCGCTCCTTTCCGGGTGGAACTGGAAACCGGCCACATTGTCCCTGAGGATCATTGAGACAAACGGCTGATCCTCGAGAATGGTCCTTCCTGCCGCAAAGGGGGAATCAAACAGGGCATAGCTGTGAACGAAATAGAAGTACGCCCCGGAGGGAGTTCCCGGTACGAACCCTTCCGGCTTTCCGGTCCATTCCACCGAATTCCATCCCATATGGGGAATTTTCGATGCTCCCAGAAGTGCTGCGTCTCCGGGGATCAGTCCGAGTCCGGGGAACGATCCGTTTTCAAGCCCATTTTCGCACAGAAGCTGCATTCCGAGACATATGCCGAGGAGTGCCCCTCCGCATTTTGCCCATTCCGTGAGCCTGGAGCCCCAGCCTGAAGACGAGAGACGTTCCGATGCCGGCCCGTATGCGCCTACGCCGGGAAGCACTGCGAGGGAGAATTCCGCGGTCAGCTCATCGGGAGAGGAGAGGAGCCGCGCATCTTCTCCCAGCCTTTCAAAGGCGCGTATCACGTTCCCTGTGTTGCCTACCTGGTAGTCGACTACGGCTATCATACCAGGGTCCCCTTCGTGCTCTGCAGTGCTTCTGCGTGTGAAAAGGCTTCCCTGAAGGCTCTGCCGGCGCCTTTGAACAGTGCCTCGGCAAGGTGATGTGCATTGTCGCATGCCAGTGCCTGTGCGTGGAACGTTATTTTCCCTTCCCTGCAGAAGGCTTTCCAGAACTCCGGAACCAGCTCCAGGTCGAAATCTCCGCACCGTTCGACCGGAAACTCTCCCTTCCATTCGAATTGTCCCCTTCCGCTGACATCCACTGCCGCCAGGACAAGTGATCCGTCCATGGGAATCGCGCACCAGCCGTACCGTTTCACCGGACGCTCAGATCCCGCCTGCAGGAATGCCCTTCCGAGCAGGATCCCAACGTCCTCGGCGAGATGGTGATAATCCACCCGTTCATCCCCTGAAGCCTGCACTTTCAGACCGACACCGGCGTGGAACGCGAACAGTTCGAGCATATGGGAAAGAAAGCCGCATGAAATTTCAATATCCGCCTGCCCGCCTCCGAGAGAGAGTTCGACGGAGACTTCGGTTTCTTTTGTTTTTCTTTCGATTTTCACAGTCATGGTCGTGTCCCCTCCGTTGCCTCCTCAATTTTCTTTGCCACTGACTGCACCTCGTCCCATCTCAGGGCGGTGCTTTTCCTGCTTGCCACGAGTCTGAGCGAAATGTCACACACGTGTTCCAGGACCTCCAGGCTGTTGGCCTTCAATGTTCCCCCTGTCTGCACAATATCGAGGATACAGTCACTCAGCCCGAGCTTCGGCGCAAGTTCGATGGACCCGTGGAGATGGATGATGTCCACCTGGGCTCCCCGGGCTGAAAAATGCCCGTCCGCAATACGGGGATATTTCGTGGCGACCTTGAGCCACATCAGTTCCGAAGCGTGCCCGCGGAACCTGGGGGCCAGGGATTTCGGCCCAGCGACCACCACCCTGCACCGTCCTTTTCCCGTATCGAACAGCTCGACCACCGGCATGGCACTCTCAAGCAGAACATCTCCGCCTGCAAATGCGAGGTCCGCTGTCCCGTAGCTCACATACAGGGGGACATCGGACGGCTTGGCGAGGATATACCTGAAATCCCCGTCCTCGATGACAAGCTTCCTCCCCGGTGACGAAAGCCCGCTGCATGGAAGGCCTGACGCTTCAATGATGCCTGCCGCATCTGCAAAAACCCGCCCTGTGGGCAGCGCTATCGTCAGCATGACCTGTCTCCCGTTCCCTGAGAAAGAGTATGGGACGAACCGGAAGCAAGATCGACCCACGCCCGGCACCCTCTTTTTTCTGCGGCGTCCAGTGAGGCCGCTTTATCCGCAGTCCAGCTCATCTCTATTTTCGTTCCTTCCGATGTGATTTTTCTCGCCCTCATCAATGCTTCTTCCGTCTTAAGCCCTCCGGACCACACCATTACCGGTGCGCACGTGGAGTGGAAACGGGACAGGGAGGCTGTTTGCTCCAGGTCAAGGGCGAAGCCCACCGCCTGGCCTCTGAGGCCGCATCTAGACAGAAGCCGATCGTACCGTCCCCCTCCTCCGAGGCTCCTCCCCGATTCTCCCGAATAAATGTCGAATACCGGCCCGCTGTAGTATCCCAGGTCGCGGACAAGTGAAAGGTCTATGGAAATGCGGTTCTCATATCCGAGCCCCCCGAGGGTGGATACCATGGACTTCAGCGGCGAAAGCGGCGACCCTTTCCCCCAGAGCTTTTCCGCATCCCCGAGGACGGAAAGTCCTCCCCTGAGCCGTGGTATTTCCTCGAGTATCCTCCGGTAAAAATCAGGAATATCTCCGTCCTCCAGAAGGGAATAATATTCCGGCAGCGCTCCCTTTCTCAGTGCTTCCGCAAGATTTCCGGCGGTGCCTGTGTCCACCGAGGCCACTGCACGCTGAAGGAACGTCGAGTCTCCGAGGACGATGGTCGTCCGCCCCAGGCCGAGTGAGTCCAGAACGGAAAGAAGCAGGGCGAGTATCTCAGCTTCACCCCCTGTTTCTTCCCAGCCGAGAAACTCTGCGCCGATCTGGAAGGATTCAATTGATGTCTTCGGCGGCCGGGGTTTCATGTATATCCTGTCGCAGTAGCAAATCCGGAGAGGACGTTCCTCGGGTGAGTAGTGGGTCGCAAGATAGGCCACCGTGGCGAGGGTGATGTCGCCCCGCAGACAGCAGGGCTCTCCATAGGGAGTATTCACTGCTACCAGCCGTGACCTGAAAGAAGGGGGCAGCTTTTCCCACGAGGACTCGAGAAGCTGAAGGGCGGAAGGGAGAAAAGGACTGTAGCCCCATGCCTCGAAGAGGGAAAGAAAAATCCTTCTGCAGTCCTCCATGGCGGAGGCCAGTCCGCCCCCTACATTCGTGCAGCCCCGCGGAAGCCTGTTCATTGCGGGATTCTCCTGTACTTGTGTCTCATTTTTCATGCTCCTCGCTTTATTATGATAATAGGTTAGCGTGATGTATAATTTACCTCCGGGATGATATCATTATATTCGTAAGGTGTAAAGCTTGCGGCGGAGAGGCAGTCCCGCCGGAGCGTCCGGAAGGGATGGTGCCTATGGCGAAAGGTGAAAAGCCGCTGTACGCGTGCTCGGAGTGCGGTGCCGTCTTTTCCGTATGGACGGGACGATGTCCCTCGTGCGGAGAATGGGGATCTCTCGAAAAAAAAGCCGTGTCTCCTTCCCCGGCTGCGGAGATGCGTTCCGGACGCGGCGGCATGGTTGACGCTTCATCTGTTGTGCCGCCTGACAGGATCTCGAGCGGTTCGGCGGAGTTTGACCGCGTCCTTGGCGGCGGATGGGTGCCCGGAGGTGTTTTTCTTCTTGGAGGACAGCCCGGGATAGGAAAATCGACACTGCTGCTGCAGACCTGCGGCCGGATGGCTTCCGGCGGACTCCGGACACTGTACATTTCAGGAGAGGAGTCAGCTTCCCAGGTAGCTCTCAGGGCAAAAAGGCTCAGCGCAGCATGCGCGGGACTCGACCTGTTCTGTGACAGCGATCTCGGAGCCGCGCTCGGCGCCCTGGACGGACACGGCTTTTTCGTGGTTGACAGTGTGCAGGCGATGAGGTCTGACGGGTCCGAGGGATGGGCAGGCAGCCCCGGGCAGGTCAGGGCTGCAGCGCAGATGTGCATTAACGCTGCCAAGGAGCGGGACATCCCCGGAGTACTCGTGGGACACATCACCAAGGAAGGGCGGATTGCAGGCCCAATGCTGCTTGAACACATGGTTGACGGCGTCCTTACCTTTTCAGGCGATGATTATTCGCCCTACAGGATGCTCCGGGTGAACAAGAACCGTTTCGGCAGCACCGATGAACTGGGAGTTTTCGAGATGTCGGAGGAAGGACTTGCTCCCGTGAAGGATGTCAGCGGTCTCTACTGGAACAGGGCTGAGCAGTCGGTGCCCGGCGTGGCTATGACTGTAGTCCTTGAGGGCTCTCAGCCTCTTGTGGCGGAAATACAAGCCCTTGCAAATGGAACGGCCTTCCCCTATCCTAAGAGGACAGGACGGGGGATAGACATGAACAAGATCCAGCTTTTTTCCGCGGTTTTGGAAAAAAGATGCTCCATAGGATGCGGCCTGTCCGACATATATGTCAATGTGGCAGGCGGGCTCGCCGTACGGGAGCCTGCGGCGGACCTGGCCCTGTGTACCGCCCTTGCGTCGGCGGTCAGGGATGTAGCGCTTCCGGAAAAATGTGTTTTTCTCGGGGAAGTGGGGCTGGCGGGTGAGATCCGCCCTGTGATCCGGCTTGCCCGCCGTTTGCAGGAAGCGGCCAGGCTCGGCTTTACCAGGGCGGTGGTCAGTTCCCGTGAGGATGTAAAGGCAAAAAAAGCGCCCATTGAAATCATCAGGGCGGCAACATTGAGCGAAGTATTGAAGGCGGTGATGAAATGAGTGCAGCCAAAAGGGCGGCAAAAAGAGTTCTTTGGGCGGTTATGCTCCTTCTTGCGATGTGGACGCCGGCACGGGCATTTGTTCTGTCCGCTGCTCTGGAAGGTACAGTGGGAATAGCCATGGAAAACTTCGCGGCGGATGTCCTCCGCAAGGCGGCCGAAGAAAAAGCGTCCCTCGTGGTTTTCCGGCTCGACACGCCCGGAGGCCTGGTGAGTTCCATGCGGGGGATAACATCGGCAATACTGGAATCACCCGTCCCTGTCGTAGTCTGGGTAGGTCCGAAAGGAGCAAGGGCAGCGTCGGCGGGGGCTTTCATTCTGCAGGCGGCTCATATTGCCGCCATGGCGCCGGGGACCAATGCAGGGGCGGCTCAGCCTGTAATGGCTTCAGGCAAAGACGCTCCCGACACCGATATGAAAAAGAAGATCACCAACGACCTTGCGGCGCAGATACGCTCCCTTGCCCAGCTGAACAGGCGGAATGCCGATGTGGCCGAGCGAATGGTGACGGAAAGTCTTTCGATAACTGCAGAGGAAGCCCTTGATCTCGGAGTGGCTGACCTTGTTGCCTCCGATATGGAATCTCTCCTGACCGCGGTTCGCGGGAGAGACGTTACGGCGGGAGGCGCGACGCTGACTCTCGATCCGCCACCGGGAGCCCCGGTTGAAGTGGCCATGACGCTTCGCGAGAGAATACTCCAGTTCATATCAAGCCCTGACATAGCCTATCTTCTCCTAACGGCAGGGGTACTCGCGGTGATCCTTGAGGTCATGTCGCCGGGAGGTTTCGTTATGGGAACGGCCGGGGCTGTCATGGTGCTCCTCGGCGCCTTCGGTCTCAGGATGCTTCCCTTCAACTGGGCGGGGATCATCCTCCTTGCGGCCGGCATCGGAGTACTGGTTCTCGACCTTCTTGTCGGGGGAATAGGTATCCTGAGCCTTTTCGGACTTGCAGCCCTTGCGACGGGAGGGCTTATCCTGTTCCGTGCTCCGGGAGGTGAGCTTTTGAACGTTTCCATCAGCTTTATCGCGGGAATGTCCATTGCCCTTGGCCTGTTCTTCTTCGGAGCGCTGTTCCTTGTCATGAAGTCGCTGAAGAGGAGAGCGTCTTCAGGAAAGGAGGCCATGGTCGGAATGACCGTGGAGGTCATTGAGGAAATTGCCCCCGTGGGGCTCGTAAAGTGCCGTGGGGAAATATGGACGGCCCGGAGCGCGTCGGGCCGGGCCATCGGCAGCGGAAGTGCCGGAAGGGTGGTAGGGATGGACGGAATTACGCTTTTGGTGGAAGAATCTTTAGAGGAGGCTCCATCAGGAGTTTCCGGGGCACAACAATAGAGAAGGGGGAAGGAACATGATTTTCGATGCAGTGGAAATGCTTCTCAGTATAGGTACTTCTTTCGGGTTCATCCTTATCGCTTTGTTCATACTGTCCTCGGCGATAAAGATCGTCCCCGAGTATCAGCGTGTCGTAGTTTTCAGGCTCGGCCGTCTCGTGGGGTCAAAGGGGCCCGGAATCGTGCTGGTCATACCCCTCATCGACAGGGTGATCAGGGTCGACCTCAGGGTGGTGACCCTGGACGTTCCGGTACAGGAGGTCATTACGAGGGACAATGTTCCTATCAAGGTCAACGCCGTAGTATACTTCCGTGTCATGGATCCCGCGTTTTCCGTCGTGGAAGTTGAGAACTACATTCTTGCCACCAGCCTCCTCTCACAGACGACCCTTCGCTCGGTAGTAGGCTCGGCGGATCTGGACGAGGTGCTTTCCTCCAGGGAAAAGATAAACAGCGAACTCCAGAAGATCATCGACGAGCGCACCGATTCCTGGGGAATCAAGGTCAGTGCGGTAGAGCTCAAGGAACTCGAGCTTCCCGAAAGCATGAAGCGGGCCATGGCCAAGCAGGCCGAGGCAGAGCGGGAACGCCGTGCCAAGATCATCAACGCAGAGGGAGAAATGCAGGCCGCGCAGAAGCTGAGCGAGGCAGCGATCCAGATGGAAACGTCTCCGATCACGCTGCAGCTCAGGTACCTGCAGACCCTTCGGGAGATAAGCGGGGACAAGAATTCGACCACCATCTTCCCCCTGCCTCTTGACCTTGTGAAGCCGTTTATGGAGAGATTCTTCGCTAAAGAGGGTCAAAAAGGAAAAGAATAACGGGTAAAAATGCCGTTCCGGGCACAAAACGGTGCCCGGAACGGCGTCCTATGGTATATAATGCCGGAAAAGGCCGGTTCCCGGGAAAATGGGTCGGCACACTGACATGTCAGGGGCTTGAAGCATTGAGGGTCAAGCTCTTTTGGCATGTGCCTTTGTGTCTATTCCGGCAAAAATGCAGTGTTCATCAAGGAGGAAGGGTCAATGGGCTACGATTTTCAATCCATCGAAAAAAAATGGCAGAGGACATGGGAGGATGAAGGAACATTCAACGCCGATGCCGAGCCGGGAAAAGAAAAATTCTACTGCCTGGAGATGTTCCCCTATCCAAGCGGCGCACTCCATATGGGGCACTTGAGGAATTACTCCATCGGGGACATGATGACCCGCTTCCTCTGGAAAAAAGGGCTGAATGTACTGCACCCCATCGGTTTCGATGCCTTCGGCATGCCGGCGGAAAATGCGGCGATGAAATACAACACTCCCGCAGCGGAATGGACGTGGCACAACATCGAGCACATGACCGGACAGCTGAAGCACATGGGATGCAGCTATGACTGGCGCCGCCGCGTCGAGACATGCAACCCTGACTACTACAGATGGACCCAGTGGATCTTCCTCCAGTTTTTTAAGAAGGGGCTGGCTTACCGCAAAAACGCTCCCGTCAACTGGTGCACCAGCTGCAACACGGTCCTCGCAAACGAACAGGTCATCAACGACGGCCACTGCTGGAGGTGCGGAACTGCGGTAGTGAAGAGAAACCTGGAGCAATGGTTTCTTCGGATAACCGACTACGCCCAGGAACTGCTCGATGACCTTGATAACCTCCCCGGCTGGCCGGAGCGGGTCAAGATAATGCAGCGGAACTGGATCGGCCGCTCCGAGGGGGCCCGTCTCTCCTTTACCGAGAAGACTACGGGAGAGAAGATCGAAACATTCACAACGCGCTTCGATACTATATTCGGCGTGACGTTCCTCGCCCTTGCCCCGGAGCATCCTTTCGTGGAAAAAATCATCGCCCTTTCACCCGAGAGGGAGAAAATTTCCGCATTCGTGAAGAAGTGCGTCTCCCAGAGCTCCATCGAACGGACCGCCGTCGGAGGTGAAAAAGAAGGCATCTTTACCGGCTTCTCGGCCGTCAACCCGGTGACCGGAGACGAATTCCCCATCCTCATCGCCAACTATATCCTCATGGATTACGGCACGGGGGCCATCATGGGGGTTCCTGCACATGACCAGAGGGACTTTGAGTTCGCCAGGAAATACGGTATTCCCGTATTGCCGGTCATCAATCCCGAAGGCGAAGTCCTGGACGGAAACACCATGGAAAAAGCCTTCGAAGGTGACGGCATTACCTGTAATTCAGGCCATTTTAATGGTTTGCCCACCGGCAGGGCCATTCCGGAGATGATCGACTGGGGTGTCCGGGAGGGATTCTGTTCCCGTGAAGTGAACTTCCGTCTCCGTGACTGGCTCATATCGAGACAGAGATACTGGGGTGCCCCGATTCCTGTTGTCTACTGCGATCACTGCGGAATTGTGCCGGTTCCCGAGGAGGAGCTTCCTGTGCTTCTCCCGGACAATGTGAAGATAACGGAAGTAGGCAAGTCGCCCCTTGCTGAGGATACAGAGTGGCTGTCCGTCCCCTGCCCGAAATGCGGCCGTCCCGGGCGCCGCGAGGCTGATACCATGGACACGTTCATCTGTTCATCCTGGTACTTTTTCAGATACTGTTCCCCCCGGAACGACAAAGAGGTATTCTCCACGGAAGAAGGGAATTACTGGATGCCAGTGGACCAGTATATCGGCGGCATAGAGCATGCCTGCCTCCACCTTATCTATGCCAGGTTCTTCACGAAATTTTTCGCTGACATAGGCCTCTGCCATGCACGGGAACCGTTCACGAACCTCCTGACCCAGGGAATGGTCATCAAGGATGGGGCGAAGATGTCCAAGTCGCTCGGAAACGTAGTTGACCCCGACGAGATAATTTCTAAATACGGTGCCGATACCGCGAGGCTTTTCATTCTTTTCGCCGCGCCGCCCGCAAACGACCTGGACTGGTCGGAGAGGGGAGTCGAAGGGGCTCACAGATTCCTGAACAGGGTATGGAGGCTTGTGGAGGAGAACCTGGCCGTCTTTTCGGCAGAAAACGGCCATGTTCCTGTTCCTATGTCCTCTCTGAAAGAATCCCGGTTCCGTGACCTGAAGAGGAAGATCCATACCACGATCCGGGATGTCACCAGGGATATCGACCTGGAAAAACAGTTCAATACGGCCGTGGCGCGGCTCATGGAACTGCTGAACGCCCTTGCCTCGTTCCGTCCCGAAGATGAAACCGGCTGCACGCTCCTCCGGGAAGGGCTGGAAGTTCTCCTCTCCTGCCTTAATCCTTTCTGTCCGCACATATCCGAAGAACTCTGGCAGATGAGCGGTCATGAAGAGCCACTTGCCATGCTTCCCTGGCCTGCTTGCGAGGAGGAAGCCCTGGAAGCGGATTCCGTAACAGTTGTGGTGCAGATCAACGGCAAGGTAAGGGAGAAAGCCGATTTCCCTGCCGGGCTTCATGAAGAGGAGATGAAAAGGCGCGTTCTCGAACTCCCCGGCGTGGCGAAAAGGCTTGAAGGGGTAGAGATCGTACGGATCATCGCCGTCCCCGACAGGCTTGTCAACGTGGTGGTGAAGGGGTAGTGCCGCAGCTCAAAGCCCTCACGGCGGGAGGCCCTTCGGGAAGGCAGCTTCTGGAAGAAACCCTCGAAGAACTTGCTTCAGAAGGCTATGCCCGTACAGGTACCGTCGAAGGGGGCCAATGGTCCGCCGTTATTTCGTCCGGCCGGACCGGAGGGCTCTTCGATGAAAAAAGGATCACCGTTGTGGAAGGGGCCGAGCTTCTCGGTCCCTTCCCTGATACACTTCTGCCGTTCCTGGAGGAAGACGGGGCGTCGGAAGTCATCCTTCTCGTGTATGACGGCACCCCCGGAAAAGTCTTTTCTCCCGAAGCCGGGAAAAAAATCGTATTTCTGAAAGCTGAAAAAACGTCCCTGGCGCCGTGGGAGAGAAAGGGATGGATCACGGACCGTGCCCGGCGGATGGAAATCTCCATTTCAGACGATGCCGCGTCGATTCTCGCTGAAATGATAGACGATCCCGCCGAGCTCAGGTCTGAGCTGGAAAAGCTCGGGGCATACGCCGCCGGTGAACAGGTGGACGAAGAGACCGTCAGGATTCTCTCCTTCGATGAGGGGAAGAGCGGAATGCTTGCCTTTCTCGACGGCTTCTGCAGGGGGAATCCCTCTGAAGTGTTCTCGAGCCTTGAGCGCCTTAAAAAGGAAGAATCCGTGCTCCCCCTGCTCACTGCCCTCTACAACAGGATACGCCCGGCGCTGTATCTCGGCCTTTTTCCCGGGAAAGGAGGGGAATGGGTCAAGCTTGTCCTCCAGATCAAGGAATATCCTCTCAAGATGTCCCGCGAGGCTCTCAGGCATTACCCGAAAGACGCTCTTTCCGATCTTGCCGCGGGGCTGCTGGCCCTTTCCTGGAAGGAAAAAACATCCGCAGCGGAAGGCTGGTTCGGCTTCGAGGCGCTTCTTGTCAGGTGTATGGATTCAGCGGGGAAAAAATAAAAAAGCCGAGTGGACTGGACCTGTCCGCTCAGCTCAAAAATTCTTCTTATCCGGCCCGGGTTGATCAGGCGGACTCTCCGTGAAGGGTTTTCACTCTGTTCGTAAGCATGGATTTTCTTCTTGCTCCGGTGTTGCCGTGCATGACACCCTTCACAACAGCCTTGTCGATGACGCTCTGGGCAATGGCGAGACGCTTTTCAGCGAGGGCCGTATCCTTGTTCTCCACAGCTTCC
>Ga0228536_1000857_pt1 | contig 42311 bp, 36 predicted proteins | sample SJ1Smetagenome_FD_168611 | JGI IMG/M metagenome (GOLD analysis project Ga0228536, IMG submission 168611) | Enriched culture of PCE-dechlorinating microbial communities from Ithaca, New York, USA - SJ1.S | ecosystem: Engineered > Modeled > Simulated communities (microbial... > Unclassified...
CCGGTTGGCTGGCCAGCACATTCTTGATTTCATCGACACTCGAAATGTTGGCTATCAGAGATTCCACTTCGGCCAGGGTCAGTTCAAGGTAATCCTTTTGTTTGTTGGTAAGCTCCAGGGCATAACTACTAACCCGTCTTTGGATGACGTTTTTGGAAATTACATAGGAAGTCACGGTCACTACCAGCAGGGGGATGATAGCGATCACCAGCAAATAGGCTATGAACTTTCGAGTGATGTTAAACCGGCGTTCTCTTCCCACGTCAGTCATCCTTAAGATAGATTAGTACAACATTCGGTATATTCGTGCCCATAATTTGGGCAGATTTTTCCGAATTACTGCGTTGTCGTCAATCGCAATACGTCCAGTATTATTCATTTGACGCCCACTGACGGGCTAATGCGGCGATGCCAGGACGGCATGGAGCCGCCCTCCTCCTTGTACTTCAAAAAAATCTGCTCCAACTTATGAACACAATATACCGAACGTTGTACTAGAGATTTTCTTTGCTCACAACCTTTACATCAACCAGGGTTTCCGGGGGAAGCTTTTCTCCACCGATAGCCTGCACGGCCATTTTCACTCCCAGATAGCCCTGAATATCCGCCTGTTGATTAATGGTTACCTGAAGCATCCCCGCTCGAATCTCCTTTTAGCTTCATCAAGCGCATCATATCCGGCCACCAGGACGCTTTTCCGGCCGCTTTCTTTTAAATACTCAATGGTTCCCAGAGCCATCATATCATTGGCGCAGAATACCGCCCCGATGTCGGGCTGACTGCTGAACAGCTTCTTGCTGACCGTATAGGCTTCGTCAATCTTCCAGTTGGCCGTCTCCTGGGCAACCATCGTAATTTGGGGATTTTCTTTGAAAGCGCGAAGAGCCCCGTTTTTTCGGTCCTCAGCGTTTTTAGCCGACCTGATGCCTTCCAAAATCACCACTTTGGTCGGAGTTTTTATTTGGTCGCTGATATACTTGGCGGAGAGATAGGCTCCCTCTTCATTATTAACGCTGATAAAGGGCACGTCGATCAGCCCCAGCTGGGCGCAAACCGCCGGGTCCAGGCGGTTGTCGATATTGATGATAGGTATACCCGCCTCTTTGGCCTTTTTCAAAACCGGTATTAAAGCCACGGAATCTCCCGGGGCAATAACTATGGCGTCTACTTTTTTATGGATCATTTCATCCACGATGGCTATCTGTTGTTCAATTGAAGTCTCCTGGGCGCCGGTTTTTACAATTAAATTGACCCCCAGTTCGCTCTCCGCCTTCCTGGCCCCCTGTTCCATCTCTATAAAAAAGGGATTGGTAAGGGTTTTCATGACCAGGGCAATAGTTTTCGGCTGCCCGGGCGCCTCCACTGGAGCCGTATTTTTCGGTTCAGACTCGCATCCCGGAATAAACATAAGCAAGGCCAGCAAAATAAGAAGGGAAAAAGATTTGGCTGTTTTCATCCCCAACCTCCCCTTAAAATTATGGTAGTTAATTAATATTCGACAATAAATTACCCAAACTTTAGCAATAAATGGCACAAATCTGATTGAACAACATAAAAAGCCGGGAGAATGTACTCCCGGTTAACCAATATGGTTATGCAAATAGGAGGTGGCATAGTTATCTACTCAACTTTTGCAGTTGACTGAGTTATGGATTCGGAGAAACTTGCGCAGGAGCCTAGTGATACCCTGCGAAGGGGAGAAAGCGAAAGAGGTCGAGCACCAGGGACGGTGCGAGCGCGCTACTGAGCATGGATGTGAATTAGCGCGGTGCCTCTTGAGCTTCGATACAAGCAGTGGGTATCACTTGGCGACGAAGCTGGCACAAAGAAGCCATAACTCGGTCAACTGCGGAAGTTATCTAATGCTCGGGTTTATTGAGCAAATCCCGCCGGTCCACAGTTCTAAACGGCTCTTCATACCAGCCGTTTTCAATCATGATATTGGTGCCGTCTTCAAGGTAATTGGCCACTTCAGCAATCGCTTTGAAGTAGTTGACCATTAAATCATGCCGGGGGCTGGTGGCCATAGAAGCCGCGTAGTTTAATATGCCGGCCGAAGTAACCATGACGGTGTGATACATCATCAGCTTATCGGAGAAAATCGGGGTGGTTGAATCGGTAACCATAAAGTCCCAGGGAATAGGATCGGGAACGTTTTCCCGGGTCAGCGAAGCGCTGAAAGTATCAATCAGGTTGTTGGCCATATTAACCCCCCGGTCCATATATTTACGCACCTCATTGGAATCGGTGGTCTGCCTGAAGCCCATCAGAAGCCTTTTGCCAACGTTGTTGGTTATTATGCCGTAAAAAAGCGCCGATATCTCCTGGGCTAAAAGGCTCCTTCTTTCGCCTAAAAACCCGCCTAAAAAATCCTGTTTCTTTACATAAGAAGGGATTTTGACGACTGAGACTATAGGCGGTCTGACATAAAGGCCTTTGGAAAGCAAAATATCGGCCGCATTATTGAAAAGATGCATACTTGAATCCACGCAGTGCGTGAAAAAACCACGCACGTCAGAGCGTCCCGAAGTGACCAGCGACAGCCCGTTTATACCCACTGCTATCTTGTTGGAATTGATAAGGTAATAGAGGAAATAGGCATCGGTGAAAAGCCGGGGAGCGTTCCAATTCACATCGTCATCGGAAAACCCGATAGGTATGGGCAAGCCTTCCTTATTAAATATTTCTGCTACCCAGGCAACTCTTTTGGTGCAAATATTAACGGTATCTTCCATGATGAGCCTGACATCCTTATCGTCGGCAGTTTGGCTAAATTGTTTAAAGACACAGTTAAACATCGTGTACTGCATATAAGAATTCCAGAGCGCAGCCAATTCGGTGGCATTTAAGGGAGCGTTGGCTATAGCTGCGAAGGCTTTTTCCTGCATTTTGTCCGGCTCGTATTGAGTTCGCTTCATTCCCAGCCCTCCTATAAAAATAGCTGGTTTTAGCTTTTCCCAAAGCTCTTACCATATTCACGGCATTTTTGTGACAGTTCCCCTTCCCGCACCAAAGCCAACTATGCCTCTCTCCTGCCCTACCTGCCCTACTCAACTTTTTTTTCTTCATTTTATCCCCACGCCTATAATTAATGAAAGATTTTGGCATCTCACGGTGTCCAATAACTGAGAGGGGGCGGACTTGATTTCTATTCCGGTGCCAGAAAGAAATGACGATTTAAATATAGATAAACTCATATCCCAATACGGCAACTCGCTGCTCAGAATGTCCTACCTTTATCTTAAAGACATTCACCTGGCCGAGGACGCGGTGCAGGACACATTCATCAGGGTATATAAAAGCTATCCCCAGTTCAAAGGCGATGCGGAACTGAAAACCTGGATCATGCGGATTGCCATAAATGTCTGCAAAAACTACCGGCGCAGTTCATGGTGGAAGCGGGTCGACGTGCTTGAATCGCTGAACAGCATCCCGGCGGAAGCGGGCCTCATACCGGATTTACGCGATGACACCCTGCTGCTGGAGATCATGCGCCTGTCTCCCAAGTACAAAGAAGTGATCCTGCTATTCTACTATCAGGATATGACTACCCGGGAAATATCCCAGGCCTTAAATATTCCTGAATCAACTGTCTCCATCAGGTTAAAGCGGGCCCGGGAGAAATTAAAAATCAAATTGAAAGGCTGGTATTATGATGACGAAAACTAAAAGCCTTCACCATATTATCGATACCCGGCTGGCCGGTTTAAAATTGAATGACGATTTAGCCAGCCGGATTTTTAGCCCATCCTGTCAAGCCCGGGGCATAAAAAGACCCCTGGCGGCGGCCGCCGCCCTTTGCCTGTGCCTAACGCTTTCCGTTCCCGTTATGGCTGCGACGGTTCCCGCTTTCAACCGGCTTTTATCTGTGCTCAGTCCTGAACTGGCACAGCTCCTGCAGCCGGTGGCACTCGTTTCGGAGAGCAACGGGATCAAAATGGAAGTGGTAGCCGCGATGAACGATGACGATACCGCGGTGGCCTACCTGACCATGCAGGATCTGAGCGGCGACAGAATCAAGGGGAGCATCGACCTTTATCATTACAGCATCAGCGAGGGCAGTATGTTTACCCATGAAATGATCGCCTACGACGAAAAAACCAAAACGGCAACCATCCGCCTGCTGGCCAATGGAGGCAGTAAGCTTAACGGTGAGAAGATCACGCTTCGAATCGACTCCTTTTTAAGCGATAAGCAGGTGTTTAAAGAAGTTGCAACCGGCATCGAGCCGGTCAATATTCCCCCGGCTCCCCTGACCATACCGCTTGATATGAATGACGTCGGGGGGGGCGGAGGCGAGCTTTTCCAACAGCTCCGGGCCCAGGGCACGGTACAGGTTCTGCCCCCCGAGGCCCTGAACGCGCCTCTACCCGGCATCGACTTTGCTGATATATCCAATGTCGGAATCATTGAGGGCCGGCTGCACGTGCAGATCAAATGGACCGGAAACGGGGTCGATGACCACGGGTATGTCTATCTGGAAGACGGTGCCGGCCGGATCATCCATCCCAGCAACTTTAGTTTTGGCCGCGACGCAGCCGGGAAGGCCGGATACGGGCGGGAATATGAAGAATTCATCCTTGACGTTGACCCCGGGCGGCTGGCCCAATATAAACTCAAAGGCTATTTTGTAACCAACGGCGGCTATGTAGAAGGAAAGTGGCAGACCACCTTTAAGATCGAGGCGGTCAAACCATCCAGACAGGTAGACTGCCATATCGAGACCGGCAGCATGATAATAAGCCGGGTTTCTATTTCACCTTTAGGTCTTACCCTACGGGGAAGCAGCCCGGCCCCAGCATCGGAGACGCTGGAGGTTTCAGTCGCCCTGCTGGACGGCAGCGTTCTGAATTTCAACCATACGACAAGCTTTAACGACAACGGAACAATCATCAAAAAATATATGCCTGATTTACCCCTGGATGTTGAAAGGGTCAGCCAGGCCAGCATCAATGGCCAGGTTGTCAAATTCAGCCATTGACTATCCCAGCCGCGGAAGTTCAAAGCCCAAAACGGCCGGGGAAAAAACCCGGTCACTCCCGCAGGACCTCATAATAATCTTCCTGGGTTACCACCAGCCAGTCAGTGGCGGTTAAATCTTCCGCGGTGGGACTCCAGCAAGTGGAGGCGGTTTTGCCATTGCCTCCCACAATACAGCCAAAAGCTGAATTGGAAGGCTTGATCCAAAGACGAACGTATTTCTTCAAGGCCTCCCTGGTGATATAATTATTGGTTTCCATCGCTCTATTTACGGCCTCGTGAATTAACATTGCCTCACTCCTTCGATTTGCTTTACTGCCCATGCTGTAAATTGCGGTGACCACCGATTTAAAGCCTCTGACCGCTACTTGCCCTCGCTACAATCCGTATCTTTAAATGGCAAAAAAATATCCGGAAACAGTTCCCTTACCGACAACCCGTAATAGTTTTCCATCCGGACCATCAAATCGCGGCCCGGCTTCGAAGTGCCATTTTCCAGCTTTCGGAGATAGACAGTCGATATGTTTAGCTCCCGGGAAACCAGCTCTCTGGTCAACTTCTTATTTTTCCTGGCTTCAATAAGAACTGTCCTGCGCATTTCCCCATCCCCTCTCGATACATTATGTACCTTTTTAGTAATTATATGGCGATCCCTCGGGTAGCGTCAATATCTCTTGATACATTTTTTATCATCGATTTATACAGATACAAATTGTATCTATAATAAAGCTTGGAGGTGGCAGAAATTGTTAGGCAAGAGATTAATCTATCTCCGAGGCAACCTCACCCAGGATAGAGTGGCAAATGCCTTAGGAATTTCCAGAGCCCGCTATTCTCACTATGAGACCGGCCGAAGCGAGCCGGATACCGACACTCTCAAAAAGATGGCCGATTTCTTTAACGCGTCAACCGACTATTTGCTGGGCATATCCGATTCACCCTGCAATACCAGCTTAAACCTCCCGCTCCTGGGCTCCATACGCGCCGGAACGCCTCTATTGACCCGGGAAAACTTCAGCGGCTCTTGCGACGTACCGCACTATTTCCGCGCCGACTTCGTATTTCAAGTCACCGGCGACGGGATGATCGCAGCCGGGATTCTGGACGGCGACTACGCGGTGTGCAGGGACGCGGCGGCGGCTCAAAACGGGCAGATCGTAGTTGTCTTAAAGGATTTGGGTACCGGATTTTCCGAGGCGGAGCTGAAATACTACTTCGATAACGGCAAAACCCGCTATTTACGGGCCGCCAACCCCAATATCCCGGATATCCCGGTGGAAGACGGCTATCACATCGCGGGCCTCATGACCGGCCTGATACGCAGGGAATCCCCCGGTTATCATGTATACCGCGACTATATCCATTCGGTCAGCGGCGAAGACTGGGCTGAAGTTATGGAAAAGGCGGAAAGCTACGGAATCACTCCGCAACAACTATCCACTAATCTCGATATCCAGTGGGAAATGGCCAAGAAGATGCGGGGCAAAGAATAGTACAACATTCGGTATATTGTGTTCATAAGTTGGAGCAGATTTTTTTGAAGTACAAGGCGGAGGAATGAGTAATACTGGACGTATTGCGATTGACGACAACGCAGTAATTCGGAAAAATCTGCCCAAATTATGGGCGCGAATATACCGAATGTTGTACTAGGCGTCAGGTAATGAGACGGGCTTCATGCGCCGTGTTTCTCTCAGCCTCCACCGCCTCACTGATGCCGGCCGCAAAACTCCGGCAATTTGTCCGGTGGCAGCGAGGGACTGTACAGATAGCCCTGATAATTCGAACAACCCAATTCCAACAAGGTTTTTTGCTGAGCCTCGGTTTCAACATACTCGGCAATTACCCGAATCCCCATGGAACGGCTGAGTCTGACTATGGAGACGATTATTTCACCGCACTTGTAATTGGTATTGAGTTCGCGCACCAGGGAGCCATCCAGTTTAATGGTATCGAGATGGAACTCCTTCAGGTATATTAAAGAACTGTGGCCCATGCCGAAGTCATCCATAGCCAGGCGCAAACCCATTTGTTTTAATTCATTCAGTATATTCATCCGGTCAGTTCCGCCCAGAGCAACCTGTTCGGTGATCTCCAATTCCACCCGCTGGGGCTGTATCCCGGTTTCCTGCAAAATCGCTCTTATTTTGGGGGGCAAGGAGGCGTCATCCAACTGGGTGGGAGTGATATTAATGGATAGCGACAGACTGGTTAAGCCTTCATCGCTCCATTCTTTCAACTGATGGCAGGAGTTTTCAATAATCCAGCCCCCCAGCTCATGTATTAAACCGCATTCCTCGGCTAAAGCAATAGCGATGGGAGGAGCTATCAAGCCCAGATGTTCATGCCTCCAGCGCAGCAATGCCTCAACTCCGGTTACCTGTTTTAAAGCATTGACCTGCGGTTGATATTCCAGCTTGATATTGCCTTTCTTGAGGTCGCTTTTTAAATCGGTTGCCAGCAATCTGGCCATATTGCCTATGGAGTCCTGGCGGTGCAATAAAACCATTTTCTGACTCTTGGACAGATGGTGGACCTCATGCAAAAGGTTTTGCAGGGTCTCATCGACGCCTTGGGCCAGGCGCTCCTCATATTTGCGAATAAAAGGCAGATAGACTATTATGCCCACCAGGAAATTGAACAATTGCAGCAATGCTCCGGCTATTGACCCGGTTGCCTTGTATCCTCCCAATAATATCGGCGTGGTCCACTCGACCTGGGAAACGGTTAGAGGCACCACACCCCATGACATCGCGGCATAGGTGATAATGGTCAACAGCGCCGGCAGCACAACAAAAGGCACCAGCAGATAAAGATTGAATACGATCGGAACACCGAAAATCATGATCTCATTTACATTGAATATACTGGGGAGGGTGGAAATCATGGCAATTTGCTTGGTATTGCTGCGCCGCACGCCGATGAGAATCGCCGCAATTAAACACAAAGTGGCACCTGAACCGCCCAAAAAAACGAATACATCGAAAAATTGTTTGGTGAAAATTTCCGTAGGAGCGCCGCCCTGGGCCAGCAAGTTCTGGTTTACCGCTAAAGCCGGTACGAACAAGGTTTGGGTGACCAGTTCCAGGGCGTTGTTGCCGTGAATGCCGAAAAACCATCCCAAATGAATCAAAACAACGAAAATCAACCCCGTGGACAATGTGGAAGACTTCCCCACCAACCAACCCTTCAACCAGCTATTTATTGTTTCATATATGTCGTTGAAACCCATGTAAGTCATCAGGCAATGGAATGAGGCAAAAACGGAGATGGTCAACAAGGCGGGAAGGAGGGAAGATATGGCCTGGGCAACGATAGGTTCTGCAGCATTGCTGTAAACCCGGACTTTCAAGTGTTTGATGGTTGAAAAATAAAGGAACATATACGCTGAAGAACATGCGACTACAATGGCTATGAAAACCCCCAGGGCTCCCAACCATCCTATTCTGAGCCATCCGTCTTCCACCTTCATGATCGCAAACAGGCAGGCCAGAGAGACCGTGGCAACAATCAGCGGATGTACTTCATGTTCCCGGGCCAGCGGGGACATACTGGCTATGGAATAACTGATGGTCAGCAGCATTCCCATGGCCATAATGGCAAAAGTGCCCTGGTGCACATAGGTTCCTAATAAACGCCAGTTTTCACCAAACATGCCGCTCATAAAATCCTGGTAGGCATTGATGGGCAGGTTATTGATAAAAACCGCAAAAGACCCCAATATCATCATTGGGATCATAAGCGTCAAGCCCCGGCGTATGGCTATGGCAAAGGGATGATTACTCAATGAATTAACAACATCATTAAAATGCAGCATAAATTGTTCCTTAATCTAATAAGCATTTATTTGCCTTTTAATATGGAAATCGCCGAATTACCCTTCTATATAATTTTCGTCATTTGCCTTTAGATAGTTAATATTACTTTTGAGGGGCGTCTGCCAGCATAACCTTGGTTTTCATAGGTACAGGTGCTTCAAATAGACTACTCTCCTGGAAATTATGTCGTACGGCCAGCACTCCGGGACGGGCGTTTTTCATCCGCCGAGAGCGAGAGCTCGAAGCCCTGGGCTGTGATCCACAAGTCGATCAGACCATGGCAGTGCGGGCACAGCCCTTCGGCCAGCTTCTCGGGGTTTTGAACCCCACAGATGCTGGTATTGTTTATCATTCTGACGGCCCCCGGCTGCTTCTCAACTTCAGACCTGTTTTCTTTTTTCCGCGGCCGTCTGATGGCCCAGGGAGAAAAATCCAGGACTTTTCTAAAAAACTTATTCATTGGCCGCCTCCTCACACGCTTTGTAATTATTCTTGTTAAAGAAGATTTCGTTTATATCCGATTCAGGAAATTTGCGAGAAAAACAGCTTATGAAATTATAGCTGGGATTTCGTGCTCCGCTTTCAATCTTTTCATAGAACGATTCTGAAATATCGAGAAGTTTTGCCATATCATGTTTGGCTAATCCTGCTACTTGCCTAAATTCAATTAATTTATCCAACTTCACCTTAACCCCCCCACGATATAAGTTCACTTCCATTATTTAGATCATATAACACATATAGTGTAAATTACAATAGATATTGCGTACAAAACGTGCCAATATTTCTTGTAACACATAATGTGTGCTAAGGTGTCTTTATGAGGGGGAATTTAATGTTCGCCAAGAGACTCAAGCTTCTAAGAGAAAATAAGGGAATAACCCGAGAAGCGTTAGCTCAAGCTTTATCCGTTTCAGTTAGTACAATTGGCATGTACGAACAGGGGCGAAGGGAGCCCGACCATGACAAGCTGCGGGCTTTAGCCGGCTATTTCTCGGTATCCATAGATTATCTGCTGGGCCGTGATCTAATAGATGTCAAAATGAAGGTCGATCCTGACAAGGTGGGAAGTCTGGCGGATGTGGAACGCCTGGCGGGAGAAGCGATGGAATTGTTAAACCAGGCCCTGGCCGAAGGGGTTATCTCTGAGGATCAGGCAGCATTGAGCCTGAAGCTTTTCCGGCAGTCATTACTGATTATGATGGAGGATAATAAAAAGCATAAGTAAAAAAATGCAAATTAGAGCTGCCCCGAGTCGGGGGAGGGGGAGCGCTTTGCACGCCCTCGGCTCCATTGCCAATTACAGCAGCCAACCGTAGTCCTGCCTGCAGTCCACCACAGCGTCCACGTAGACCTTGTCTCCTTTTACCAGGTAAATCAGCAGGTACCGCTTGGCTATCAGCAGTTTGCGGTATTTGCCTGTCGGTATCAACGGATCGGAGAGCCGCGGGTTTCGCTCTGGAAATTGCTTAAGTAATTTTGCTTTTTCGTCAAACTCGGCAATAAGCGAAAGCGCCGCCGTTTCACTGACCTGCGCCAGAAACCGGGCATGGGACGCCAGCATCCGGGCTGCTTCTTCGGAGATAATTACTTGGTAGATTTTATTTCCGCTCTCCATCCAGTACCTCCCGGATGGCGGCTTTCATCATATCGGATACCTCGTCAATGGAATAACCGCCTTTGCCGCTCAACCGGCTTTCTTCCGAAGCAACCAGATTTTCCCTGAGACGCAGCATGCTCTCGCGTCTGGCAAAGGCTTCGATGTCCATGACTACCAGATCGCCTTCGCCGTTTTTGGTAAGGTAAACCGGTTCTCCCGACTTCTTGCACAACTCGGAAATTTCATTATAGTTTTTGCGGATGGCCGCGGAGGGCTTTATATGCATCACCTAAATCACCTCATTTTTTGTAGCACAATTGCATGCTTATTGTATGCTTATTATACTATTCAATGGCCGTTTTGTAACACCCTTCCCCGTTCGTGTGACACTTGTCCCGGCTTCCTTTAACCGGGCATCTGCGATAAGGCCGTGTTTCCCACCTGATCACCCCGTATAGCTATCGGGCACCATGATATTCTTAGCCGGGATATCAAACAGCACCTAGATATTGACATATAGAGGATGCTTGGTGGACATAATTTATTCTCAACCAGCCAGAAGGTGCTCTAAATCTTCCAAAATATTATCCAGCTTTTTTCTATTATCAAGAACTATGGCCACGGCCGTTCCTTCAAGATGTTCTTGGCTCACCATATCGTTCATCACCCGGGCTATCTGATCCCACTCCATACTTGAGCGGTAGGGCCTTTTTTCCTTTAGAGCTACAAATACGTCGGATACGGCTATTAAACGGGCTTCCATGTCCAACTCATCACCCGTTTTACCAAAAGGATAACCTTGCCCGTTTAAGCGCTCGTGGTGGAAAGAAGCCCATTCGGCCAGCGGGAAGAGCTGGGTTACCGGTCTCAGGAGCCAGTAGGTATAATACGCGTGCTGCTTCATGATCCTGAATTCCTGCTCACTCAGTTTACCCGGTTTTTCTATCAATTCCATAGGTACGCTCATTTTCCCCAGGTCATGCAGTAAGCCGGCAATCTCCAATTGGATACAGACTTCGGAGGACATCCCCAGCTGCTGCCCCAGAAACTTGGCAATAGAAGCTACTCCCTTGGAATGGTAAAACGTAAAGGGACTCTTCGTATCAACCACTTGGGCGAATAGCCGGGCGATATCTAAAAGATAGTCAATGCCGAAATGTTCATGCGGAAAAGACAGCACCTGGTGAAGGCTTTCTTTTCCCAACGGAGAAACGAGGTCGAACCAAAAGCTGTCTTTTTGGGAGATTTCCTCCAGGATGGAGACCAGTTCCGGATCAAAAATTTTGCCTTTCATTCTTCTGATGTCATTGAGAATGGCATCGGTGTTTTCCAGGGTATTCACGTATTTATAGGTTAGAATATCCACCCGGTCTGCTAAATGGATGATCCGGCTGGCCAGCGGGATGCTGTTTTTCTTCAGTCCGCTGGGATTGATTCCGGACCAATGATCATGATGGCTGTTTATGATTTTGGCCAGGTGATTTAATGAATTGATTCCGTTAACCAATGAATGGCCGCGCCAGCAATGCTCCCAGGGATTCTCGATCTCGTAGGACAATAGAACGCTCCGTTCCTTCCAGCTCCCCAAGCCTAAATCGTGAATGGCGGCAGCTTGAAAGAGCTCTAAAAGCCCCCTATCACTGAGGCCTATGGCTTTTCCGATTTTTGCGGCGATCAACGAAGTTCTTTGATGATGATGCAATAAGCCGTTCCAGGTAAAATCCAGGCTTCGGGAAATGTTTAAAAAGCATTCTATGATATCCATGAATAACGTCTCCTCCATGATGCTGAATCAAGTCAGGTAAGCCAACCTCTTTGTCAAGATAATTATCGTGAAATCCGCCTAATTCTTTGAGCCTTGCGGGATGATTAGGATGGCAAAATGACCCCAAAGCAACCGGGAGACGGCCGGCGCAGCCTATTCTGCCCGCCGGCGGCGAGTCCTCCTATTTAAAAATCCTAAAAACCGTCCTGCCGGGCTGTCAAAGCCCCGGCCTCCATTTGTCCCTGGCCGGCCCACCTTTTTAGCGGCCGTATGAATAAAAACTCCAGACTGATGAGGATCACCAGCAAGACCAGCACCCAGGCAAAAAGCCGCTCGGTTTCCAGGTAAACCCGGGCTATGGCAATCCTCTGGCCCATCCCCTCCCGGGCGCCCAGCAATTCAGCCATTACGGTCAGACGGACCGATGAAGCCATGGCCAGCGAAAATCCGGCGATCAAGGCATGGCGCATACCCGGAAGGTAGATTTTTCTCACTTTCAGCAGCGGCGGCAGCCGGTAAACCTCGGCCATTTCCAGCAGGGCCGGGTCGATGGCTTTCAGCCCTTCGGCGGCGTTGGTATGGATCACGGGGAAAACCAGCAATGATACTAAAAATACGGTCATGGTGGTTCCCATGCCAAACCAGACCATGGCCATGGTGACAAAGATAATGGCCGGGACGGCCAGCAAAAAGTTGATCAAGGGCTGGACCAGCAAATCAAGTCTTCTAAAGCAGCCGGCCAGGAGGCCGCTGAGCATACCTATGCTTATGCCGGCAGCCAGTCCCGCGAGCTGGCGGTGAAAAGTGATCAGGAGGTTTTCCGCCAGCTCGCCGCTTTCCACCAGGGAGACCAGGGCTTGCAGCGTCTCGGCCGGCGAAGGGACCAGCACCTGATTGTAGCGCATGGACAGCAGCTGCCAGCCGAGCAGCAGTAGTAATACGCCGCCCAGGTATTCGTAGTTTCTATTGAGCCTGGTAGTAGAATTGGGCATCGGGTATTTTGCCTCCAAAGGCCCTTACATCAGCGGTCTGGCTCAGCTCACGGAAGAAGGCTTCCACCTCGGCCTGGCAGTCAGCCGCATGCTGGGGCTGCAAACGAGCGTATTGTAAAGAACTGGTTACTGCCGCAGCCTTCATCGCGGGAACGTGCTTTTCCACGATCGGGCCGATTTCAGCGCCGTGGCTGTTTACCCATTCCGAAGTCTCTATGTATATCTTTTCGAAAGCGCTCGCCTGGGCAGGCGTAATACCGCTGTCATTGACAACGATCATTCCGGCCATAGGCATGCGGGTCTTTTCCTGTCCGGGCAGTTTGTTCCACTCCTGGGTTAGATCCAGCACCCGGTGCAGCTGGACGCCCGTCTTTTGAGCGTTTAAGGCGGCGATGCTGGAGTGGGGTTCATTCAGCACCGCGTACTTCAATTGCCCGGCGGCCAGGCGCGAGGAGGCCTCCGCCATATCCAGGTAAGTGATCGTAAGGTCCTGATCGGGATTTATATTGTTCTTGAGCAGCAGGTGGCGGAAGATCAGATCCTGGATTCCGCCCTGGCCGGATATGGCCACTTCTTTGCCTTTCAGATCCTGCAGGGTTTTGACATCCGGGTCGGCGCTCATGACATAGAGCATCCCCCATACGGTAACCATGAGCAATTTAACATTCAATCCCTTGTTGTAAACCAGCACCGCATTGCTGATCGGGGTGCTGCACAACTGCACTTCTTTGGCAGTTACCATGGCGGTCAACTGTTCACCGCTCTGCCAGGGTTTAAGGACGATTTTGCTGTTCTGGTCGGCCATCTGCGCCAGAGGATAGGTAACCGGCCCGGGGGCGCTTCCGATGGTCAGATTGAGGTCGGCAAGTTTGAGATCCGCCTGGTTGGCCGCGGTGGGATCTGTTTTCTGACCGGCGCATCCCGCCAGGATAAAAATCAGGGTGAATGACAATAACAGGGCGGTAAACTTGTTTTTCATGGGTGAAGCCTCCTTTAAACAATATCAATCCGTATGATTCAGTCGATCGACACATGGCTGCCCGAACCGGGATTGAGGGCATCTAACAGCACCTGTTCCAGGTGTTTTACATAAGGCGCCTGGCTCCTTTGCCCGGGCTCGGGCCGTATTTCCAATACCGTTTCACAGGGCCGGCCGCCTACTACCACGATCCGGTCGGCCAGCCTGACGGCCTCCGGCACATTATGAGTGACCATGACCGTTGTGCAGGCGTGCCAGCGTCCCAGGGAGAGCAGCAGTTCCTCCATATCCTTTTTCAGGTTTTCATCCAGACCGGAAAAAGGCTCATCCAGCAAAAGCAAGTCCGGCTGGATGGCAAAGGCCCGGCCGATGGATACCCTTTGTTTCATGCCGCCGCTCAGCTGTCCGGGATAATAGCCGCCAAACCCGGCCAGGCCCAAAACCGGCAGAAGGCTCTTTACCCTTTGCCGCCGCTGGCTGGCGTCCCAACCCAGGTTGTAGAGGCCGATCTGGAGATTTTCGGCGGCCGTAAGCCAGGGAAGCAGCCGGGGTTCCTGGAAAACATAGGCCAGCCTCCGGCTGTCGGAATGGACCCGTCCGGCCTGAGGGGTGACAACACCGGCCAGAAGGTTGAGTATACTGGTCTTGCCCACTCCCGAAGGCCCCAGGAGACAGGTAAATTCCTGCCTGCTGCAGCCCAGATTAAACTGTTCGAAAACCCGCAAGGGGCCATAGTGCAAAACAATATCCTGCAAACTGAACAAAGCCCTCACCTCAACTACCGGGTCCGGGGGATCATCTTGCTTCATTAAGCATCCGCTCCGGCGCTGTACTCATCAGCCCGAACCGCCCGCAGGTAATCCTCCCAACCCCTCCAGCGCAGCTTTAAGCCGTGCTCGCTTAGAAGCTCGGGAATGGCTACTGCCGGGGAAACGGGCACAAAGGTTTGCAGGGCCAGGTATTCCTGGACCTGCCTGGACAACAAAAAGTCGCCTATTTCCAGCAGGCGCTCGTCGGCTTCCCTATTCCAAACCATGACCAGGGGCATGCAAAACATCCCATCCCCGGGCCATAGCAATTGGATATTTTTAGTGTGGGAAATGCGGGCAAAGGAGATATTGGTGATCCCCAAGGGGCAGCGGCCCTCATCAACGGCATTGACTACATTGAGGGGCGCTCCCAGGTAGACCAGGTTGTCGCGGAAATCAGCGAATCTTTCCGGGTAATCGGCTTTAACCAGGCTGCGGATCATGCGCGGAGCCATGTGGTATTCATCAGGCATGGCAATACCGCCCCGCCAGCGCTTATCAAGCAAATCCTCCCAGACCCGTGGAATTTCCTTTTCCGCCAGGACATCGGGATTGTAAAAGGCGGCAAAGGGGACTACTGTAAAAGGATGAAAAAAACCCCGCGGATCGGCAAATCCGGCTTCCGCCAATTCCCGGCGCAAGTCGAAACGGCCCGGCAGGGCGCGAAAATGCTCGCTCACATATTCATCAGGCAGCCCGGCAAAGTGGTTGACATGCCCCAGCACCAAATCGGGTATATCCTCTGCCAGCGGTTTAATCTTTACACCGCCCTCATGGGGCTGGCACTGAAGCTGGCTCACAATTTCCACCTTTATGCCATGCTTTTTTTCCATCACCCGGCCGTAGGCTTTTAGCATTTCGTTCAGAGCCCGGCTGATATTCAGCGGCAGGTGTACGAGGACTCTTGCCATGCTATCCCCTCCTCTCCATAGTCCTCAGTCTGCCCAATACTGTTTCCTTCCCTTAAAGAATCACGTAGACCGGCTACGCTCTTTTCCAGTCGCAACAGTTTTTTCAGCAGGTTTTTCTCCTGCGGCGTTGTGCGGCAGATCCTTTCCATGCCGCCGTTTTTCATCACCACCCGCTGCTCGGCCATCAGTATCAGGGTGGGGTCATGAGAAACGACCAGGACCATTTTGCCCTGCCCGCTCAGTATTTGCAGCGCTTGCAGGCGATCAATACCCGCATTTTCGATTTCGTCAATGAGCACGATGGGAGCGTTGCTGATCAAGGCCACATCGGCCACCATGAGAGCCCGGGATTGCCCCCCGCTCAGCTGGGTCAGGTTGGTGTCTAAAGAGACCGGCTCGCCGGCCAGATGATTGGTAATGGCCAGGACTTCCCCGATAAGGGCGCCGGGATCACTAACACCTCGCACCCGGGCGTGCATCAGGAGAAAGTCTTCTATGTTCATGTCAATTACAAAGTTCATGTTTTGGGAAACCTGGGCCATCAAATGGTGGGAAAGCCCTCTACCGGGATTTTCGTGAACCGCTTGCTCGTCGATTAGAACCCGGCGGCCGGTTAGAGTTTCCGCCTCGGCATATTGCTCGATGTCAGATATCAATTGGGTTTTGCCGGAGCCGGTAGGACCGACCACCGCCAAAACCCGGCCTGCTTCTATTTCCAGACGCATTACCTTCTCGGGTCGGCCGTCCTTATCCCGCCCGCCTAAAATGCTTATCCTTTCCAGCATCAATCCAGTCTCCCGAAGTCTACTTTTTTCACCATTCCCATCTGATAATTCCTGCCGATGGTGGTTTCCCCGGCACAATAGGAACAGACCGCCGCCGGCATGGGACTCTTGAGTTCCTTGCCGCTTATCCCATCCAGGGGTTGGCAGTCGAGAATGGCGTTTTTCAAGGTCAGGGCGCCCTGCCCGGTAAGGCCGTTTACCTCCAGGATACGGGCCTGCGGGTTCTCCATGGCCACCTTATAGCGGAATACCTCGCGTTCCGCCTGGGAGACGATATCCCCTTTGGTAATGACCACAATATCCGCCGAACTCAGCATGGGGCCTACTTTTTTCGGCGTGTCAACACCTACCAGATTGTCTATGACGCAAATGTTCAGACAATCATATACTGCCGGCGCGCAACGGTGGCACAATCCCGCGGTTTCCAGAACCACCACGTCCGCACGCTGCTCTTTGGCCCATTGTTCAACTTCCTCCAGGTTGGCCACATAAAAATGATCCGGGCATATATAGTCACTCAGGCCGACCGCCACCGCTATGCCCAGCTTGGCATACCTCTCGTCATCGGAAGTCTGCAGACAGTCAATTTTGCACGCTGCGACGGCCAGCCTGTTTCGCAAGAGATGACGGATGGCATGAACCATTACCGAGGTCTTCCCCGATGAAGGTGTACCGGCAACAATGACCAGACGCAAAACGGAGCCTTCCTTTCCGCGGCAAATTACACGCCGCTCGATAAGGGCGTCTGCCGCCGCTGAATGTCACCGGCCATAATCGTGCATAACGGTGTTTCTCCAGCGGGTTAAATATATAAAAACGAACAAAAGGTAACAAAACTAAATAAACTATTTGCCTTCTAAAGTGTATACCGCTTGACATTTACATGCAATACCCTGTGCCTATCCTCGGTGAGTTCGTTTTCCAGTAAAAAGCTCTGATAGGCTTCGGCGGTTAAGACCCCCCGAGCGGGATCTTGAGCCCGTAATGATCGAGCCGGCCCAGGTTCCAGCCCTTGCCCCCGGCGGCAAGCGCTCCGCTCTGAAAAGCCTCCGGCCAGCTAAAAAGGTACTGCTATTCTCGACCATAAGCACCCTCCTCGCAAACATACTGAACGTCCGGTCTAATTAATGGCAAAAATTTTTACTCCTTCCGGCTTGCGGCGCCAATGCCGTTTAACAACAGGGTGGTAGCCTTGTGGAACAGGGCTTTACTGACTTCGTTATCCATGAAATACAGTGTGTAATGATTCAAAGCGGAAAAAAAGCTGCTGATCATCAAGGTCAATTCGAAAAGCTCTTGCAATCCGGTGATGGTGAATATATATTTAATTGACAAAAGGTCAAGAGCGGGTGGTGGAAAAAATGACTTTGCAGCAGCTCAAATACGCGATCGAAGTTGCCAAATGGGGCTCCATAAACATTGCCGCCCAAAAGCTATTCATTACCCAGCCCAGCCTCTCCAACGCCATCAAGGAGCTGGAAAATGAAATAAATATCCTCATCTTTGAGCGCACCAACCGCGGGGTGAGCCTTACCGTCGACGGCGCCGAGTTCCTGGGCTATGCCCGGCAGGTCATTGAACAGAGCGAACTCCTGGAAAAGCGTTATTTCAATTCCCAGCCTTCCGCCCAGCACTTTTCAGTTTCGACCCAGCATTACGCCTTCGCGGTCAATGCCTTCGTCGACCTCATCAAGGAGCACGGCCTGGATGAATACGAGTTTCAATTGCGGGAAACCAGAACCTATGAAGTCATCGATGATGTAAAGAACCTGCGCAGTGAAATAGGCATCCTGTACATCAACGAGTTCAACGCCAAAGTCTTAAACAAAATGTTTAAGGAAAACAACCTCCAGTTCACCACCCTGCTGGTTGCCAGACCGCACGTGTTTATCAGCGTAAACAACCCGCTGGCCCGGCAAAAAACAGTCATGCTGGAGGATCTGGAGGATTATCCCTGCCTGTCCTTTGAACAGGGGGAATACAATTCGTTTCACTTTTCCGAGGAGATCCTCTCCACCCTTTCCCACCGGAAAAATATCCGGGTCAGCGACCGGGCCACCCTCTTCAATCTCTTGATCGGGTTAAACGGGTATACCATTTCCACCGGCATTATAAGCGCCGACCTAAACGGCCCCGATATCGTGGCCGTGCCCCTGGACGTCGATGAAGAGATCACGGTGGGCTGGATATCCCACAAAAACATCCGGCTCAGCCCGCTGGCTAATAACTACCTTCAGTCGCTCAAGCGCGTAGTTAAAAATTTGTAAAAATATATAAATCAAGATTCGTTGCAACTCACTGGCTATAGGGGAGCGGCGGCACAAAGAAAAGCAAGCCCGGCGCTTCACCGAGCCTGCAAAAAGTTAAGAAGGGTCGTATTCAGAGTCCTTGATTACCAATATGGCCCCCGGATGGGCGCCATTGCTTTAAAAGAGCCCACCAGGCGCCCTGTACCTCTTAAGCGGCCGGCTGACTGCCCAATGTTCCGGTATGTTTCAATTCCTCCATAAAGGCGGGAATATCTTGGCCATATCGGGTGTGCAGCAAACGCTCAGATTTTTCGGTCATCGGTTTGACCTCGCCGGGAGAGAGGAAGTCTTGATAGATCCTTATTATCTCCGGATTCTGGTGAGACTTGCGCAGGGCCATCCGTTCATCCAGGGAGTACATTCCGGCGATGCGCTGGTTGATATACTCGTCGCTGGCGGCCGAAATTTTAAATCCCATTTTGGCAAAAATTCCGGTCACTATAACGCTGGCCAGCAGGATCCCTGAGCCTTTAAAAAACTGACGGCGGGTTATCCCTTCCGATTCTCTAAAGATATTCATGCAGTTCACCCCCTCCCTCAATTTAAATAACGGGCAATAGCACCTCCTTTCAGTGTGGCATGGTCGTCTTTCATCAATGCGAGGCTTCCGATTCCCGGTTCAATGAAAAAAACCATGCAGTTTTCTTATAGGGAAAACCTTCATGGTTTTTTTTCGACGTATTCGGGAGCTCTTCTAAGCACCCGCTTTTCTATGCGGTTTTAAGAGGAGTTTTCCGGTCCGGCAGCTTCGTCCCCGGGTTCCAGAGGCTGTTCAAGTCCCCGGCAAACGGCGCATCTGCCTTTGAAATACAGGTGGCTTTCATCAATGGTGCAGTTTTCCAGTCCCAAAAGATCGTTCAGAGCACCTTGAAAATGAACATCTTGTATACAACCGCAAAGGGTGCATAGAAAATGGCCGTGCAGCATCGTGTCAGCGTCAAAGCGCGCTTCATTGTCTACAATGCCCAGGATCCGGACCAGTCCTTTGCCCGCCAGGAGATGTAAGGTGTTGTATACCGTGGCCTTGGAAAGAGAAGGAATTTCCCTGACTAATGACTGAAATATCATATCAGCACTAGGGTGGCTGCGCCTCTCCAAAAGATACTGGTAGATCCTGATTCGATGATAAGAAGGCTTAATCTGGTACAATCTCAGTGTCTGTTCAACCTTGCCGCAATCCATCAAACAACCCCAAGCAGTAGTTTAGAATCATTCTAAATTTAGAGCCTTTTTATACTCATAGAATAACATATTAGCTGTTCTTTGCAAGCCTGTTTTTAAAAGGAAGGAGAACTTTTTTATTCCTGTGCCCCTCTAGAAGCTTGATATATCCGGCAACTATAACAAGCCATATTTTTTTAGATTTACCCTATAAGCAAAGGCTTTTGTTATTATTGGCAAAAGCTATTTAGGGAAAGGGTTTGATACTGTGAAGAGCTCAATAGTTGCTTATCCGCGCATCGGTGAACAGCGGGAACTGAAGTTCTTGATCGAGGATTACCTGGCCGGTGCCATTCCCCAGGAGGAACTCCACCATAAGGCCGCTGAGCTGAGAGAGAAACAATGGCTGCGCCTGGCGGCCAGCGGCCTCGATTGCATACCTTGCAACGATTTTTCTTTCTATGACGGAATGCTGGATACAGCCGTTATGCTAAACGCGGTTCCGGACGGCTTCCGCTCCCTGGGGCTCGATGAAACGGATACCTATCTCGCCATGGCCCGGGGCTACCAGGGGGAGAAGGGCGACGCCCAAGCCCTGCCCATGAAAAAATGGTTTAATACCAATTATCACTATCTGGTGCCGCTGCTCGACGGGCATACGGTGTTTAAGGCCAACGCCGAGCGGGTTCTGGAGCACTACCGCCAGGCCCTGCGGGCCGGCCTAAAAACCAGGCCGGTGCTCATCGGCCCCTTTACCTTTCTGAAACTGTGCGAATATCAGGGCGCTAAACATCTGCCGGATTGCGCGGCCGGGGTTACAGCCGCCTACGCCGCTATCATAAGCGAACTGAACGGAGCGGGAGTGGAATGGCTGCAGCTGGATGAACCGGTATTGGTGACCGATATGAATCCCGGCGATATCGAGATATTTACCCGGATTTATAGCGCCCTGTTGCAAAATAAAGGCGCGGTGCGCATCCTTTTGCAGACCTATTTCGGCGATATAAGGGACTGCTACGCTGAAGTCGGCTCACTCGGGTTCGACGGCATCGGCCTGGATTTCGTGGAAGGCCGGCAGTCGCTGCAGCTGGTCAAAGAACAGGGTTTTCCGAAAGACACCCTGCTTTTCGCCGGCCTGGTCAACGGCAAAAACATCTGGAAAAACGACTATGCAGCCTCTCTGGCCATCCTAACCGAGCTGGCCCGGTACGTCGATCCCGATAACCTGGTCATCAACACTTCCTGCTCACTGCTGCATGTACCCTATTCTTTAAAGGGTGAAGAAAAGCTGGGTGCTGAATATAAGGAGCAGCTGGCCTTCGCGGAGGAAAAGCTGCAGGAACTGGCTGATTTAAAGGCGCTCTGGGCCGGGGGGGACTATACCGGCAGTCCCGTATACCAGGAGAATCAGGCCTGCCTGGCGAAAAAAGCCCGCTTTGGTAATAAAAGCGTGCAGGAAAAATATAATTCCTTAAGCGCTAAAGATTTTACCCGGCTGCCTTCCTACCGGGAGAGAAGAGAGATGCAGGGGCAGCTTTTGGCCCTGCCCCTGCTTCCCACCACCACCATCGGCTCTTTTCCCCAAACGGCTGAGGTAAGGTCCAACCGGGCCAGATTTAAAAGGGGGGAGATCAGCCGGGAGCAATATGAAGCTAATGTAAAGCAAAAGATCGCCGAATGCATCAAACAGCAGGAAGCAATCGGCCTGGACGTCCTGGTGCACGGCGAATTTGAGCGCAACGACATGGTGGAGTATTTCGGAGAAAATCTGGAAGGCTTCCTGTTGACGCAAAACGCCTGGGTCCAGTCTTACGGAACCCGCGGCGTCAAGCCGCCCGTAATCTGGGGCGATGTATCCCGGACCCGGCCCATTACCGCGGAATTTATAGGCTACGCGCAGAGCCTTACCGCCCAACCGGTCAAGGGCATGCTCACCGGACCGGTGACTATTTTGAACTGGTCCTTTCCCCGGGAAGATATCTCTATGAAGGAAATGGCTTTTCAGATCGGGCTGGCGATCCGGGAGGAAGTGCTGGACCTGGAAGCCCACGGGATCAAGATCATCCAAATCGACGAAGCCGCTTTAAAGGAAAAGTTGCCCTTGCGCAGAGCCGACTGGTACAGTGAATACCTGGATTGGGCTATTCCGGCCTTCAGACTGGTTCACAGCGCGGTCGGCCCGGCCACTCAAATCCATACCCATATGTGTTATAGTGAATTTGAGGAAATCATCAAGGACATTGAGGCCCTGGACCCGGATGTGATTTCCTTCGAGGCGGCCCGTTCCCAGCATGCCATTGTCGACGCGCTGCAAGCCAACCATTTTGCCCCCGCGGTGGGACCGGGCGTATACGACATTCACTCCCCCCGCATACCCGGGGTTGAAGAAATCGCCGCCGCCATTCATGCCCGGCTGGAAAAGATAGATAGAGAACAGCTGTGGATCAACCCGGACTGTGGATTGAAAACCCGCGGCCTGGAAGAGACCCTGCCCAGTCTGCAAAATCTGGTTGCGGCCGCTAAACAGATGAGAAAGGAATTAGGTCATGGAGGAGAAACACTGTGATTTTCATCAAAAGCCCCTGATCTTTGACGGCGCCATGGGAACTTATTACGCCAGCCTGAGCCCAAATCCGGTAAGCCCCTGCGAGCTGGCCAATCTGTACCACCGGGACGCCATACTGAACATCCACCGGCAATATATCGAGGCCGGCTGCCAGGCCATCAAGACCAATACCTTTGCCGCCAACCGGGTCAGCCTGCCGGGCGATCCGGCCACGGTGGAGAAGGTCATCCGGGAAGGCTGGCATATTGCCCGGGAAGCCGCCCGGGACACCGGAGTGCTGGTTTTCGCCGATATCGGCCCCATCGCCGCTGACGATTCGGTCGATGCGGCTGAGGCCTACCGTGAAGTGATCGATGTCTTCCTGGACCTGGGGGCCTCCCACTTCCTGTTTGAAACCTTCAGCAGCGATGAGTATTTAGCCGGGCTTTCCCGCTATATCAAGGAGAAGAATCCTGACGCCTACATCCTGGCGGAGTTCGCCGTATCGCCTGAGGGTTTGACCCGACTGGGCAAATCGGGCCGCAAGCTGATCGAAAACATCCGGCAGGTACCGAGCATAGACGCCTGCGGTTTCAACTGCTATTCCGGACCCTATCACCTGCTGGAATACATTAAATCTTTGGCAACCCGGGGAAAGCCTATCTCGGTTATGCCCAATGCCGGGTACCCCACGATTGTCAACAACCGGACCTTTTATGAAAACACCAAAGAATACTTTGCCGGGCAGATGGTGGAGGTATTCAGGCAGGGCGTCTCCATTCTGGGCGGCTGCTGCGGAACCACGCCCGATTTCATCAGGGAACTGGTGGCCCGCCTGGAAGGATTGGCCCCCGGCGAAGCGGCTCAACCAGCCCGCTCCCCCAAGAGCCCGCTTAAAAAGAAGGCCGCCTCCAACCTTCTTCTGGAAAAGCTGGAGCAGGGTCAAAAGATTATCGCTGTAGAACTGGACCCGCCGGTGGACACCGATATCGACTTTTTCATGGATAGCGCCCGCCGGCTCAAGGAGCTGGAGGTGGACGCCATAACCATTGCCGACTGCCCGATTGCCCGGGCCCGGGTGGATTCCAGCCTCATGGCCTGCAAGCTGAAAAGAGAACTGGCCATTACCCCGATTCCGCATCTGACCTGCCGGGACCGGAACATCAATGCCACCAAAGCGCTGCTCCTGGGCTTGAACATCGAGGATATCAACAATGTCCTGGTGGTGACCGGGGACCCCATACCCACCACCCAGCGCGACGAGATAAAGGGCGTGTTCAATTTTAATTCCGCGCTGCTGGCCGGCTATATCAGCAGCCTCAATGACACCGTATTTTCATCCCCGTTTAATATCTGCGCGGCCTTGAATGTAAACGCCCGCAATTTCAGCAGCCAGCTGCAGCGCGCCCGGAAGAAAATAGACAGCGGGGTGGGCATGTTTTTGACCCAGCCGGTTTTAAGCCAGCAAGCCGTCGAGAATTTGAAAACCGCCCGGGAAGAACTGCCGGTCAGGATCCTGGGCGGCATCCTTCCCCTGGTGAGCCACCGCAATGCCTGCTTCGTAGAAAATGAAATATCGGGCATAAGCGTGGCCCCGGAGATCATCGAGCGCTACCGGGACACCTCCCCGGAAGAGGCCCGGCGGCTGGCAGTTGACATTTCCACCGCCATGGCCGAAGCGATCTACCCCTATGTAGATGGATACTACCTGATAACGCCGTTTAAGCGCATCGATATCGTTGCTGAAATCATCGGCCGTATCCAAGCTATCAGCAAGGATTCATGAGCGAGCCTTAACACTCATTTATCGTTTTATTTTGAAATCATACGCCAGGTAATTGCATCAAATTTGCCGCTTATGCTATTTTAAGGTAACGGATAAAACATTTACTCAAGGTGAGAAAAGGATGGCGGCATGTTTCAGGTCAAAGAGCATTACCTGGCTTTTGAGCCCCAAGATGGAAAACCAGACGAGAACGTTAAAGTAATCCTGGTCCAGGACCCTTACCCGGAACGCAAAATCGGGCGACAGGCCGGGCAGGGCCTATACGTGGGAAGCATCCAGGCCGACCGCGATCGGGAAGAGCGGCGCCGGCATGTTCAAACGGTTCTGGCCCGAATCCCGGAGAGCGCTGACCTGGGGATATTGTCCGAACACCCCGGCAATATAGTGTCTTCGGATCTATTTCAGGAACAGGCCGACCGCAGGCGGCAGATCATTATTGCCCGCCTGGGGCACTACCGGCATGAAGACCGGGGTGAAACCACCAATACCGTGGCCGTGTTCAGCCCGGGTCATGATCCGGTGCTCATTGAACAGTTTTCCTTTTCCGAGGAGGATCATAAATACTACACCCTGGGAAAACTTCATCCCGGGAAAGAAGCCCATGTTTTCCACACCCCCTTAGGCAACATGGGCATCATCAGCTGCCATGATTATACCAATGTCGATCTTATAAAAAAGATGGCCGAGTACGAGATAGAGATTCTGGTAGTCTCCTCTTTCAACCCGGCCACCCGGCTGTTCATGCAGTACGCCCTGGCTGACATCCACCGTTTTTCCTGCTTCGTGATCATTTCCAATATCGCCAACTACGGGGGCAGCGGGGTTTTCGCCCCCTTTCGCTACAACGGGCCCAAAAAACGGTCTATGACCCTGGGCGGGGCGATAGCCTATACCCAGGGGGAGACCAGCGCCTTTTTAGAGGTCGATCTCCCCCTGACCGACCTCCGGCTCCTGCGCCGCCAGGAAAGACAGGCGGCCGAACTGCGGGAAGACCGCTGTCCCTGGACGCCTATCCAACCCAGTGAAGAGTTTTTAAGCACCGGCCAGCCCGACTACAAAAAGAGCCTGGACAACCCGGATTACCTGCAGGAAATCGATCTCGGGGCTTGCGGCTACCGTTCCGCCGCCCGGCCCAATGAATTGACCATCGGGGTAGCCCAGCTGAAATGCATGGACGAAGAGGATTATATCAACCATTACTACTGCATCTCCTGTTCACCCAAGGCCCCCCGCTTTGTGCGGGAGCTTCAGGAGCACTTGAAATTCCTGGGCCAGAAATTGCTTTTGTCGGGTCAAAAGCTTGATTTTCTGGTATTTCCCGAGGTCTTTCTCCCCCTCACCATGGATGAAGAACTGCGCGACTTTGCCCGCCGCTTTAATACCATAATCATCGCCGGGGTGGAGTACGATCCCCAGCCGGAAACCCTGGAGAGTCCGGAGCTGGCGCATGGCTCCAACCGCTGCTTCATATATGTCCCCACCGCCGGCGGCGAGGTAAAGCGTTTTCAATATGACAAGATGACCCGCTCCCAGTATGACGCCCGCCTGCCGGTGAGTGCAGACGGTGAACCGGCCAACTTTATCATGGACAAGGGCAACCGCCTGCTCCGCTTTTCATATAGCGACGAATGGGCCTTCGGAGTTTTGATCTGCTATGATTACAGCCACTATGACATCATCCACCGGCTCAACCGGGATGAAAGCCGCCGGATGCCGCTGGATATGCTCTTTATCGTGGCCAACAACCCGGACAGCCAGCTGTACGGGCGTTGCTGCATAGCCGACAGCCACCGGTTTTATCAGTATATTGTGATGTCCAATGTCGCTCAATTCGGAGGCAGCGGGATCTTTGGCCCCATAAAGACGCCCGGCTCAAGGCAAACCCTGCTGGATGCGGGGGTGGGGACGGAAGCCATTGCCATAGCGACCGTGGATATAAAGGCTTTGCAGGAAGCGAGAAAAGCTGCCCAGATTGATGCACAGAGCAGCTTTCAGCACAAACCGGGCCTATTTCAAATGATGCAGGGAAAGGCCGGGGATTAAAAAGTTTTTTATCAATCAGTCGAGGTAGTCGACGTGCCGGCAGATTTCCTCGACGATAAGGTCCTTTTTACGGTTGAATTCAATTTTATTGGTCTCAAAAAGATTGTTGCCCTGAGTGTCGATGGACACGATCAGGGGGCCGAATTCCTTGACCCGCATCACCCACATGGCTTCCGGCATGCCCAGGTCCAGCCATTCCACCCGCTCTACCTCTTCCACGGTAGTTGCGGCCAGAACCGCGCAGCCTCCGGGAAAAACGGCGTGAACCGCCTGGTGCTGACGGCAGCCTTCCACCGTAGCCGGCCCCATGCCGCCTTTACCGACAATTAGCTTTACCCCGGTCGCGGCTATGAATTCCTTTTCATATTTCTCCATGCGCATGCTGGTCGTCGGTCCGATGGATACGACCCGGTATTTGCCCGGCTGCCCGGCTATTTCCTGCATGATCGGGCCGGCGTGAAATATGGCCAGGCCCTTCAGATCAACCGGCAGCTCCCGGTTCTGCTTGATCAGGCGCTGGTGCACATCGTCCCGCGCGGTAATAAGATAGCCGTTTAGATATATGATATCCCCCACTACCAGGGATTCCAGGTCCTTGCTTGCGATCGGCGTCGTCAATATTCTTTTCATAGTACGGCTCCTCGGTGTGAAATAGTTTCATATTCCATATTCGCGTTTATCTTGATCGCTGCCCGGCGGTGCGCCCAGCAGCCGGTGGAAAGCCCCACCGCGATGGTGGCCGGATGGCGGGCGGCCTGTTCAATATGCACGCCCATTACCGAGTTTTCCCCGCCCAGTCCGCCGGGTCCGAGCTTTATATCATTCAGCCCTTTTTCGATCATGGCTTCCAGTTCCGCCCCGCGCGGGTTGCTGTTGCGCGAGCCGATCGGGCGCAGCAAGGCCTTCTTGGACAGTTTGGCCGCCACCTCCACCGACCCGGCGATGCCGATGCCGATCAGCAGGGGCGGACAGGCATTGATGCCGTATGAAGTAACCTGGTCAAAAACAAATTTAACTACCCCTTCGTAACCCTCCAAGGGCATCAAAACCCGGGCCGTTCCCGGCAGGCTGCAGCCGCCCCCGGCCATATAGGCATAGATAGTCACTTCATCGCTGCCCGGCACCACTTCCCAATCAATCCAGGGAACCCGGGTACCCACATTGTTGCCGGTGTTCTTCTCGTCAAAAACCTCCACCGCGTTGTGGCGAAGCGGCCCTATGACCGTAGCCCGTTTCACCGCTTCGCGCAGGCCGTCCTCAATCTCATCGATCAGGGGAAACTTGGTTCCCACCTGTACAAAATATTGGATCACCCCGGTGTCCTGACAGCAGGGCCGGTCCAGCTCATCAGCCATCTTCAGGTCGTCGAACATGGCATCATAGATTATCCGGGCCAGGGGAGTATCCTCGGTTTCTCTCAGCTCCTGCAAGCGGCGGTACACATCATCCGGGAGATGCTTGCCGATGTAGGCGGTGAATTTGGCCATAATATCAATGAACTTCTCGCGCATTTCATCTTTATCCATTTCAAGCTCCTTCTCGCCGTGTCAAGGGGACGGGGTGTTGACACATCAGGCTCTTTGTATCGCCCCTCTATTAAACGCCGGTAAGTCTTTGATTTCTCTAATCGCTATATTCCGCTATCGCTCTTTTCCCTGGCTTTTTGGAGTATAAAAAAACCTCCAAACAAAGATTACCTTCGATCGGAGGATGTGTCAACAACCCCGTCCCCTTCATCAATAAGAGAAAACGGGGGTTAGCCTTATCCTTTTACTCGATTGGAAACGATGGGCAAAGGGGATGAATCAGAAAAACAGGAAGAGGTTTTTTCAACGGTGCCTGGGGGGCCATTGACGATTATATAAAGGAGATAGAAGGTGTTCAGGCTTCGCTTATGTACTCCAGATAACTACTCCAGCTATAATATGCACTGCCTATTCATACCTCGCATTACTATGGAATATTCCGGTATCGCTCTTTTCTCTGACTTTTCCTGGCCTAAAAATAACTCCAAGCAAAGATTACTTTCGATTGGAGCATGCACAATAACCCGTCCCTCGTCGTTTTCTCATCATTACACTATCCAGCCCAAGCACTAGCGCCCAGGCCAGTATGCTACAATGAAAGACATATAGCCGCCTCCTTTCTAAATTAACTTCATGGTCGCACTTGGAGGTGTCCGATGAAAGCTTTGTTGCAAAAACTGATAACGACATTTTTGAGGTCTGAGCTGGATTTCCGCGTCCGGCTATTTAATCTGCTGGCCATGGCGGGAACCGTCATCAGCTTTCTGATGGCCTTGTTCTCTCTGTTTGTCGCCGACGGCCTTCTGCTGGCGGCGCTCAATTTGCTCATTGCCGGACTTTCCTTCGGGCTGCTTTACTATTCCTACAGCAGCGGGCAGTATCAGCGCTGCTATCTGATCACCATCCTTTTTATTTTCTTTGCCGGATTTACCTTTTTATTCTTTTCCGGCGGGGGGTATCGAAGCGGCCTGCCTTCGTTCTTTATTTTTGGCATCGTATTTACCGTATTTATGCTGGAAGGCCGACGGATGATCGTTATCACCGTTCTGGAACTGCTATTTTACGTGGCGCTTTGTGTTTATGGCTATTATGCACCCGGGGATGTTACCTGGTTTGAGACCGAGCAACAGTTCCTCACGGATGTCATCGTAGGCTTTGTCTCCGTCAGCGTTGCGCTGAGCATCACCATGTACTTTACCTTCCGCATGTACAACACCCAGCAGCGCCTGCTGGAGCAGACCCGCGAGGAGGCCGTCCGGGCGAACCAGGCCAAAAGCATCTTTCTGGCCAACATGAGCCACGAGATCCGCACCCCTATCAATATCATGCTGGGTATGAACGAGATGGTTCTGCGGGAACGCCCCTCCGCGACGATTGCCGGCTATATTTCCCGCTCTCAAGATTCCGGCCAGATGCTCCTCTCCCTCATCAACGATATTCTGGATGTTTCCAAAATCGAGTCCGGGAAAATGGAGCTTTTGGAGGAGGCTTATTTTACTGATGACCTGGTGCAGCGGCTGATACAGCTGGGAAAGGAGCAAGCGGAAAAAAAGGGGCTCTCCTTTTCCTCGGAGGTTTCCGGGCTGCCGGCCATGCTCTGGGGCGATACGCTTCATATCCGGCAGATTGCCACCAATTTTTTGAGCAATGCCGCCAAATACACCGAATCGGGCTCGGTAAAGCTCTCTCTCACCGGAACGGAGCTGCCCGGCGGGGACGGCATCCTGCTTTGCATCACGGTGACCGATACGGGTATCGGCATCCGTCCGGAAAATATCGACTCTCTCTTTGACGCCTTTACCCGAGGCGAGACGGCCCGGCACCGTAGAATCGAGGGCACCGGTCTGGGACTTTCCATTGCCAGGGAATTGGCGACCCTGATGGGCGGCCGGCTGTCTGTACAAAGCGAATATGGCCGCGGCAGCACCCTTACCGCCGAAATTCCCCAGGGCTACGTTACAGAGCTTCCCGCTTCCCTGCACAGGTCCTCCGCCCCGCTGGTCGAGCGGAGCTTTTTCGCCCCCCAGGGGCGAGTCCTGGTTGTAGACGACAATGAAGAGAATTTGGACGTGGTAAAAGCTCTGTTGGCCCGGACCCTGCTGCAAATCGACACTGCGCTGAGCGGCCGGCAGTGTCTCGAGCTGGTGCGTCGGAACCATTACCATGCCATTTTGCTGGATTACATGATGCCGGAGATGGATGGAATCGAGACCCTGCACAGACTGCGTCAGTCATTGGATTGCGACACGCCCGTCATCGCACTGACCGCCGATGTCACCACCGGAACGCGCCAGAAGCTTTTGAACGCCGGGTTTTCCGACTATCTCTCCAAGCCGATTCTCTGGACCAAGCTGGAACAGACTCTGCTGTCCTTTCTGCCGGAGCAGCTGGTGACGCATACCACCATCAGTGTTGACCGCACCTTCTCCCAATTGGAGGAGGAGCTCAACCGGCAATTACAGAAATTTGATATCTCTTTGGAATCCGGGCTTCATCTTCTGGGCCGCAATCTGCCCCAGTATCACACCATTTGCGGGCTTTTTCTCACCCACACAGAGCATACCGCGGCCCTGCTGACCCGGATGGTCGAAGCGGGTGAGCTTTCGGCGCTTTTCCACTTAGTCCATTCCCTCAAGTCCCTGGCCCAGGCCGTCGGCGCCGGGGAGCTTTCCGCCCTGGCCCGGCAGGTAGAGCAAAAATGCCTTGGGAAAGACACGGAGTACATACGAATCGCCCTACCCCTCCTGTTGCACGAGCTGGACCGGGCCCGCCAGGGGCTTACACAGTTCATGTCCCGGGACGGGGATGGGTTCGCCCATGATGTTCCATCCTTGCCGCCCCCTGATATGAACCTGTCCACCCTGATTTCCCGTACCCAGGTCCATATTTCCGACTATCATTGCACAGAAAGCCTGCAGGCCTTGTCGCTGCTGCTGTCGTTGGAGCAAGACCCGGATCGCAGGCGGTTTCTGGAGCAAGCCTGTTCCGCGGTAGATAAGCTCAATTTTGAAGATGCAGAGGAACTTTTCCAGCAATTCTGCCAGGCATGGAAGGAGGGCGCCCCTCTTGAACTCCAAAACTAGAATCCTGGTTGTAGACGATGATATCGCGTTCCTTAAAATGACCGAGGAGCTGTTAAAGGAGCAATATGAAGTGAGCCTTGCCAAATCGGGCCGCCAGGCAGTTCGCTTCCTGGAAAAGGGAGACGTCCCGATCTGATTCTGCTGGATATCGACATGCCGGACATGGACGGGTTTGAAACCCTGCTGAAGCTGCGCACCGTAGAGTCCGAGGCACCGGTCGTCTATCTGACCGGGACGGATTATTTTATAAACCTGCGCAGCGTTACTCTAACCATGGAAAAAGACAAGTAGTTTTCCGGATGGCGACCGGTTTAACAGGCTATATAGCGGCGGTCCCACCGCTCCAGGCGGTGGGATGCCAGTAGTCTATAGCACTTGAAATATGATTCCCGCCAGATTAGGGAGAGAGGAGATAAATCTGAAAAGGTTTCATTTGACAACCTGTTTATTCCTCAAAAGAGACTAGCATTATAAGAAGGTAATCAAAAGGTTCTCGTGACTTTGCCTGTTGTACCACTTGGCGTAACTCGTCCCAATCCGGCTCATGGTGCGAGATACCGTACCCTTGTTTCTCGTACCGACAAATGGATATGGTTGCTCATTAGGAAGAACAAAAGATTGAGGTTTACGCGTGGGGAACCGGTGATCTGCTGATAGAAATGTATATCGGGGAAGCTTATTACATTATTATCTAGAGCAGCAGCTTTTTCAGTTCGTTTCTTTTGTTGAGGTTCAGTTTATTTAATATAATGGCGGCTACCTTTTTGACATAGGAATAGGAATAACATAGTTCCTGGGCGATTTCCTGATTGGAGAATCCCAGCACCATAAGTTCCATTATTTTGCGTTCGGTATCGGTTAAAACTTTAGCGGCGGCGTCAAGTTTATCCGGGTCGGGGTCGGTTCTCTTTTTGTTTTTTTCTAAAATACGCAGCCGTCGCTGACGGCGGGCGTTTTCCAGGCAGAGCTCCATGCGGGTGAGCAGTATTTCTTTCACGAAAGGTTTGGTTACATAATCAGCCGCGCCCAGGTTGAAGCCTTTGAGTTCTGCTTCCGGCTGACTGAATCCCGTCAGAAATATGATGGGGATATCTTCGCAGTTTTCTACCTCGCGCAAGCGGCAGATGGTTTCATAACCGTCCATAGTGGGCATATCGACATCCAACAGGATAATGTCGGGCGTAAATCCCCTCGTTAGTAAGCGCAAAGCGTTTTCCCCGGATTTAGCCAGGCTTACGTCATAAGAATCACGCAGCATTTCTTCCGCCATTTTCAGCAATACCACATCATCATCTATCAGTAATGCTATGTTTTTCTTTGTCATATGAGCACCCTTCCCTGACTTGCCGGCTGGCGGCCTTAGACCAGCATTAATTGTTCCGCTTCCTCAAAATCAAGTTCTTCAATCGCGTGGCGGACCGCGTTCAGATCAATTCCGTCGATTCCACCCGCAGTTGCAATTCTGTCCAATTCCTGCCGCGCTTCTTTCCGACGGCAAGCGCAGATGTATTCCAGTAAAGCGGCCGTACTGCCTTTTTCATGATCACCGGCGGCGAGCGCCTGCTCACCCTCAGGAGAATTGAATCGCTCCAGGCCGGTTTTGCTTCTTTGACACGCAAAAAACAAAAGTGGCAGGGCCGTTTTGATATAGTCGGCGTCTTCCGCCCGGCAGCGTTTTTCCAATTCCGCAGCCAGATTATGCAAGTGGACCGCTCCCAGCGATAGCGCTTTACTTTTCAGAGAATGGATTTCATAGCTCAGGCGCTTTATATCACCCGCACCAGCCAAGCGGGCGATTTTATCTATCTCTGAGGCATAGTTATCCGTAAAGATCTTAGCTATGGTTAAGTATTGCGATAGGTTGCCATCCACATAGTGCAAGCCCTTATCCAGCTCGATATCATAGTCCGCCAGTTCCTGCTTCATCTCTTCTATTAAATTTTCAGCGTCTGGCAACACAGATTCATTTTCACCCCATAGGACGATTTCAGCTGGCAGATAGTGGAGCAGCATTTTTTTAAGGTCATTCCACATGACTGGTTTGGACATATATGCGTCAAATCCAGCGTCTAAGAGCATTTGACGGACGCCGGCGATCACATTGGCGGTAAAGGCGACGGTGGGTACGCTGAAACCTTCGATTTTCTCCTGCAGGCGCCGGCGGGTAGCGACCCCATCCAGGCCCGGCATCATATAATCAATAAAAATGACATGATAATGGTTAGTCTTCACCAGTTCCAGACACTCATGACCGCTCGCAGCCGCATCTACCCGCAGCATCGTTCTGCTTAAGAGCGCTTTTATTACCTGTAAATTTTCCTCATGGTCGTCCACCACCAAAATACTTCCTTGCGGGGCGATAAATCCTTTTTCCCGCGGCCGGGGCGGCTTATTCCCCGATAAGCTGAGCGGACCCATAGGCTCAGCTGCTCCAATGCCCTGCGGAATCTCGACGGTGAAAACGCTGCCTTCCCCAAAGCTGCTTTTCACATAAATGCGTCCGCCCATATGTTCCGTCAGTTCTTTGGCGATAGCCAATCCCAGTCCGGCGCCTTCGGCATGGCGGTGCAGGTGTACATTCACCTGCACAAAAGTTTCGAATAACGCGTTTAGGTTTTCCTCTTTGATGCCAATGCCGGTATCGGCCACGGAGAGGCCCAGCAGAATATCTCTGCCCCGGGAGCTTGGGACCGGTTCCTGGTAAACGGACAGCGCTACCGAGCCGCGTTCGGTATATTTAACCGCGTTGCTGATAAAGTTGGCCGCGATTTGTTTGACGTGCAGGAAATCGCCGACCAGTTCCGCCGGCAAATTTTCGTCTGCGTGTACGGAAAAGCGGAGGCCTTTTCTATTGCCGAGTTCCAGGCCGGTCATAACCAGATCGGCAATTAAATCAGCGGTCCGGTATTGTTCTTCCATTAATTCCATTTTACCAGTTTCAATTTTTGCTACATCCAGGATGTCATTAATGATGTTAAGCAGGGTCTTGCCGGCATTCTGTATGCTCATGCCATAAGTGGATATGCTGTCACTCATACTATCCCGCAGCACCATCTCGTTCATGCCCAGAATAACATTGATAGGGGTCCTGATTTCATGGCTCATATTGGCCAGAAAATTACTCTTGGCCTGGCTGGCCAAAACCGCTTCTTCCCGGGCTTTTTCCAGCTGCCGCTGCTGTTCCAGGAATTCCCGGAAATGAAGATACAGGGTTATGCCCAGGGCTATGCTGCAGATAGTGAAGCCGATAATGATATCCCGCAAGCGGGCGGCTTCCGAGGCAAATATAAAGATTGCGCGGGGATAGTTATAAGCATGGATGCATATGGCAATGTACACAAAAAGCTCCAACAGCACGAAGAGTAGCGCTTTTCTGTCTTCCAACATGAAAACGGTGAAGACGACGGCGAAGACGAAAAAATAAGGCATTGCACCGGAGTAAGCGCCGGCTAAAAAGAAAATGACCGGAAACATGATCAAGAATAGAATGATAATGGTGATCATATAACAAATCTGGTAGCGGCCGCTGCGGGAAGCGTAATAAATAAGAGCGAAGGCGATGGGCGCTGTAATCAGGTTAGCCAGAGTGCTAACCAGCGGTTCCCCGTTGAGGATAGAGACGATCGACGAAATCAAGGCTATAACGATGCCGGCAAAACCCATCATATTAAACAGCCGCACGCGTAAAGGCAAGTGCCGCCCTAAAAATTTTGCCTGCATCCGCCTCAAAATAGTTCTCATTATGTGTCTCTCCGTCTGAGAAAGATCTAATTAAACTAGAGTGTTTATATTAGAATTATACAAACAAACTGGGCAGCCATCAATAATTTTACTTTATAGGCCAGATCTGGGGATGAGGCGGTTAAGACTTTGGCTTCCCGCCGGAAGTCTACTTTACCCCTCCACATCCCCACTTTCTTTTACTTAATAGCTGAAATCACATACATAGTAACCCCTGGCGTCCCAGAACACATCCACATGATTGAGTTCAAAAGGGTTAAAGAAGCTGTAACTGGGGCTGGTATCCCCGTCGACATCCTCGATGTACAGGGTCCATTCTTTGGTTCTGGCGCTCGCATTTCCTTTTACGGTAGTACTATCACCATTCGGAAGGGTTGAGTCTTCCAATATGTCGACGTCTTCATCAGCAACGCCGTCGGCCGGGCCCATATAAATCGCGTAAATCTCATAACCGGATTTATTGTAGATTTTAAACTGATAACTGGCCTGCTGCGGACTGGCCTGCGTTTGGCCTTGTTGACTCGGAGTTCCCGATGCCGGAGTATCGGCAGGCGACTGCGCCGGTTTGTCGTCCTTGCACGCCGCTAACAGCCCCGATAAAAACAGGCACATCAAAGCGATAGTAACTACCTTAAAAGAACTCTTCTTCATTTATATTCCTCCTTGTTATCAAATATCTTAAAAAGATGCCTTGTACTTTCCTCCTTTTCCCAAGTTTAATCTCTGTTTAAATCACTTGTCTTAAATAAATCCTAACCAGACTGCCGCACCTGGAATAGTATCCAAAAGTTACTTGTTGCACGCTTTTAACTTTTCACTTCCCGCCTCTCACATCGCAAAGAGTAACTTTAAGATACTAGGCGCAAACATAAAATTTAGTCTAATTTAAAATCAAAACTTAAAGTGAAGTGATGATTAATGGTAAGCGGCGGTTTTGGGGAAGCAGCTCCGAATATGCTGTACGCTAATGTGCATATACGAAGCCTGCAAGCCAACGCGGGCAGTTCGGTACTTAATTTAAAAGTGGTATATGCGGGAAGGGAATATCAGGACATCATTTATCTGGATGTGCTTTTCAGCCGTTTAGATGAATCCTGTCAAGGTTTTGATATCGTTTATGCTGAGGAGCTTATGCTGGATGATCTGGTCATGCCCAAGCACCAGAAGGCGCTTATGCAGTTTCTGTCGGCGGCGGAGCATATGTCCGAAGGTTTCTTAACCAGGATATATGAAAATGGCTACCGTTATTTCGCCCAATATGATGATAAAGGCGAAGAGTATCTCATTGTAGCCAAGCGTCTGTTTATCGGCAAAGAACTTTTGCCGCGCCTATAGAGAAGGACAAATATGACTTACTGGTTTATATAGTTTTGGGAGTGCCACTCATATATGGTATTTCATAAACTCCCTCATAAACTCCCCAATTTCTCCCTACCAACCTCTCGCTTCTACATTCTCCCTTCCAACTTCTCGCCCCACACCTCTCAAATAGTAACTTTAAGACACTATTCCAAATAAAACCGGTGCTATACGATGAAGCCAGATTTTAATTTTGGAAAAGCGTGGCTTTTTAAGCGGTTCCATTCCAATTTATAAGGCCACATTGAATAGTTAGGAGGTTTAAGTAATGGAAGAGGACAAAAAATCAAACCCGGGCGCGCCGGCGACTGATACTACTTCGGCTTTATTTGTGTCCGCCCGCAAAAAGCAGCTTCAGCAGCAAGAAGAAGAGCAGCGGGCGCGGGAGAAGGAAGAGAAACGTCTGGAGGCGGAGGCGGAGGTGCGCCGTTTGGAACAGGAGGTGGCGGAACGCAAACGCAAGGTGGAAGAGGAAGCGCGCAAGGCTGAGGAAGAAGCCCGGCGTATAGCGGAAGAAGCCCGGGCTCGTAGAGCGGAGGCGGAGGCTAACCCGGACGCGATATTAGGTAAGGCGCCGGAAGCGCAGCCGGCGGGCAAAGGATTTCATATGCCCAAGATAGGCGCAGGGAAGCCCGGCCGGGATAAAGCGGCTCCGTCTCCGGACCCGGGACGGAAAACAGCGCCTGAAGCGCAGCCGGCGGTAGATCCAGTCGCAAAAGACGGCAGGACAGCAAAAGTGAACCAGAAAATGATCCCCATTATCGGCGGAGCTGCTGCCGTGGTGCTTATAGCCATCATCGCTATTGTGATGATGACTCGTTCCAGCGGCCTGCCCGATGGTTTTAAGGAGTATGCGAGCACCGACGCGGGCTTAAAATTTGCGGCGAACGAGACCTGGAAGCAGGAAATTGAAACCTCGGACAGTTTTTACTACCCTATCTTGGGGGTTTGGGCGGTGAAAGACGAATATGGCATATTTTTTGTGAATTTTAGCCGTGAATATCGGGAAATGGCTGCTGAGGGGCTTACAGGCAACGATATTCTGGGTGAATTCGTCTACCTGTTATCGGATGATATTCCGGATATTGAGTATGCTTCGGATATCACCTACCAAAAGACAGGCCAGGCTGACCGCTATGCGGCTAAGGTGAACATAGACAACCGGCCTTATTCAGCCTCGATCAGCATATATCCGAACGGCAGTTGTGTGGCGGCATTGGTTTCCAGCAACACGCCGGAAGACAAGAATCTGCAAGTGGTGCTGGATTCCGCCGCCGTATTGCAATAAAGCCGGTTATAAGGAGGTAAATGATGAGTTTGCTGATGACTGCCGTTTTTGAAAACGGCTTTCAGGAAATATACCTTCCCAATATAAATAACAAAAACACGCCCATAGATATTCGCCCCCATATCAGCGGATGGAAGGAAGATATCACCTTGCCCCTGCAGGTATGGGATGATGTATGGCAGTTGGCCGGCAGCCGCCAGTTTATCATAACCCGGGACGAACGCCCGCTGGAAACCGTGGAGCTTACACCGGGGCTGCTTTTAAACTGCGAATTGTGCAATAGCGACCAGGTATTTTCAGTCACCGTGGATGAAGTGGACGAAGGCCATACCAATTTCGGAAAGTATTTGCTGGATTTTTCCCTCTGTCCCCGGATAAAAATCGGCAGCGGGGAAGGTAGTATCGCGTGTTACGGCAATCAGTTCTGTTCCCCCCAACATGCGGAAATTGTTCGGGAAGACGGCCGGGCGGTGGTAAGGGATGTAAACAGCGTAAACGGTACCTTTGTCAACGGGCGCAGATTGAGCGGCGATTATACCTTGAAGTACGGCGACGTCATTTATATCGTCGGGCTAAAGATCGTATACCTGGGCAATGTCCTGGCCATAAACAATCCCAAAGGAAGCTGCACGATCGATCATCTGAAGCTTAAGGCTATACACATCCAATTATCCGGCGGGGCGGAAGCAGAAGAGCATGCTTATGAAGCGGAGGAAAGCTATTTCCTGCGCACGCCCCGCAAGGTGGAAAAACTGGATGATGAAACCTTTATTATTGAAAAAGTCCCGCCCCGGAACAGGCAGAAAAGACAGCCCATGATATTTACCGTCGGCCCGGCGGTGACGATTATGATCCCTATGGTTGCCGGTTCAATTATAATGAGCAGCGCTGGCGGTGGAACTTCCATCGCGGGCGGACTGGTTATGTCGGTCGGGGCGGCCCTCATCGGCGGCCTGTGGGCTTTTCTCAATATACGCTACCAGGATAAGGATGAAGTTCAAACCGAAAGCACGCGAGTGAATACCTATAACGCCTATATAGCCAAGGCCAGCGGGCGCCTGCAATCCAAAGCCGATTATAACCGCCAGGTTTTATACAGGATGCTGCCCGGTGCGGTGGATGTAAGCAGTTTCCCCTTGGAAGGCAACTCCCGGCTATGGGAGAAGAGCAGCACCCATGACGATTTTCTGACCATCCGCTTAGGCATAGGGATCATCCCCTTGCCCAATAAGATAGAAGTACCCAAAGAACAACTCATGGCGGAGCATGACCCCTTAAACGACAAGGTGGAGGAAATATACGCGTCTATGTCCAGCCTGCGGCAGGTACCGGTGGGTATTTCCCTTTACAACAACCGCTCGTGGGGGATCGTCAGCTTGGAACGCGCCCAAGCGATTAATCTATGTAGTTTGTTCAGTGCGCAGCTGGCTGGTTTGCACCCTTATACCGATGTGCGCCTGTGCTATGTCTATTCCATGCGCGAAGCCGACAGTTTCGATTATATTCGCTGGCTGCCCCATGTCTGGACCCCGGACGGCAAAATGCGCATGATCGCCAATGATAAGAACACGGTGGGCGATGTCATGTATTATCTCTCTTCCGTGATCCGGGAGCGGCTGGAAACGGCGGCCGATAAAAAAGAAGAAAACCTCAAGCTCCTCCCCCATTATGTGGTGATCGTTGCGGACTGGTCTTTGGTGGAAGATGAACCTATCGCCAAATATTTAATGAACCCGCAGCCGGAACTGGGAATCACGGTGGTATTCCTGGTAGACGCGATTGATAAGCTGCCCAGCGGCTGCACCGCTATCGTACAGGATGATGCGGGCCAGCGGGGCTATTACAGCACTTTAAACCTGTTCCCCGCGCAAGAGGCGGTGGACTATGACACGCTGGGCCTGGAGCGGATGGAGGAGTTCGCCCGCAGCCTCTCCAATTACAAAGTGCGGGAATTGAATGTTTCCACGACCATTCCGGATACGCTCTCCTTCCTGGATATGTATAAACTCTCCCGTCTCGAGGACCTGAACATGCTGCACAAGTGGCTGGAAAACCGTACGTATGAAAGTATGAAGAGCCTGATCGGCTACAAGTCAGGCAATCAGCCCCTGTATCTGGATATTCACGAAAAATACCACGGACCCCACGGCCTGGTGGCCGGAACTACCGGCTCCGGTAAATCTGAAACACTGCAGAGCTACATATTGTCCCTGGTGGTTAACTATCATCCCCACGAAGTGGCCTTTATCATCATCGACTACAAAGGCGGTGGTATGGCGCAGAGCCTGGTCGGACTGCCCCATTTGTCCGGAGTGATTACCAATCTGGGCGGCAATGCGACCAATCGGGCTTTGCTGTCTATCAACGCCGAGATTAAAAGCCGCCAGCGGATTTTTAACGAATACAAAGTAAAACACATTGACGCTTACATCGAACTGTACCGGTCCGGGGTCGCGTCCGAACCCATGCCTCATCTGCTCATCATTGCCGATGAATTTGCCGAGCTGAAGAAAGAACAGCCCGAGTTCGTCCGGGCTTTAGTTTCCGCCGCCCGGGTGGGGCGTTCGCTGGGAGTTAACCTGATTCTGGCTACCCAAAAGCCCAGCGGCGTGGTAGATGATGAAATCTGGTCTAACACCCGCTTCCGCCTCTGCTTAAGAGTAGCGGACAAACAGGACAGCATCGAAATGCTGAAACGCCCTGACGCGGCGGCTATCACCGGTACCGGGCGCGGTTATTTCCAGGTAGGCAACGACGAAATTTTTGAAGAATTCCAATCCGGCTGGTCCGGGGCGGAATATGAACCGGACATCGCTTTTAGCGAAGATAAAAATGCGAAAGTCGAGTATATCAACATCATCGGCAAAAACGCCGTACCCAAGAAAAAATCAGAGAAGAAAAGCGACAACATCGCCAAGCTGACCCAGCTGGACGCGCTGGTCAAATACGCTGCCCAGTTGGCGGAAGAAAACCGCATACCAGCCATCAAGCCCATATGGATGCCGCCGCTGCCCAAGTCGATTTACCTGGAAGACTTGCCTGAAATGCCGAAGCCGCAAGGTTTTTCCCTGCTGCTGCCGCTGGGGCTGGTGGACAATCCCGACGGGCAGAATCAATACCCCTGTGCGGTGGATTTCATCGCCGACGGACATCTGCTGGTTTGCGGAACCGGCGGTTCCGGCCGCACCACTCTGCTGCAGACCATCATCTACAGTGCGATAACCCGTTACTCGCCGGAGGAAGTCAATATTTACATCATCGATTTTTCCAGCCGCACCATGGGGGTATTTTCCGACCTGCCGCAGGTGGGCGGAGTATTCATTGACGGAGAAGATGAAAAAATCGCTGAAGTTTTTGAATTCCTGCAAGAATCCCTGGCGCAGCGCAAGCGCGATTTCTCTAAACAAGGGATTGGCTCTTTCAAGGAATATGTGACCCAGAATAACGACTGCCCGGCCATTGTATTTATCATCGATAATTATGTGGCTTTTATCGAGAATTATGAATCGTATGAAGATACGATAGCCCAACTGTCCCGGGAAGCCGCCAGTTACGGTATTTATTTAATCCTATCCATGAACAATTCCGGCGAACTCAGAAGCCGTATCCGGCAGAATTTCATTACCGGCATCGCTTTGCAAATGCCGGACCGCTTCGAATATGAAGCAGTCGTAGGCGACCGTACCGAGATTATACCGGAAGGCAGGACCCCGGGCCGCGGCCTGATCAAAGCCCCGCTGCCAGTGGAATTCCAGGTGGCCTTGTGTGTCAGAGAAGACGAAGGCTTATCCCTGGCCCAGACTTTGCGCCGGCGCTTTGCCGCCCTGAAACCGCAGGCGGGCGCCGGGGTTAAAAAAATCGGCGAGAAGCTGGAGCATTTACATTATGAGGAGCTCATAAACCGGGCCGACCTTCAGGGACTGCCGGAGAATATACTGGCGCTGGGCCTGGATCAGGAAAGTCTGCAACTGCTTACCGTGAACCTGGATGAGGAATTCTGTTACACCATCAGCGGCGCCGGCCGCACGGGCAAGACCAATTTGCTGGCGGCGCTTGCTAAACAGGCGGCAGCCCAAGGCACGCGCCTGTTCTTGTTTGACCATGAAGGCGGCGAACTGGAAAGCATCATTCCATTTGAACAGGTAGTACATAATGATGCGGAGCTGTTTGACCTGATGGAACAGGTCATTGTAGGTGAGTTCACCACCCGCAACGGGGCGGTGAACGATGCCCGCGACGCTGGCGGCAGCGTAACCGGCGCCATGGCTGGCTATCAACGGATCATCTTTTTAGTAAACGATATGCGCGCTTTTATTTCCGCCCTTTACAGCCCCCAAAGAGATATGGGCGGCTTCTTTGAAGTGGCTCTGGAAAAAGGGCGCGAGCATAAGATTCACTTCTTTGCCGCCGTAACCCCGGATGACCGCAATGACATGGCGCGTTACGCCGCTATGCGTATTTGGGCCGGCTGGGGGAGAGGGCTGCACCTGGGCGGCATGTTTGACCAGCAGAACATACTGAGCTTTGATTTATCGGCGGCGGATAAGGTGCGTTCACTTCCGCCCGGCATCGCCTACGCCCTGGATCAGTCCGGCGCGGCGGTTAAGCTGGTCACCCCTCAGGTTTTAGGAATGAAGGAGGCTTTTAAGCATGAGTAAAATATTTCTGGACGTAGAGGTTCCGGGCAATGCCAGAACCTATGAGTTCACCGCCGACAGCTTTATGACCGTGGGCAAGGTGAAAGAGCAGTTCATCGCCCAGATTTCCGCGGTGGAAAATCAGAAGATCTTCGCGGATGAAAGCCAGGTCCTGTTTTGTTCCACCCAACTGG
>Ga0228536_1000860_pt1 | contig 42283 bp, 49 predicted proteins | sample SJ1Smetagenome_FD_168611 | JGI IMG/M metagenome (GOLD analysis project Ga0228536, IMG submission 168611) | Enriched culture of PCE-dechlorinating microbial communities from Ithaca, New York, USA - SJ1.S | ecosystem: Engineered > Modeled > Simulated communities (microbial... > Unclassified...
TGTCGTTTGCCGGCAGGAGCGTGACCTCGCCGTGACTTTTTTGAAAGCGCTTCACAAGCACCTCGCCTTCTACGAGGCATGCGGCGATATCGCCGTTCCTGACCGTCTTCTGGGGTTTTACAACAACAATATCCCTGTTCCTGATCCCGTCATTGACCATGCTGCTGCCTTTTACCCTCAAAAAAAGATGGTCCGCCGCGATGAACTTGTCAAACCTGACGGAATCGCCGGGGTCGATGGGGACTATGGGGCTCCCTGCGGATATCTCGCCTATGATGAGGGTCTCTGCACCCCTGATGATCCTCAGGCTCCTCTTCTTTCCCCTATCGCGCTTTATATAGCCCTTTCTCTCAAGGGCCGAGATGTGGTCGGATACCGTTCGCACAGAACGGATGTTGAAATGCGAGGCAATCTCCCTGAACGTAGGAGGATACCCGCCGGCAAACAGCCGGCTTTGGATAAAATTAAGGATCTCTGATTGCCTCTTCGTCAACACGGTCTTATTCCGTCATCATTTAACAGCATAAAACATGCTAAGGCTTAGGTTGAGTATCGGTGTGGGGTTTTCCCCGCAAACACGCTCATTCCGCTCCTGCGGCTCCATTCGCTCGCGTTCGGCTTCGGAACTTTTGCTTCGCAAAAGACCGAGCTTCCTCGCCTCACGACGGTTTGCTAAAGGAAAGCCCCACACCGATACTCACAGTTCTTCTCACCTCGATACTTGTTCATTACAATGTATCTGACAAGTATCGAGCGACGAGTATCCAGCATCACGCCCTCTGCTCTCCACTCTCAGCTATGTTACCACCTTCTCCAGGAGAAAATCAGTAAGTTCCTGAACCCCCTTTTTCAATGCCTTCGTGTGAAATCCTCCCTCCCATGTCCCCTCGTAAAATATGTCGGACACGACCAGAAAGGCAACGCCTTGCAGGCCCCTGAACGCGCAAACGGCGTACAGAGAGGCGACTTCCATCTCTACGGCGAGGACCCCCTCTTTTCCATATCGTTCTACCTTGTTCGCTGTTTCCCTGTAGATCGCGTCACAGCTCCATATAAGTCCTTCGTAAAAACCCTTTTCCCTGGCAGGCGCGAGCCATTTCTCAGCCCACGCCGAATAGACGATGTCCGCCTGATCATCGAGATAGTGGTGCGAGACGCCGTCTTCCCGGAGCGCGCCCTTGCTTACGATCAGATCGCCTATATGCAGCGTATTGCGTATTGCCCCGCAATAACCACAGAGCACAAACTCCTTAACGCCGAATGCTGAAAGTTCTTCGACGAGCGCGGCAATATTGGGCCCTCCAAAGTATGACCTGGTTATGACGGTACCGCCCTGCGGCACCCGGTATATCGAACGGAACCCTGACCATTGGTCGATGATCCCTGCCCCCGTCCTGTGTACCAGGCTCCTGAGATTTCCCGTATCAAATACGACGATAGCCCTTTCCGGCAGGGCAAGCTCCCTTTTATTGCGCCCTGAAAATGCTTCTACTAAATCGGCAGGATCTAAAAGAGGTAAGGAATTGTCAAAAAACCGTTTCAATAAACCTTCTTCTCAGTTTTTTGTATGTCTCCAGGAGATGCTCGGAGATTACCCGCGTTTCCCCCAGGACAGGCATGAAATTTGTATCACCGAACCACCGAGGCACGATATGGATGTGGATATGTTCTTCAAGGCCCGCGCCTGCCGCCCTTCCGACGTTGATGCCGATATTCAACCCATCGACCTTGAATTCTTCTTTGAAAATGGCAACCATCCTTCTTGTAATGCGCATCATGTCGAGGGATTCTTCGTCGGTCAGGTCCTCGGCTAAGCCTGTATGCCTTACCGGCACCACCATAACATGGCCGTTTGTGTAAGGGAAACGGTTCATGATCACAAAGGCCTTGCCCAGCCTTCCAACAACCAGGGCCTTCTCGTCATCCGCTGCATCGACGCACAAAAAACAACCCTTGGCGCCTTTCGCTACAGCGCCGGTGACATATTCCATTCTCCATGGTGCCCATACTCTGTCCATATTAATCCCTCAGGAAAAGATATTCTCTCCAGTTTTCAGGAAAGGCCTTAACGCCCAGATGGAGCATCAACATATAAAAACCATTAGGACGGGAAGGCCTCTTTCTTGGATGCATTCCCGCTTCCTCGGGGAGCTTATCCCCTTTCTTCAGATTGCAGCGGATGCAGGACGTGACGATGTTTGTCCACTCTGTGATCCCGCCCCGTGATCTTGGGGTAATGTGATCGCATGTAAGCCCCTTGGAATCAAATCTTTCTCCGCAGTACTGGCATGTATAGTCGTCTCGTATGAAGATGTTCCTCCTGGAAAACTTCACCTGCGTGTGGTTGTTGCGGACAAACCTCTGAAGCCTGATAACCGCGGGCTGCCTGATGCTTATCGAAACGCCTTTTATCTCCCTCTCATACTCCCTCAGGACCTCTACCTTCCCGAGAAAAACAAGCGTAATTGCCTTTTTCCAGGATAGTACGCTGATGGGTTCAAAGGTTGTATTCAGAAGGAGTGTCCGGTCCATAAATCAACTGAAAATTAACGTTTTTGGTACCTATTGTCAAGGTTTTTCAAAGACTTATAACGATGTGAAAAGCGAAGAAGGGCCCCGTCAGGCGTTAAGCGTCAGGCGTCAGGCGATTAAACCCTTACGACGGGTTGGATCGTCCCTCTATCCTAATTGTTTTTTCTTTTGTAATTTAAATAATTATATGGTAATTAAGATAAATAACATCACAACAAAGGAGCAACATATGCCTATCTTTGATGAAAATGAAAAATTGGTCAATCAGGATAACGATGAACTCCCCTTGCTTCTTGACAACCAGGATGTGCCGAAAGATAAAAGCGGGTTCAAATCCCTTATGAAGAATCTTCCCGCAGGGTTGATCGTTGCCTTTATACTGATAATAATACTCGGCATCATGGTCGTTTCACTCGGGGCTAAGGTATCGTCTCTGTCGGCAGATCTCACAAAGATCGAGGGGATTAAGACACAGCTTTCATCCATTGCATCAAGGCTTGAAGAGCTGAACATGGACAAGGTACGAGTGAAATCAAGCCTGACACAGATGAAAGGCGATATCGAGACACTGAAAATACAGAAAGAAAAGGTTGAGGCGCAATTAAAGAAGCAACAGCAGCCGAACGGGAAAAAGAAGCTGGCATTGAAAAAAACAAAGCCGGCGGGAAGAAACTAACAGCCAAAGACAGTATATCGTAGTTCCTATATCGTATATCGCCTTAACCACTACCAGCTCTCAGCGATCAGCTTTCAGCCATCAGCCTAAAGCCTTTATTGTTTTGGCTGACGGCTGTGTGCTGACTGCTGACGGCTATCTACTATCGACTATTCACTGATATAAAGAGGGCGAGCAACGGTATGACCACATGGGGGGATGCTATTGAGCAGCCATACCGGAATGCCCGCCCGGACATTTCCTCACTTCTGTATTAACTAATTATACCATGTTCCCGGCATCAAGGAAACATAAATATTCACCAAAAATCAACTCCGGCTCATCCGGTCGCCTTCAACGCCGCTTAGCCCGTTTTGCTATTTTCCAACATTTCGCCATAAACCATTTCAACGGCTGCATTTGTTTCCCGCCCACTCTTCTCCGGGCCGTTACCTGCTACCATGTACCAGCTCAACTCGCTGGGCATCGTTTCGATCGCGCCCATCGTGTGCCTGGGCGAAGGGATGTTATAGGAAAACGTAACCGCGAGGGTAACCGGTTCCCGTTTATCAGTTCCTGTCCCGGCCTCAACCCCTATACGATACAGGCCATCCTTTTCCGGGATCACGGAAAAGGACTTCTCATGGTTTCTGTACAGCGTGGGAACAGATGAGCCGGAGACATCCCTGATTGACAGTACCGGTGCTCCACGTCCTTTTAAGACCTTTCCTCTCACCACATATTCGATGTTCTTTTTTAAGAACACATCGACCGTCTTCACTTCGCCTTCAACGACCTTCTCTTCGAATCTTTGGAGAAGTTTCTCATTCAACATAAAACGTGTTATTGCTTCAGATATCCTGCCCATTGTAAATCCTCCTTTTATCTTTAATTTATAAGCAGCACAATTGTGCTCTTTTACGTCTTTTCTCAACCTTATGCATTCACGAACAGGCATGCTTGCTCCTTTTTTCACCCACTTCGTTCTTCCGCAACGGGTTCAGGACGCCTCGCGATAATACCTTTAAGGCTGTTTCCTGCGTAATAGCCATATGGCTCTTGTTGGATAGCACTTCTTTGCTTCTTTCTACATACACGATCCCGAGAAAAGAGGACCATATTACCTCTGAAAGCGCCCTGTAGTCATACTGGGTGAAGATCTTTTTCTCTACTGCGTACTTGACTATCTTATGCTGCAGGGCAACTACTTTCGCGCCCAGCCCGTGAATGACGTTGCGCAGCTCTTCGGGAAGATTGCCAAGCATCTCCGTCTGGTGAAAATACAGCCACGCGGTAAAGACCAGGTGGTCCTTCTCGTAGAATTTTTGAAAGCATTCCCAGAGCTTTTCCAGCAGAACCTCTTTAAAGCGCTCCCGGTTGTCGTATAATTCCTGCAGGATGCTTTCAAAGTAGTCGGCATGAGATGCTATGGCGCTTACCATTATCTCCTCTTTGTTCTTGAAGTAGAGGTAAAGCGCGGCCCGGCTCAGCTCCGATTTCTCCGCGATCTTTTCCATGGTAATTGAATGGTATCCGTCTTTATCGTAGATGCTCATCGCTGCACCTATCGCCAATTCCTGCCTCGCTTCCCTTTCACGTTTTCTTCTTTCTATGATACCCATATAGACATTTTCTCCATATGTTAGACTCTATGTCTAAATAATAAACCTGATGTCATTATTTGTCAAGTGTTTTTTTTTGCTCGACCTGAGCGCCGCAACAAATCATTTACCCTGCCAGTTTCCTGACAATATCATCGTAATTCCTGATCATACTTACAAAGCGAATACCACCTCTCATCTTGAGCTGCATGAAGGTAGCCCCTTCACTTACCGATCTCAGCACCACGTCCTTCTCTGTCACCACGCTCCCTGCGAGCATATCTATACCGTACTCGAAAAGCACTCCGGACAGTGGCGTGGTAGGCCCGAGAAGCATCTTGACGCTCCCTTCCCTGCAAAGCCCGAGGATGCCGGAGAGGGTATTGTTGATAAGGGTAGTGCTTGAGATGACTACTATGTCCGACTGCGGGAGAAAGTCCTTTCCTTTCTCTTCCGGGTAGTCTCCCGGCCTCGGCTGCTTTTCGATAACCCAGAGGTTCTTCGCCTCCCTTGCTATGTCGTCCATGAACGGGAAATGGCCGATGATGGATACGTTCTTCCCCTTGCCCATCTCCCTGACTATCTGCAGTCCATCGACGTCGGTATATTTATCGGGATCAACGTCGAGGAGGGAGTTGATAGCCGCAAGCCCGATGGATGCTTTTGCCGTGTCGCCTCCGAGACAGCAGCGCGCAAGTTCGACCGCCGTCATCTCCGTGAGGGAGCCCTCCATCCCTCCCCCCTCTCCATGGTCGCATCCCCCCTGGGCCATGGTCGAGGCCAGACCGCACCTCCTGCTTACCACGGCGGTCCAGTGGATCCCCCTCCTCACCTCCCGTACTGGGGCATCTTCCCTGACCCTATTCACTATGCTGTTAATAATCTCCATGACATCTCCTTTTGTCTTATAAACTCTGCAATCCGGACAAGGGTTCTCCCTTTCAAGACTAATCCGCAACCGGGTTTCCACGGAAGGCCATCCCGAAATCAGCTTCCTTCGATCCTTTCTTTCAACGCCTTTATAAATTCCTCACCGATCTTCTTTGCCTGTGCTCGCATAATCCTGTCGCCAAAAAGGGCGATCCTGCCGTTGACGGTTACATTTGACGAATATGCAACCTCGGTCTCGTTTGCCGAAACCTCCCGCAGGTACACGTCGCTTCCCTGGGTAAAGTTCCCCGCCATGCCCATGTCCGCTCCTTTTCCCTCCATATGGATGTGTTTCGGCTCGTCTATCTGCGTCAATGATGTGGTGATCTTGAAACGAACCTTTATCGGGCCGACCCCTGCTTTCACAGTAGCTACATAGGTACGCTCGTCTATTGCTTCGATATTCTCGCAACCTGGGACACAATTCCCTATCAGCTGGGGGTTAATTATGAACCGCCACACCTGCTGAATAGGCGCTTTCACTGTGAATTTCTCTTGTATTAGCATCTTGTAAGTTCTCACCTCCTTCTTGTTCTTCTTTTTCCTTCTTCATCTTGGCCTTCAGCTCACCTGCGAGCAGGCATTGATCCTCTCTTGGACATGTGCCTTTCTTTACAAACATACAGTCCTGTCTGCCGTAAAGACATTTGATCCTCTTTTCTGCCATTTCCTTTTTACCTCCCTTCAGATAATATTTATATCTGCATGCCCTCAGGCAAGGCTGCCGTCAGTTCCGCGTATCAGAAAGTGTATAGGCAAAGGAATCGAGGATTCTCCATGTGACAGCGCCGTCTTCCTTCACCATTGCCCTCCACGCAATTGTTACCTTGTGTCTGTCTACGGTGACCAGGATATATCCGTGGTGATTGTTATTGTGGTACTCTCCCTGTACCCTTTTGCCATCCTTATACACGCCTGACCATGTTCTCAGGACGCCTCCGCCTGTGCCCGCTATGATCTGCCGTATCTTACTGCCGTCATTGCCATGTACTATGGCGCGGTTATAAAAATGGTCATGACCGCAAAAATAGATCTTTGCTCCTGCACTTTCGATGCTGTTCCAAAAGGCATCCCGTTCCTCCGGATAAAAGGCAAGGTTGTCCTTGTGGCCTGTCTCAAACGCAGGCTCATGGCCGTAGACAAAGACATGTGGGCTCCTGTTTCCGGCCAGTTGTCTGTTGAGCCAGCCCTGTTTGACCTTGTGCTGGCCGCCTGCATATTGATCCAGACCCACTATGAAGGCATCCCGATAGACAAAACTGTAGGTAAGGCCTTCTTCGCCGGCAGGTCCGTTTCCCGGGATGTACGGCTCGGGAAAGGCGTCCCTGAAGGCCTTCTTCAACAGAGCTGGAGTATCCGGGGACGGTTCGAGATGAGGTGGCAACGGCGGCAGCGCCAGACGCTCCGGTCCGCTGTCATGGTTGCCGCGAACCGGGTATACCCGTATTCCGGCCTGATAAACGGGCTTCATCGCTTCTCTCCAGTTCGCATATTGGACAGCGTAACCGGTTCCTCCGTTCCTGAACCATCCGTTCACGAGGTCTCCTGCAACAAGCACGAAGGCTGGATTTTCCCGCACAACATCACTGGCGATCGCCCGCACCACTGCGTCGTTGATGCAGGATTTATTATCCCTTTCTTTGTTATTGCCCTGGGTGTCGCTGATAACGGCGAATTTCCATGTGGTCCCGTATTCCTGAATCGGAGCTCCCACGCCCATAACGGGAGCGCCGAGAAGCAAAAAAAGCAGGAGCAGGAATACCATGAACGCACGGGTATGGGTTAACCGTTTCTGCATTGTTGTCGCTATCACCGCTTGCCCTCCCGATGAATCACGGCCATCGTGCCCTGGTTGGACAGGTTTCGCGCAAAACATTCCACCGAAATGTCTGCACCGGTCACCATATGCATGAACATGCTTTTGTTCCCCGCAGCGATGCTCTTTCCGGGAAACGTAGCCGCGAAGGTCTTTTCCGGGATCGATTTGAAGTACCCGGAGAACGGGTAGCTCTTTGTCGCCTCTGCTTCATTGAAGTATTTGTACCCTGTGGGATAGTCGAGAAAGCGGTGATCGCCTGAGGTTATGGTCAGGTATTGGGCCTCTCCGGGCTCGTAGTAGTACCACTCCATGCCGTTCCGGCATAACAGGTATGGCCACAGAAAGTCATCCAGCCCTACGCCTTCCATGACAATAAGGACGACGTTTTTTCCTGAAGAAAGATCCTTTGCAAGCGCGCTCCGGATGCCGGTGATTTCTTCCGCAATGTGACCCGGCGCATAGAGGGGAACGTTGAAATTAAGGGAGGGTATCATTACCGGCTTCTTCATTGCGCCGCTTATGGTCTTGAAGGCATAGCCCTTGCGGGCAAGCATCAGATATTCGGGCACCCTCGACACCTGTTCGGGGGTACCGTTAAAAAGCCTCACGACTTCCTTTCGCTGAACGATCCTCTCGATTTGCGGATGTCCTTCCAAGGCTTTAATATCGTCCGGGCTTGGGTCGTACAGGCCGGCATACCTGGCAGTCCAGTGCGTGCAGACGGCAAAGCCGTCGATTCTGGTAACGTCGATAAAACCCAAAAGCGGCGTCATGTCCCCTGTTCCCACTATGATTGCGGCAAAACCGGATATGTCGATGAAACGCTCCGCCTCCAGAAAGGTATCGGATATCATCCTTGCCCGCTGTTCTTTTGTCATCTGTGCATATCTACCTGAAAAATATTGTGCCGCGTACGTCAGGAATACAAAACGCGGACTGTAGCCGTCAATAAGGTCAAGCGCCGTATCGCTGACCCAGCGGTTGCTTTCCATGCCCATATCGCCCGGATAGGGATGCCTTCGCAGCACGCCTTTGACCATATCGATCGCAGGTCCTGATGTCTCAACCTTCTCACCCGTCTTCAGATCAAGGGTATTCTGCCACCCTCTGGCATCTATAATCGCAATGCTCATTGCATTACTCCTTCTTACGGAGCTTTATGTTGTCATAAATCATTTTGTTTTGAATTTTGAGGATTTGCCATATACTTCCTTTTTCTCCTCACGACTTACGGATTTTTCACCCACCATCCTGATCTTCCTGCCGCAACCGGGGCATCTGTCGTCTTTACAAAGCACCCGGTTCAGCTTATCGCCCCCGCAGCCCAGACTGAAGCGCTCGATGACAACGGACCCGCAGGCAGGACAGAGGGTGTTTACCCAATCGGAACCGACAAAATTATGAAAATATACGTAGTGGAGCTTCTCCCTTGCAGACCGCAGGGCAGCGTCGATCGCCTGAATATTGGGATATTCCGCATCCTTCATCTCATCCTCAGGGAGAAGACGGAAGACGTGCCAGGGTATCTCCGCATCAATTCCTGCGAGGAAGTCTGCTATTGTATCGATCTCATTATCGTTCGCTCCCTGAATGACAGGCGTTGTTACCTCTACGTGCCGGTCCTGCGCCAGCCGCTCGATATTGCGCAGCACGGGACCGGAAGAAGGTATGCCGATATACTTCTTGTTGAAAACGGGAGAAAGCCCCTTGAGGCTTATATTAACAAATGAAAAGATAGACGCCAGAAGCTCTGTAGACTCCACAGTTGCGTAGCCGTTCGTAAGGCATCCCATGGGGATCGCCGCAGCCTTCGCCTCCTGTGCTACATCGAGAAGTGACGGTATCGAAACGGTAGGCTCGTTGACGCTGAATATAATGCTCCGGCAGTTGAACTTTTTGGCCATGTCAACCAGTTCGCGGGGCGCAAGAGGATACATCCGGTCCTGTTGGGTCTCCGGGTCTTCTTTTGCGATGTAGGCATTTGAACAGTACCGGCACCGGAAATTACACCCGGCCGTGCCTATCACCAGGCACCGGCTTCCCGGATACACATGATAGAACGGGATCGATTCTATTACTGATGTCCCGCAGGAACTCCAGCAATGCGGAAACCGTTCTTTAATGGCGCCTCCCGCTACGGTATACATGCGGCAAAACCCCGTCCTGCCGCTTTTTATCTCGCATCGCCGTTCACAATAACCACAATGCATACTTCATCCTCATATGTGACGGCATTTGCCCGTCATTTACCTTGCCTCCGCCAGTCTCTCCGCCTCTTCGGCAGTCAGTTCCACCCCGAGGAAAAGCCTGAAAAACTCCCGGACCTCTTTCACGATATCAATATGGTAGCGCTCCGGGTAAAGAAGGTTGGCCAGCCATTTTGCACCCAGCAGGCGCATGAAGGAGGGCGGACGGTCGAACCAGTTGAAGGGTTGGTTCGGGATAAGATAGACCCTTTTGTCCCGCACGGCTTTGATCTGTTGCCACCGTGAATCTGCAAAGACAGTCCGGTAAAAGGCATTCTCAAAGACAAGAATAACGTCGGGATTATAGAGCATTACCTGTTCAAAGGATATCTTCTCCATGCCGAACATGTCCCGGTCCTCGCAGCGATGGACGTTGCGCCCCCCAGTCAGATTGATCAGCTCAGTATGCATTGAGGTGTCGCAGTCCGTATTGAGGCCATCCACACCCTCGGCATAATAGACGGAGACCTTTTTCCCTTCCCGCATTCCCGCGGTAAAGCCCTTAATGTCCGCAATGGTCTTTCGGGCGTAAGCGGCAAGTTTCTTTGCCCGCGGTTCCCGGCCCAGAAGGCGGCCAAGATAGAGGATCGCCTCGGGATAATCAAATACTGTGGACAGCTTGACGCTCACAACCGGCGAGGGAACGGCCTTTATAACCGTTTCGTTTGCCCTGGCATTGGAAGAGGAGCCAAAGTTCTGGACCACCACTACCTCGGGCATTACCTTCATTATCATCTCGATATTGGGTATATTGCCTTGTCCGTACCAGCCGCCGAGGACAGGCAGGGACAGCATCCGTTTATCCAGATACTTCTTTTCCCACTCCCTTACCGGGACAGTAAGCCCTGCAAGCATGGATGGGTCAATGGCGTAGAGGAGATTGGTCATCGGCGGAGAAGCACTGTAGACCTTTTGCGGTCGGTCAGCAATGGAAAATTTCCTTCCGAACGTGTCGGTGATTTCCCTGGCCCGGGACTGCGTTGCAAGCGCCAGGGCCGCAAGGAAACAAATGGCCAGTACCCGTAGTATCATGCAGCGCCTTTGATGCGCTGGCGTTCTCCGGTTCATCATCGCTCGACCCCCCTGTCTTTTGTCCACCACATGACTGCCCAACGGCATTGTCGCGAATAGGGCAGCCGCCAGCGTCCCAGGATCTGTACGAGACGGCGTTTCAGATACGCCCGCACCTTGTCTTCCTCTTCCTCCGTCATTCCGCGGAACATCCACCGCTGGTCCTCAAAGGCCTCTTCGTGGCTGTCCCACTGGTTACAGTAACGTTCAGGTATAAAGGCTATGTTGGCCATAATGCCCATTTCATAGAGCACAGTATAATAATAGATGAAATCCTTTCCCGCGCTGAATGTCCTGCCCGTTGATTCATACAGCTCTTTGTCGAAAGGGCCAGAACCGACGATCGTGGAGATATAGACCGCTCTCCGCGCTGACCTGTCAAGTTTTACTATGGAGCCCTTTACATCATCGCCGATGAGCGACCTCGAGGCAATGGCCACATCGTGGACACCGATCCCCCGGCGACCCCAGTCATCCTCCCAGCACCCCTGGATGATTTTTACATTGGAGATGTCCGCATTTCGACAGCGCCGGTCAACGATATCGAGCATCCGCTTCGAGAAGTCTACGGCGGTGACGGATTTCACCTTTTTGGCAAGAGGGACAGCGATCGTCCCTCCGCCGCAGCCCATGTCGAGGACTGTCCATGTTTTTCGGGGCATCATAACCCCGATAAACTCCTCGGGATATCCGGTAGAAGCGGCGTGTTCCGAAAACTCCTGCGCTCTCCCTTCCCAGAAATCGCGCTGATCCGCAGAAAAATGCTGATCCGCGCTTGCATCACTGCGATCTGTAGTTTCCTGTCTTATGCGGGAAGTCATTGCCTGCCTCCTTATTTTTTTGGATCCCATAACGTTCCGTCAAGGAAGAGGCATCCCCTGGCGCCAACTGAGAGGCAGCACCTTTATTGTATCGCCGGCTTTTACAACTGACCCTTCCGGAATGATCGTGAGCGAATTGGCTGATGCCATGGAAACCAACATACCTGATTTCTCAGCGATATTAAGCGTCACCTGGTACCCGTCCCGCATCTCCTCCAGGCGTGTATATTTCGCAAATGTTATCGGCATGACGCCGGGGATAGAGTCCACAACCGTTGCCTCAACCACCGGATGATCAAGGTTGTCAACGCCGCGCATCTTAAGAAGGGCAGGACGTACAAGCGTTTCAAAATTTATCAGACAGCCGCTCGGAGGACCTGCTAAGGAGAATACAGGTATTGAGGTGTGTACGCCGTTGACGGGAGGTCTCTTGATCACACCGAATGCAACCCCTGCCCCAGGCCCCATATTTATCCGGAAAAAGACAACTTTCCCGAGTTTTCCCAGCACAAGCCGGACAAGGTCATAGTCCCCCTTGGAGACCCCCCCGCTTGTGATGATGGCGTCCGCCGTTATCCCTCTCCGGATCTTCGAGATAAGGGCGGCTTCCTTGTCACGGGCAATCCCGAGTATCTTCGGTACGCCTCCATAATGCGCTACAAGGGATGCGATCGAGGCGGTGTTGCAGTTATAGGTTTTGCCGGGCGCCAATGGATTGCCCGGGTTAATCAGTTCATCGCCCGTGGCTATTATCGCTACAACAGGGCGGCGGATCACCTTAATCCTTACTCTCCCGGTGTATGCAAGGGCAGAGATCTGAGCAGGACCGATAAGCGTTCCCTTCGGTACGATCAGCGTCCACTTCCGGACGCTGCTCCCGGCCGGTCGTACATTTTTACCTGGGCCTGTTGCTGCATAAATCCTTACCTGCGAGGGTTTGATCTTGCCTGGTCCGTTCTTCTCTCCGGGCTCATCAGTATCTTCAAACCGGACGACACAATCGGCACCGTCCGGCAACACCGAACCTGTCATGATGCGGATAGCGGTACCGGTTTTAACCATCTTTTTCGTTACATACCCCGCACGTGCCGTCGAGATAATGCGCAGGATTACGGGGTTGTCCTTTTTCGCCCCTCTGATGTCTGATGATCTCACCGCATACCCATCGGGCACTGCAATGCTCGTTTGAGGCAAATGCAGACCGGAATATGCATCTTCTGCCGATACCTGTCCGGTGCATTTGATGAGCGGTTTCTCTTCTTCTTTCAAAATGCGGGTGTTATCCAATACCTTTTTCAAAGCATCTTCATAGCTAATCATTCGCATCCTCCTCTGTTTTGTACAAAATAGCTCTTCTCGAATCTCATTCTTTCCCCGTGATCGACTATTTCATGCAAGCGCCTATATAGATCATACCGGGATGTCTTTCTTTATCTTTTTCAGCAGCGGCCAGGATGCCGCCGGTAGCCAGCGCCTGCGCCTGCCTGCCCAAAATCGCTTACAGCATGCGGCACACAAATCTGAAAGACGTTGTTTACCCACATCACATTCACCCTTGCGTTATAGAGGTAAAGGAGGTTTTCACTGTTTATGACCTGATCGCACTTCCCATCTGCCATAATTATGCCGTTCTTTATCATAACGGCACGGTCGGCAACCCAGAGGGCATGCTCAGGAGAATGTGTGGACTTGATAAAGGTGTATCCTTCGCGCGAAAGCCTTATCATCTCTTCCAGGAGACGTAGCTGGTTGCCGTAGTCAAGACCCGTCGCCGGTTCATCCATGATTAACGTCCTGGCGCCCTGGGCAATCGCCCGCGCAACAACCGTAAGTTGTCTCTCGCCGCCTGATAGCTCAGTGTAAGGCCTTTCGGCGAGGTGCGATATGGAAAGCCTCTCCATTGCATCGCCGGCAATGCTTATATCTTTTTTCGAGTACCGGAAGAAAAAGGTTTTGTGCGGTATCCTGCCCATCAGCACGATATCCATGACCGTGTAGGGAAAGGAACTTCTGTGAATCTGCGGCACATAGGCGATCATTCGAGCGATCGTCTTTGAGGCAAGACGTGAAATATCGACACCATCAAGGTATATGCTTCCCTGTACGGGACGGTAAAGACCAAGCATAAGTTTTATGAGAGTGCTCTTTCCACAACCGTTTGGTCCCAGCAGCGTAACGATCTCACCGTGCGCGATATCGATATTGATATCTCTAAGAACGGTCTTGTTTGTATAGCCGAAAGAAACTCCCCTTACCGAAATATGTAACATCAGCCCCACCCTCTCCTTGCCTTTTTAAGTATTATTGCAAAAAACGGTATGCCGATCAGGGAGGTAGCAATGCCTATCGGGATCTCCACATTGAAGAGCATCCGCGAAACATCGTCTACAACGATAAGATAGATGGCGCCTATAAGTGCGCTCGCAGGGATAAGCACCTTGTTGTCAGGGCCGACAAGCATCCTGGTAACATGAGGGATGATAAGCCCCACCCAGCCGATCATTCCCGCCATAACAACCGTCAGGGCGCTCATGATGGTTGCAAGAAAGATAAGGAACAAGCGCACCCACTCCACCGGTATTCCCAGCGCCCGCGCCTCTTCGTCGCCCATGCTCAGGGCGTTCAGATAACCGGAGAAAAGGGCGATAAGAACGATGCTCGCCACCTGGGGGATGCCGGTGATCAGCAGCGACTTTCTGTCCACCATGGATAACCCACCCATGAGCCATTGAACAATTGCGGGAAGCTGGTTATAGGGATCTGCAATATATTTGATGACGGACAGCAGGGACGTAAAAAGGGCGCCGCTTATGACACCGCCCAGAACAAGCAGGAGGATCGTATTGCCCTTGTGCATCTTTGCAATACCCACAGAGATAAGGACAGCAGCAAATCCGAAAAGGAATGTGCACATCTGTACAGCAACCCAGCTCTTAAAAAAGACCATCCCCAGCGCGGCGCCGAAGGAGCCCCCGGCAAGCACGCCCAGGAGCCCGGGAGAAACGAGAGGATTTACGAACATGGCCTGAAAGGCCGTCCCTGAGACCGAAAGCGAAGCGCCGACCAGGATGGCCGCAAGTATCCGGGGCAGGCGTATATCCAGAAGCAGGCTCTCCTGCAACTGATATCGCAATGGGTCTATCTGACCCACATGAGAGAATTTAAAAAGAATAAAATTGATGATGTCGCATAATGCAAGGGGATACTTGCCCAAGGCCAACGATCCTACTGCCATGAACAAAAGCAGCAGAAACAAGAGAAGAAAGATGCCGAAACGCTTCACCGGTGGACCGCTTTGCGCCTCTTTTCTTATCCCCATAGCAGTTGATCTTTTTTTCGGCCTCATGATAACAGGGTCAGCTCCTTCTTCTCACAAATATTTTGTATTTGTTTCCTTATCCCACCAGATCACGGCCCATCTGACGATCCTATGGTAATCCAGCATGCATCGTCCTGCATCGCAGACAAGATGTTTATCAAAATGGCCTTCATACCTTTTCTCCTCGTCAGGCGTCATGTCGCCCACCATCCATCTCGAGGAATCCAGCGCTTCAGCCCGGCTTCCATAAATCTTGCGGTTATCTTCCGTGATAAAAGCTACATTGGCATAGATGCCCATCTGATGGAGAAGGTTGTAATTGTATATGTAGTCGGGTCCTGCATCGAGCCTTCTGCCCACAGCATTATATATGCGCCTGTCATAAGGGCCGTCACCTACAATGGTGGAGATGTAAACCCGCTTTCGTGCGATGCTGTTCAATTTCGCAATGGCATACCGGAGGTCATCCACCACGAGCGAACGTGAAGCTATGGCGACATCGTGCAGCCCTATCCCCGCCCTGCTCCAGTTGTCTTCCCAGCTTGCTTTGATCGTCCTTATATTGGAGATCCCGGCCTGCCTGCATCGTTCCTGAAGCCTTTCCAGCATTGTGTCGGAAAAATCCACCGCTGTAACAGATCTGACGTGCCTTGCAAGAGGAACGGCAAGGGTGCCTGCGCCGCATGCCATATCAAGGACATCCCATCTTTTTCCGGGATTCACGATCTTCAGGAATGCCTCGGCATATCCTGTCTTTTGTGAATTTTCGGCAAAGATCCGTGCCCTTTTGTTCCAGAACGCAGGGCCGTGCACCGGCGTGGTGCGTTGCGTCCTTGCATTCTTCCATGCATTATTCCAGTCAATCGCCTTAACATTCTTCATGTTGTTACCCCACCAGACATATATATCCTGCAGCACGTGCTGCCGCTTCTATCATGTAACTTGTCGCGCCGGCCGGGTATCAGCTGATACCGTTTCTGCTCTCAGCCCTCCGCTGCCTTATCAACCAACGTGTAGTAGCAGCTGCCCTCTGCACAGGGTTTGCATAAGATACTGCCGTCCCTGTAGACCTCTCTTTTGTCCATGATGCGCTCCCCGCATATGGAACAGGTCACGATCTGCAAAGGCCTCCCCGGCAGGTCCTCCGGTTTCAGGTCCACGGAAACCTCTACCACGTTAAAAAGATCTTCCGGCGGGCTCATCACAAAGTCATCCGAATGGGGTGAACTCTCGATCTCTTCGCGCGTCAGCTTCTTATCGCCGTCCTTGTTCTTCAAAAAGACCCTGACAGCCTTGCCGGTTTTCAGGTTCACAAATGTGGCCGCCATCTTGCCGTAATCGAATATCTTCATGGTCCGTTTGCCGGGATGACAGCCTGTCGTCACCAGGATTGCATCCGTCACGCACCTGTCCGTTTCGGCAAATACAATGATATTCTTTCTGTCCTTCCCCTTCGGGTCGTCTATGCCTATCGACTGAAGTCCGAGAATGGACATCCTCGTACCGAGCTTAATCCCTGCGCAAAGATCGCCGTGAAACGCCTTTGCCTCTTCAAGGCATGCTTCTAAATCAAGATTATCTGCGCCCATTACGTCTCCTTTTTGCAAATATTCTGCTTTATCTCTGACTATCCCAGCCTGTATACGACGGGGATGATAATCTCCGCCCTTACCGGCGGTTTCGGGAAGGGCTGCACTTCTCTGATAGTGCTCTCCACGTTCTCGTCAAGGATCTTATGCCCGGAGCTTTTTATGATCCTGATGCGTTCAACGGTGCCCTTCTCGCAGATTATAAAAGAGACCGTCACCTGTCCTTTCCATCCCATCTTTCTCGCAAGCAACGGGTAGGTAAGGTTTTTCATGATCAGGTCCCGTATATAACGGAAATGTTCCTTAAGGTATTTCATCTTCATATATTCTTCAGAGTGACCTGTGCCGTAACCCTTGCCTGTGCCTCCCGTACCCCCCTTACCGGTGCCGCCGAAGCCCGAACCGGAACCGTATCCGCCGGTACCGGCGCCGCCTCCTCCCAGGCCGATCCCCGACTCGCCGGCGTCGAAATCGCCGCCTGCCTGCATAGGCTTGCCGAGCATGGCAAGCTCCGACATTTCATTGGATGGTATCGCGTTATCCCTTTCAGCCTCTTTGGGAGGTGCGCTTTTATCGGGGGCTGCCCCGGTTTTCTCCGTCACCAGCGCCTTGCGGTGTTTGGTCTTCCTGGCCTCCCCGATGATCCTCTTTTTGATGTTTTCTATTACCTGGGATCCCGGCCTCTTTCCATCGCCGCCGGAACCCCCGGCCATGAATGCATCATTGTTTAGAACAACCGTGACCGTTTCAACAGGCCCTTGAACGCCTGAAGCGCCTGCAACAAAGACGGTCATCACCAGCACCGCATGGATAAGAAGGGAAAGTAAATAATACAACCTCATAAACAAAAAACCTTACAGCCGGTCCCGTTCTGTCTGCAGGCCGACCTTTTTGAACCCGCTGCCTGCGAGCAGGTCAAGCACGTCGACACATGCCTGCACTGCAACGTAACGATCCGCTTTTACCAGTACCGGCGTTTCCCGTTTGAGCGTATTTATCTTCTCCTTGAGGCCGCGAAGCGTTGTAGGTGTTGCCTCGAAGTAGATCATGCCCTGCCGGTCGACAACGACCGTTGCCGTCTTGAGGGCCGCCTTCTGATCCTGCGTGACCTTCGGGAGCTCTACGGGAATAGCTCCACTGGCGATGAATGTGGATGTCATGAGGACTATCGTGAGGAGCACCATCATCACGTCTACAAGGGGAATTACATTCATGTAGTCAAAACCTTTATCTTCCATTGCTGATCTCCCACTTGAAGATCAGCTCTTTGGCCGATCTTAAAAGAAGGTTATACATGACGACGGCGGGTATAGCCACGGCAAGGCCAACGGCGGTCGCCTTCAGGGCGAGGGCTAGGCCGTACATGATCTGGCCGGTATCCGCAATCCCCTGCGTCCCGATCGTGGAAAAGGTCAGCATGATGCCGAGCACCGTACCGAGGAGCCCGACGTAGGGCGCGTTGCTCCCCACCGTGGCGATGAGGTGAAGCCTCCTGGTAAGTTGCAGTTCCAGAGCCTTCTTATCGGCATATGAGGCAATCTGCACCTTCCTGTAGAAAAATTTTCTCTCTATGGCCACGGCTACGGCTATCACGCTCATCATGACAAGCACTGCCATGATGCCGTAATCAACTATGTAATGAAGCCATTCCATGATCGCCCTCCTTCTTCTTTTTCAAACTTACAGCCTTTGTCTGCCGTCATATCCTGTCCAGTACGTTCATCTTCTTCACGCACCCCTTGAAAAGGTGGTATGCGCCCACGCCCTCCGAGAGCATATCAAGGGCCTCGTCCGGTTTTGTGACCAATACGCCGCTTACGACATTCACGTTTCTTCTGAAGAAGGCGTCAGGCAGGAAACTCGCTGTAGGTCCCGTAACTATTACCCAGGCATCGGGCCGCGTACAGATCAGAAGCTCATCTATAGTCCCGTTGGCGACAGAGGCCCCTGTAATAATCACCGTATCGCAGAGAGGGATTATTAATTGTGCATCAGAGGCAGGGACAAAATATCTCACATCGTCCCCGGTCAGGCTCTCCTTTCTCCTTTCTACTACGCTGAGCTGAATATTGTTGATCTTTTTAAGCCTCTCTATGAAGGGAGGGAAGGCACCTACCATACAGATCCTTTTTGCAACATCCAGATTGACGCTGTCTATGGCATCACTGTCTTCGATGATAAAATACCGTTCACGGCTGAAAAAAAGGGTGGAAAGGGCGTTCAGGACAACAAGCTTCACCGTTGTATGCATCGGGGTGTCGCTTAAACCATTCAGCACGTCATGGGCGGACATGCCCTTGAGCATAACGGGTCTGTTTTTGGTAAATATCGGGCTCTTACGGCTCACATCCTCATGTATCTCGGAGACGGGCGTATATGATACGCCCCCGCAACCATTGGAAAGCTTAACGCCTGTATAGAATACGCCTATCACTATCCTCTCGATGGTGATACGCTTTAAGCTCTCTCCGTACAGCCCTTCAATGATGCCTATTGTTTCCGGGAGTATCATGCCTGTTTTGTCTTCAAAATTTGTATTTCAGGTTCGTGAAGTAGGTCCTCCCCGGTTCGGGATAACCGGCCGAATACTCATAATTCCGGTCGAGCATGTTGTCGACGCCGGCTTCAACGACAAACCCTTCTTTTATTTTATAAGATGCCTTCATGTTCACCCTCGCAAAAGGTCCCGTGTCATACATTCCGTCAGAGGAGCTGGTGCGGCTCGAGCCATACTCCACACTGCCCAGCATGCTGAGCCCCTTCAACGGGGTCGCGTATTTTACGTAACCGAAGACCTTGTGAGCCGGCACATCGGTAAGTCTGACATAGGTTGCCGAGTATTTTTTGGCCGTTTCGTTGGTCCTGTTGAGGTATGTATAGTTTGCGCCGCTTTCAAGGCTGTCCGTTATTGAGAAAACTCCTTCCAGCTCTATGCCTTCCTGTTTTACCTCCCCGATATTCTGGTTCTGGGTGAGTCCGCCGGCAAGTGTAACGTTTTGAATTGCATCACTGATATCATTATAAAAAACATTGGTCTTGAACCTTATTCTTTTCAAAAATACGTCTTCATAGCCTGCCTCATAATTTGTTGCCTTTTCCGGCTTAAGGTACGGATTCTCAAGCCTGGTCCCGAAGCCCCCTGAAAACTTATCCTTCATTGAAGGAAAGTTCGTCTTCTTTGCAACGCTTACATGGAGCTTTCCCGTTTCAGAAAGCAGGTAAAAAAGCCCGAGTTGGGGATTCCATGCAGATTCAGAGCCGGTTTTAAAGTGGTGCCATCCCAGGGCCCCATAGTTGGCTGGATTCCATTCTGTGGAGCGCAGCCCATCGTTCCTATCGTAGCTTGCTCCCGCAATAGCATAAAATTTCTTCGTGATGTCAATAGTATCTTCAACGCCAACAGACATTGTTCTATCAGACGTCCGCTGCCATGGTTCCGGCTGATAACGGTTGGCTATCGTGGTCCTTCCCATTCTGTTGCGCTCGTCATGGGTATCTCTCTTGTAATGGAAGGCTGCCTTGATATTGTTTCTCGGGATCAAGGTCGTGCCGGCCTCAATGGTTCCGCCTACCGAAGCGTCATCATAGTAGCTTCTTTCGCCCTGTCTGGTATTGTACGTATCGTATGTATTGCTGGTAAACATATCGAGCCAGTTTTCAAGCTTATCGTAATAAAGCCTTGCCTTGACATAACTCTTGTCTCCGAGAGGCGTATTTGACGCCAGATAATAGCTGGTCTTGTCCCATTTAGGCCAGTTCCAGAACATGTTGACGATGTTCGGGCCATAAGGCCTCGTATCTGGAGGGCCGCCCTTTTCTCCATGCTGGGTGCTGAAACCGAATGCGTACTCATGGCCTTCGGCAGGAGTGAGGCCGATCTTGAAGCTCACCTTGTCGTCTTTTGAATATGATTGTATCCTCTCCCCTCCCCCCTGTCTCGTTGTGGGTGTATAGTCGTTGGACATGGGGGAAAAATCTCTGTTAAAGTATGATGCGCCCGCCTGGAGATACCATTTCTTCTGGTTGGTCCCCACATTGGCGTACCCGTAATAGGTATTCCCCGTTCCGTATCCCACTCCCGCACTTGCCTCGAATGGTTTCGACGGTCTCTTGGTCACCATGTTGACAGCGCCGCCCATTGTGTTTGGCCCGTAGAGAACCGAGGCAAAACCTTTTGAAACAACTATTTCCGATAGATCAAAGGTCGTAAAACGGTTGTAATCCAAGGTTCTGTCAACGGGAACATAGATCGGGATACCGTCGAGGAACACAGGCACCCTTGACCGGCCGAATCCCCGTATCGTAATGGTTTGTTCATTTCTCTGCTGTGTGCCGGAGATTGTAACGCCGGGCAGCAGATCAAGGGCGTCGGTGAGCCTATCCCTGTTGAACTCTTTCATCTCTTCGCTGGTGACCTTTTCAACCGTTATGTTCTTGTTTACTTCAGCATTGTCCTTCACCTCGATCTCGCCGAGCGTAAAGACATTTGTGTCTTTTTTCGTCTCGTCTGCGGCAATCGATAGATGATGAAATGCAAAAAATAAGCATGATAACGTCAAGACAAACACAATAACAACTTGCTTGATACACCGTTTCCGCATATCTCCCTCCGCAATTTTATTAATCTATATTTCAATACTTCGTTATACTCTATTAACTATAATGTTATGACTCTTCAATTTCACGACGACAACACATATAATTCCATTATTTCCGGTCATCTTCTTTGGTTTTCGTCTAATGAATTCATCGTTATATTTTATTGTATATATCGAGTGTTATATATCATTTAGTATAACGATAGGTCAAGTATTTTTTTTCACGAAGTTAAAGTGATGAAATTATTTAGATCAACCGATTGACATGGCTAACACTATTGATTACAATAAATTACAAAAGGATAGAATGAAGGTAGCATATAAAGTTTGGCTTAAGAATGAAGGAAAGGCATTTGGTGAGGGTCCGTACCAGCTTTTAAAAGGAATAGAGAAGACAGGATCTCTTCATATGGCAGCTATAAAGCTGGATATGTCTTATCAAAAGGCATGGAACGTCCTGAACGATTGCGAAAAAGAGCTTGGATTTCAAATGATCGAGAGGAAGGTAGGGGGGGTATCGGGCGGCGGCTCGAATCTCACTGTGGCAGGGAAGGCCTTCTTAAAGCAATATGAGCAGTTTCGTAAGGATGTCCGGTCTGTGATCGAAGAGACATTCCATAAACATTTCCGCTAAAAACCACCCTTCAAGTCGCTTGACATGCTCAGCAACACGATCTTACTACACAATCGTGCAAGGTAGATAACAGGTAAGTTTTGTAACTACTTGTTTTTATTATGGGCCGTGGAGGATTCGAACCTCCGACCAATTGATTAAGAGTCAACTGCTCTACCGGACTGAGCTAACGGCCCTGAGATTGTCTTTTATAACATACTAGAAAAGGAAATTTCAAAACAATTTTCATCAAATATGCACATCTTTTGCAGGGCAGCGCGAGTTGTGAAGAAATTAACAAAAAACGTTGACTATGAGGGCTCTATATGTTAGAAAATGACGGAAATCTGATGGACATGACTATTCAGGACAGCAAGAAGGATTTGGTAAGATCGCTCATGAGTTACAGTTCGCTGGGGATCGAGATGGGCCTGTCTGTAGCCATCGGGATCGCCATCGGCTACTTTCTGGACCGGTTCTTTAAAACATCGCCGTACCTGACGATCATCTTCATGATCTTCGGCGTCGCCGCAGCAATGAAAACCATATTCCAGCTCTTGAAAAAGGTTCAAAAGGACAATGAAAGAGACAAACATCAATGACATAGAGCGGATAAACGTCTTCATTCTTATCCTTGGCTCGATTCTTATCTTATTGATCACCCGTGAATTCAAGTATTTTTTCAGCTTTGCCGTCGCAAGTTCCATTATGACCCTCAATTTCAGGTTCCTGAAAAGGATTATTGAAGGCGGGTTTACCCAATCGAAGGTTCACAAGAAAGACCTTCTCATCAAGCTGCCGCTTAAGTTTCTCGTCCTCATCGGGTTGGTGGTTCTGGTACTTGTTTTTGGCGATATCAACGTGATATGCTTTCTCATCGGTTTATCAACAGTATTTATGTCTGTCGTGGTAAACCAGATTCAGATAGCCCTGACACCCGTCGCGAAAAGGAGACAAAACTAATGGAACATGAAGTATTTACCTGGGCGTCTCTCTTTCCTTGTCTGAAAAACCTGCCGCCACACGTATCGAATGCCCTGATCATATCGGCCATCCTTATCGTTATCGCCATCCTCGGCTACAGGCAGCTCAAAAAAAGAGAGGACGATATTGTACCGGAAGGAAAGCTGACCTTCGGGACATTCGTGGAAATGATCGTTGAGAGCCTTTCGAACATTATTGTTGACACCATGGGGCCAAGAGGAAGGGAGTTCGTACTGCTGATCGGCACCCTGGCGCTCTTCATCCTTTTCAATAACCTTTCCGGGCTCGTTCCCGGATTTCTCCCTGCAACAGATAACGTAAATACGACATTCGCGTGCTCCCTCACGGTCTTCGTTATGACCCACTACTACGGCTTTAAAGAACATGGCGTAAAATATCTTAAACAATTCATGGGGCCTTTCTGGTGGCTTGCCCCATTGATGGTGCCCATCGAGCTGATAGGGCACATCGCAAGGCCGCTCTCGCTGGGCCTCAGGCTTTTCGGCAATATAACCGGCGACCACCTGGTTACGGCAATCTTCTTCGGGCTCGTTCCCCTGCTTGTTCCTCTTCCGGTCATGTTCCTCGGCCTCTTTGTAGCCTTTGTCCAGACCTTTGTATTCATGCTGCTCTCGATGGCGTATTTTTCAGGTGCGATTTCGCATGAACATTAAAATAAAAAAATATATAAGAAAGGGGTGAGATTTAATGAAAAGGTTTCTAACAGTAATTGTGTTCCTCGGGGTCTTCGTTGGTATATCTTTCGGTATCGCAATGGCAGCAGAGCCGACCGCCGGCCTTGATTCACCGGTCAAGCAGATGGTGGCGCTCGCCGCAGGTTTCGGCATTGCGATCGCAGCTTTCGGAGGTGCAATAGGTCAGGGGAGAAGTATCGCGTCCGCCCTTGATGGCATCGCAAGAAATCCTGGGGCATCGGGAAAGATCGTAACACCTATGATCATCGGTCTTGCTATGATCGAATCTCTCGTAATATATTCTCTCGTTGTCTCATTGCTTCTGATCTTCAAGCTGTAAAGCTAAAGGGACGGTTCAACCGTCCCTTGCAATTGACAAAATAAACCCTGCTTCCCGAAATGAGAAGCAGGGTTTATTTTGTCAATCTTTTCCTTGTTATTTCGCTGCCGGTTTTTCTGCCGGCTTCGCTTCTTTTGGCTTGTCTGCCTTCTTCTCTTTCTTCGGCTTATCGGCTTTTGGTTTGTCCGCTTTTGCCTTCTCTTTCTTTGCCTTTGCGCCGGCAAGCTTCGTCACCATCGCGGTGCCCTTCTTATACTCTACCGCAACCTTGTCGCCGACTTTTATATCGGAGATGTACTTGTAGCCTTTGAGCTTTGCCATTGAAACATCGAATGTCACCGAGTCCTTGGCCCCCTTTACCGTCATCAGGCCAGGGTCTGTCTTCGCTACGGTCCCGACAAAACCGGGGATTGGCTTTGGCTTCGGTTTCGCTGCCTCCGCCGGTTTCGCTGCTGCCTCCGCCGGTTTCGCAGCTTCTGCCGCCGGTTTCGCAGCTTCTGCCGCCGGTTTCGCAGCTTCTGCCGCCGGCTTCTCTGCCGGCTTCGCCGCCGGTGCCGCCTTTGCCTTTTCCTGCGCAAAACCCGTGCTGGCAAAGGCGATGCTCACCATTAACACTATTACGAACAACAAGACCTTTTTCATGTTCTCCTACCTCCTGTGAATTTATAATATATATGTTAAATGATGAAACATTTGTCCTCTGTATGTCAAGACCTTTTATAGTCTGAGGGAGGCTCTGTATCTTTTTGACAGATCCTTCCGGCGGCATTACAATATATAGAGATGAAGAAACTCAGGCTCGTAAGCGACCATACTCCAAAAGGAGACCAGCCGGAGGCCATTAAAAGGATCTCTGAAAACCTTCGACAAGGCGTGCCGCACCAGGTCCTCCTCGGTGTGACAGGATCCGGCAAGACATTCACCATGGCCAATATTATCGAAAAGGTCCAAAGGCCTGCCCTTATCATATCGCACAATAAAACGCTTGCCGCCCAGCTCTTTACTGAATTTAAGACATTCTTTCCCGGGAACGAGGTCCACTTCTTCGTGAGCTATTACGACTACTACCAGCCCGAGGCCTACGTTCCCACAACAGACACCTATATTGAAAAAGATTCGTCTATCAACGAGGAGATAGACAAGCTGAGGCTCCTTGCCACCAACGCGCTCTTTGAAAGGGAGGACGTGATTATCGTCGCGAGCGTCTCCTGCATTTACGGGCTTGGCTCACCGGAATCCTACTACGGAATGCTCGTCTCTCTTGAAGAAGGCCAGGCAATGGACAGAAAAACTCTTTTGAACAAACTCATCCAGTGCCAGTACGAGAGAAACGACATCGATTTTTACAGGGGCAGGTTCAGGGTCCGGGGAGAGAATATCGATATATTCCCGCCTTACGAGGAAGACAGGGCCCTCAGGATCATCCTTGGCGATGACGGCGTTCTTTTTATCTCTTCGATAGATCCGCTCACCGGAAAGACGCTCGCCAGGCTGAAAAGGTGCATTATATTTCCTGCCACGCATTACGTGACGCCGAGGGAAACCCTTGAGCGCGCCATTATCTCAATAAAAGAGGAGCTGGAAGAGCACCTCGGGGTGCTGAACCAACAAAACAAGCTCCTCGAAGCCCAGCGTCTCTCCATGAGGACCCAATACGATCTTGAAATGTTACAGGAGCTCGGCTACTGCACAGGAATAGAAAATTATTCACGTCATCTGACGGGGAGGCAGTCCGGCGAGCCGCCGCCTACCCTGATGGACTATCTGCCGAAGAACACCATGATCATGATCGACGAAAGCCATGTAACCGTCCCCCAGCTGATGGGGATGTATCGCGGCGACCGGTCACGGAAGACAACGCTCGTTGAGTATGGGTTCCGTCTGCCGTCGGCGCTCGATAACCGGCCTCTGACCTTTGAAGAGTTCGAGGCAAGGGTGGGCCAGGTCCTTTACACATCGGCAACGCCCGCACAGTATGAACTCAACAAGGCCGCGGGCATGGTGGCCGAGCAGGTCATACGGCCCACGGGCCTTATGGATCCCGCTATCCACATCCAAAAGGCAAAAAGCCAGATCGAGGTGCTCATCCCCGAGATTCAGGATACCGTAAAGCGAAAAGAAAGGGTGCTTATTACAACGCTTACAAAAAGGTTTGCAGAGGACCTTACTGATTTTCTCCTCGATCGCAACATCAAAACAAAATACCTCCACTCCGATATCGACACCCTTGAGCGCGTTGCCATCATCAGGGACCTGAGGATGGGGAAGTTTGATGTCCTTGTGGGCGTCAATCTTCTGCGGGAAGGGCTTGACCTCCCTGAGGTATCGCTCGTGGCGATACTCGATGCAGACAAGGAAGGATTCCTCCGGTCGGAGACGTCCCTGATACAGACCTGCGGCAGGGCTGCACGGAACATTAATGGCAAGGTGCTCATGTTCGGCGATGTCGTGACAAAATCCATGCAGAGGGCGATCGGGGAGACAGAAAGAAGAAGGGCGCTCCAGACGAGGTACAACGAGAAACACGGCATCACGCCGGAAAGCATCAGGAAATCTGTCGTCGACGTCCTGTCCTCCATTTACGAAAAGGATTACTACACGATCCCCGTTGACGAATTTGAAGAAAAGGGGATAGAGCCGAAAAAATTATCCAGAATGATGAAGAAGCTGCGAAAAGAGATCAATGAAGCGGCAAAGAGGTGGGATTTCGAGAAGGCCGCCAGCCTGAGAGACAGGCTGCTGAAGCTTGAAAAGATGGAGATCTCCCTGTGATAAGCGAAAAAAGGTTCAATGCGCTGCCGGAGGGATCGGGTGTATACATCTTCAGGGATAAGGAAGGGGACATCCTCTACATCGGCAAGGCAAAGAACATAAAGGAAAGGGTCAGAAGCTACATGGCCGAAACAAAGAGGGACGTCAAAACGCAGCGGCTCGTTGATAAGACCGAAGAGGTCGAGACCTTCCTCACAAAGAATGAAAAAGAGGCATTTCTCCTGGAGAATAATCTCATCAAGGAGAACAGGCCGCGCTACAATATAAACCTTAAGGACGATAAGAGCTATATTTCGTTGAAGCTTACGGTCAACGACAGGTATCCCGCCCTCTACCTGACAAGGGAGATCAAAGATGACGGCGCCCTTTACTTCGGCCCCTACCCCCATTCGAGAGATGTAAAAGACGTGCTGAAGCTGATCCAGGATCACTACCCCGTGCGAAGGTGCAAGGACAGCGTATTCAAAAAGCGGAAACGGCCGTGTATCCTTTCCCAACTGGGTAAATGTTTCGCGCCCTGCACCGAAAACATTGATGATGCCGGATACCGCAACATGGTGTCCGAGCTTGAGGATTTCCTCTCCGGAAAAGGAGAAAGGCTCCTCAGGGAGCTCGAAAAACGGATAGCCCGTTCGATCGCCTCGTGGAAGTTCGAGGAGGCGCAGGTTCTCAAGGAAAGATACCTCGCTGTGAAAGGCATGACGGAGAGGCAAAGCGTCCATGAGCACTTCGGCAAAGACAGGGACGTGTGGGCGTTTTCCGGGGGAGACAGGAATATCCACATTGTCCTTCTCAGCTTCAAGAAGGGGGTGCTCATCGCAAAAAAGGCCTTCAGGGAGCCCTGCGTCGCAGCTGCCCTGCATGAGGTCTCTGCGTCCTTCCTGTTCCAGTACTACAGCTCCAGGCCTGTCCCCGAAGAGATCATCGTTTCAGAAGAGGCAGGGGACTTAAAGCTTCTTGAAGCATATCTCAGGGATAAAAAGAACAGCCCCGTGAGGATATATGGACAGCACAAAGAATCTGCGGGCGCGCTTTTGAAGCTCGCCCTTGAAAATCTTCACGAGGCCGAGCCGGTCCCCAAAGAAGAGGCCTTTAAAAACACCCTTCACCTGAAAAAAATCCCGAAGAGGATCGAAGTCTATGACATCTCGCACGGGCATGGCAAACATCCTGCGGGCGTTATGGTGGTATTCGAGAAATTCAGGGCGGCGAAAAGGTCCTACAGGGTCTTCCACATCAGGGATGCTCCATCCATGGATGATGTGGCAATGATAGGGGAGACCCTGCGGAGAAGGCTGACAGACCCTGGGATCGCCCCTCTCCCTGACCTGTGCATTATAGACGGCGGCAAGGGGCAACTGTCGGCGGCAGTGAAAATATTCAAAACCCTGAACGTCAACAGCGATGTCATCGGCGTTGCCAAAGGGCAGCGCAGAAAGAGGATGGAAGACCTCATCTACATGCCTTTTCGCAAAAATCCACTCTCGTTATCAAAATCTTCGATTGTGTTCAAGGAGATACTCCGGATGAGAGACGAGGCACATAGATTCGCGGTAGCTTCTCACAGGCGGTGGAAAAAAAGGGAGGACCTACTTTGAAAAGGCCTTTACGATTGACCTGACAATATCCCTATCCGAAAAAGGCTTATCAAGAAACCCGTCAGGCTTGTATTCTTTAAGCTTAACCCGCTGCTCGTCGCCCATGAATCCGCTTGCGATGATCACAATAACATCGGGGCGGATCTCCCTGATCTTCTTCAGAACATCTTCGCCCTTCAGCCCGGGCATGATCATATCAAGAATAATAACATCAACCTTATCAATGCACTCCTGAAATATCTTCAAACAATCCAGGCCATTCCCCGCCTCCAGCACCCTGACATCGGCCTCCGAAAGCGTTCTTTTCAGAAGTTCCCGTATTATCTCTTCATCATCGACAACAAGGACTGTCTTCCCTTTGATGACCTCAATGTCCTGCTTATGCTCCTGCGCGGTTTTTTCCTTTATCCTGCCTGACGGCAAAGGCAGGTGAAGGCAAAATTTTGTTCCTTTCTCTTCGCTGTTTTCCACCTCAATGAAGCCGCCATGCCCCCTGATAACCTTATCAACGAGGTAGAGGCCCATGCCCAGGTTTGAAGAGCTTCCTTTGGTCGTAAAATAGGGCTCGAATATCTTTTGCCGCAATTTTTCATCGATCCCTGCCCCGGTGTCTTCGATCTCAATAAGGGCAAATTCTCCGCTATTGCCATAGTCCCTCCGCTCGGTCCTCACGCGCAAAGAGCCTTTGCCTTCCATGGCATCTTTCGCATTTACAAAGAGATTGAGAAAAACATTCTGAAGCTCCGTTTCGTCTCCCTTAATAGGAGGTATGGCAGGATCGAAGGATTTTTCGATCTCTATCTCTTTAAAGCTCTCCTTCAACAGGTACATAATATCCTCGAGGAGATCGTTGAGGAGGACAATACCGGTTGTCTTTCTTTGCCTCCTTGAAAAATTGAGCAGGTGCTGCGTCAGCTTGGAAGCCCTCTGCGCGGAATGCTCAATGGCCTCTGCGTACCGGAACAAGGCCGGATTGTCGGCGAGAAAATTTTTCATCAACGAAGAATACCCCAATACCCCTGTTAAAAGGTTGTTGAAATCATGGGCGATGCCGCCGGCGAGCATGCCCACGCTGCCCATCTTTTCGCGCAGCAGGTGCTCTTCTTTCCCGATCGCCTGCTCTGCGACATCCTTGAAAATAACTCCCCATAATCCCCCGGCGCCTTTATCTGCACGAACAGGGAAGCGCTCTATTGTGAATATCTTGTACGCATTGCCTGATTTATAGACCACTTCTCCGCAGAGCGGGTCGTCTTTTCCGAATAGCTCGTCCGTCAAGCCCGGGATGACCTTGTCGATCCTTTCGCCTGTGAGGAAGCCTTTTTGTGTCTCAAATTCACTCTTTGCCTTTTCGTTGACATAACAGACAAAACCGTCTTTATCGACAAGCATAAAGGCATCGGGGGATCCGTCCACGATATGCTCGAAAGTGGTCTTTTCCTCGCTATCCTGCTGAAGATAATGGCCGTAGGTATTCAATATCAGGGCTTTGTTATAGATCTCGCAGACGATCTCCAGTTCCCTCAGGAACCTCAATTCGATATCCATATAGTATTTTCTGCCGAGGAGCATAAAGCCGATGGTCCTGACGCCCTTCCTGAGGGGATAGACATAAACAACGCCGTAGCCGAATGCATCATCCATGATCGCCGGCGCAGTGCAGTTGGCATATTTCGTCAGGACGCTGCTGCCGTTTATATCGTCCTCTGTGCCGTCTATGCTGTAGAAACCCTCGCGGACAGAGCCGTTTCCCTCCAGTATAACCTTGCACATATCGAAAAAGGATTCCTCTACAAACACCTTCGGCATGCGCTTGACGAGGCCTTCGGAGTTATCGATGCCGTTCATGATCCGCATGATAATGGAATAGTTATTGACAGCCCTCTCATAAAAATTCCATTGTACTTTTAATGATTCAGATTTGAGCTCGTCTCTTCTCATACTATGCCAGCTGTAAAAAGTTCATGATCTTTTCCATCTCACGGGTAATAGAGCCTCTTTCTTTCTGGAGGATAAGGCCTTCGGTTGTGCTGACGTTCCCGGGAGAAAGAAAGAATTGGTCGGCAGCTTTCACTATGTTGATAAGAGATGCATATTTGCCGGCATACCCCTTTTCGTGGTGATAGCGGATGGCATGCGCAAAATCTTCGGGGAACTTCCACTTGACGGAGATAATATACCCTGCTTCCTGGTGGTCTATGCCGAACCTTTCCTTCTCCAGAACGCTTACATCCTGCCTGTTCGTCTCCGCATCACGGAGCAACGCCCCGTAGTCCTCGACGCCGAGATAAAGGACGATCTTTCCGATATCGTGGAGCAGCGACACCGTGTATGCTTTCGGAGGATCTTCAATGAGCATTCTCTCCGAAAGGATCTTGGCGGCGCAGGCAACCTCGATGGAATGTTTCCAGAGGCCGAAGAGGTCCTCTTCCTTCAGCTTGAGCTTTTTCAATATATTATCCATAAATAAAAGGGCTGTCACAATGCCCTTGATCTCTTCAAAGCCTATTGTAAGCATGGCGCGCTGAAGGTGGAAGATCTCAACTCCCCTGCTGTAATAAGCCGAGTTGGCAATGCTGATGATCTTTGACGAGATGGCCTGATCGTATTGCACAACATTGCAGAGGTCATTAAAGGATGAATTTTTGTTGCCCAGGATATGGAATACCTTGTTGATGATGCCATTCAGCGTAGGGATAACCTTTAAATCAGTGGCCTTCTGCAACAGGGTATCTCGAACGGTTAGGTTCATCATGGCAATCTAAATAAATTTTCGAACAAATCGCTGAAAAATTAAGCTTTTTTTGTAAAAAACCGGAAAAATATCAAAGAACTTGACTTTGAAGGCGTTTTCTACTATGCTGTTATACTTTTTGGAGGTGCAGCAATGGGAATCGGACTTATAGGAAAAAAGATCGGCATGACCGAGATATTCGATGAGCACGGCGGCATGATACCCGTTACAGTGATACAGGCAGGGCCCTGCTATGTTGTGCAGAAAAAAAGCTCTCAGAAAGAAGGATATGCCGCCCTCCAGTGCGGCTTTGAAGAGATCCGGAAGGTGCAGCGCGTCAACAAGCCCCTCATGGGGCATTTTAATAAAGTATCCGCAAAGCCTGCAAAAATACTGCGGGAATTCAGGGTCGCCCCCGAAGATCTGGATGCGCATGATGTGGGTTCAACCTTTTCCGTAGAAATGTTTGAGCCCGGGGAGTTCGTCGACATCACCGGCACATCGAAAGGAAAGGGCTTCGCAGGCGTAATAAAGAGGCATGGCTTCCACGGGGCTCCGGCTTCGCGGGGCAGCCACGAGTTCTTCAGGCACGGCGGCTCTATAGGCCAGAACATGACCCCTGGCAGAACCATGAGAGGCATGAAGATGCCGGGGCATATGGGCGCAAAAAAGGTAACGGTACAAAACCTGAAGGTCGTGGATGTACGGAGCGACACGAACATACTTCTCGTGGAAGGGGCCGTTCCCGGTCCGACAAACGGATTTGTGATCATAAAAAAGGCCATCAAGAAGCAAAAATAAAACGCTGCAGCGAAGACCTTGTTCCTCGTTCCTCGATACTCGATGCTTGTCCAGACCAGTATCAAGTAACCGGCGACGAGCGCCATCCTCTCATCCTCTCACCCTCTGCTCCTCCCGGCCCTTTCTATTGACTTTAAACTCCCCAGACGATAGATTATGGTAATGTTTACGCTGAGCGTCAAAGACTCCTTTGCTGCTGCACACCGGCTGGAAGGCTACAAGGGAAAATGCGAAGAGCTCCATGGACACAACTTTGTCGTCGAAGTCCTTGTTGCAGGTGAAAAACTCGGCGATGACGGCCTCCTTGTGGATTTTAAGGTCATCAAGGGATACCTTCACGACGTCCTGGAAAGGCTTGATCATAAATACATTAATGAGGTCAGTTTTTTTGCCAACAGGGCAAGCTCTGCAGAATACGTAGCGATGTATATCTACGAGGAGATCCAAAAAATTATCAGTGAGGAGAACATTTCTCTGAAAGAGGTCAGGGTGTGGGAATCAGAGAAGGCGTATGCGGCATATGGCATCTAAGGCAGACATGGTAGACGTTCAAAGCATGGAAGACACAAGAAAGATAGAGATCGACAAGGTCGGCGTAAAGAATGTCAAGTACCCGATCGTGGTAATGGACAAAGTGAACGGCTTTCAGCACACCATCGCGACCATAGACATGTATGTCAACTTGCCCCACAATTATAAAGGCACCCATATGAGCAGGTTTGTCGAGATCCTCCACGAAAACAAAAACATGATCAACATGAGGAACTTCCCCGGCATACTGAAGGAGATGAAGGAGAGACTCAATGCCGAATCCGCCCATATGATCGTAAGGTTTCCCTATTTTATGAAAAAGGAAGCGCCGGTCTCGAAAACCCAGAGCTTTCTCGAGTACCACTGCGGCTTTTCAGGCTTCATGGACAACCAGAACAGGATGAAAGAATTTATCGTATCCGTTTCTGTCCCGATCAACACCCTGTGCCCCTGCTCGAAAGAGATCAGCGAATACGGGGCACATAACCAGAGGGGAGAGGCGAGGCTGGACGTAAGCTTTAAAAAATTTTTCTGGATCGAAGACATGATCAATGTCATAGAAAGCTGTGCGAGCACTGATGTATACTCTATTCTTAAGAGGGAAGACGAAAAGTTCATTACCGAAAAGGCGTTCGAAAACCCAAAATTCGTCGAAGACGTCGTAAGGGATATTGCGGAGATGCTGTCAAAGGATACAAATATCACGTGGTTTGCAATAGAGGCCGAGAATTTCGAGAGCATCCACAACCACAGTGCATATGCGTATCTCGAAAGAAAAAATGAGGGAGGGAATACATGAAGAAGATTTTCATTCTATTATTTATCATGCTGCTGGCATTCTCAGGATGCGCAATGTTCAAGGGGTCCAAGGCTTCCGAGGAAACGGCTCAGCCCAGGCAGGAAGCTCTCAACCAGGCCTTCTACGGCTTTCCGGACATCCCCGTTCCGAAGGAGCTGACCTATGTGCCCGAGCATAGCTTTATTTACGAAAACCCCTCCATGAGGGCAGGGGTAATGTTTTTTAACGGCAACGTAGAGATGCAGTCCCTCGAAAACTATTTCAAGATCAACATGGCAAAAAACGGGTGGAGGTACATCAACAGTTTCCGCTACAAGGACGTGGTGCTTAATTACCAGAAAGAGGACAAGACGTGCAATATAAAAATGTCGCGCGGCGCTTTCCAGACCGAAGTTGAGATCTGGGTAGGGCCGGCAGAGAAAACCACGCCCCAGAAAGGAAATGCACTCAAATAGATGGGTTAAGGTTCACGTTATTGAGAGCATCTTTGAGATGGACATGATCAGGGATGCTCTCGACAAAGAAGGCATCGGCCATACCATCAAAGAATATAAAGATACGGCGTACGACGGCCTTTTCATACTCCAGAAGGGCTATGCCTCGATTTCCGTTATGGAACGAGACAAAGACAGGGCCCTTGCAATCATTAAAAGGATAAGATCTCTGCCATATGTTGCACATTCAAAGGATTGATCCTCTCAACGATATCCTCGATAAAAAGTTCGTGACATTTGTCGGCGCCGGCGGCAAGACAAGCCTCATCGAATACCTCGCAGCCGGGGCGGTAAAACAAGGCAAAAGGGTTGCGCTCACAACGACGACAAAGATCTTTGTCAAAGCACCCTATATCCTTACAGAAAAAGGCCTTTATGACAGGCCGGGCATGCCGTCATATCTCAGAATAGGAAGGTCGCTTGAGAACGGGAAGCTGACGGCGATCACGTTTGATGAAATTGATATACTGGGCAAGCTCTTTGATCTTGTCCTCATAGAGGCCGATGGTTCGAAAAGGCTTCCCCTGAAGTACCCTGCAGAATATGAACCGGTGATACCGCCTTGTTCAGAGTCAATATATGTCATAGCCGGCCTTGACAGCCTCTCCGGCACGGTCAGGGAAAAGGTCTTCAGGTGGGAGCTCTGCTGCGGCAGAACAGATATAAAGGCTGACGAGGCTGTCAGCCCGGATCTATTTTTACGTTTTTTCTCCAGGGATATCCTGCTGAAAGGCGTCGAAGAAAGACCGTGCACTATTGTCTTGAACAAGTTCGATGCGCTGGCATCAAGGGGTGAGGCGCTGAAGCTCGCCGGGGCGCTGTTGAACGCAACGCCGGCCAGGGAGGTCATCACCTCCTGCATGCCTTTCGGAATATTCTACAAAACGCAATTGGTTTAGTGTTTTCAAGCAGTTGCCATGGGCAGTAAACCATGGGCCATGAGCCGTATTTATACGATTTAGCTTGATTTTTACGGTGATATTCTTTTAACTATCCCCTATGGATCACCAGAATATCCTGTCTCCAACCCTTGCAGACATATACCTGCAGCAGGGATATATAGAAACAGCCATAGGCATTTACGACGAGCTTATCAGGAAAGAGCCTTCCAATGACGTATACAGGCAAAGGCGTGCAGCCCTGAAAAAGGAATTGAAGGCAAAAGGCAAAACCACCGGATTTAAAAAAGTTCTGAAAAAGAAGATCTGGTAAGAACATGAGAGACAACAGGATTGCAATGGTTCTCAATATCATTGAGGACATGGATCTGGATGCCTGCGTTTTGAGAGGCATGGAAAATATCTTCTACCTGACAGGGTACAGGGGCTCCGAGGGGACGCTCGCCGTCACCCGCAAGGGGCTGTTCCTCCTGACTGACTTCCGGTACATAACGTATGCGCGGGAGGCAACGCAGGGCATACAGGTCGTAGAGATAAAACTTTTAAAGCAAAGCCTCCTGGAGCTATGCAGGGAGCACGGGATAAAAAAGATGGGCTTTGACAGTTTCCATACGACCTTCAATATGTACCAGATATGGAAGGATGCGCTTCAGGATGTCCTCTTCGTGCCTCTGGGCAACAGGATCGAGGAGATAAGGAAGTGCAAGGGCCCGGAAGAGATCGAGTCTATTATGAGGGCGGTCCGGATCGCCACCAATGCCTTCACAGAGGTCTTTGAAAGGCTTCATCAGGGCAAAACGGAAAAAGAGGTTGCCAACGACCTTGATTTTACCATGAGAAGGCTGGGGGCCGATTGCCCCTCTTTTAATACGATCGTCGCCTCGGGGCCGAGGGCAGCGCTTCCACACGCTGAGCCGACAAACAAGCCGATCATGGAGGGCGAGACGGTCATTATCGATTTTGGCGCCCAGGTGAACGGGTACTGCAGCGACGAAACGTGCACCATATCGATAGGCAAAACAAACGATACGCTGAAGGAAATATTCTCAGTTGTGAATGACGCCAGGATCTTTGCCCTGGCAAACATTAAAGTGGGCCTCTCCATCAGGGAGCTCGACGGCATGGTCCGGGGATTTATCAAGGATGCCGGCTATGGCGACTTCTTCAGGCACGGGGTCGGGCACGGCGTCGGCATAGCGGTTCATGAAGCGCCTGCGATCAACAGCAGCAGCGAAGGGGTATTCGAAGAAAACATGGTGGTAACCATAGAGCCGGGCATCTATATCCCTGAACTTGGCGGCGTCAGGCTGGAAGACATGGTGCTTTTAACGGCCCGGGGACCGCAGATCATGACAAAGATCAAAAAAGATACGCTAAGGAGGATATGATGGTTGTTTCAACATCGGAGTTCAGAAAAGGGTTGAGGATTCTCCAGGACGATGAGCCCTTTGTGATAGTTGATTTTCAGCATGTGAAGCCGGGAAAGGGCGGGGCCTTTGTAAGAACTCGCCTGAAAAGCCTTATCAGCGGAAACGTCCTTGACAGAACATTCCGGTCAGGCGACAAGGCAGAGGTTCCCGAAATGGAGGAAAAGCAGATGCAATTCCTCTATAAGGAGGGAGAAAACTACTATTTCATGGACGAGAATACTTATGAGCAGCTTTTCGTGAACGAAAAGAGCCTCGGCGATACAAAAAATTATCTTAAAGACGGCCTTGTGCTAACGATACTCTTCTATAAGGGAAAGGCTATAGGCGTGGAGATCCAGAATTTTGTCGTCCTGACGGTCGTAGAGACAGAGCCCGGCATCAAAGGCGATACGGCCCAGAACGCTACGAAGCCGGCGCTGCTGGAAACGGGCTACACGATCCAGGTGCCTCTTTTCGTAGAGGAAGGCGATGCGGTCAGGATCGACACGAGAACCGGCCAGTATATTGAAAGGGTGTTGAAATAGGAGAGCCATGCTGATCACATTTGAAGGTATCGAGGGAAGCGGGAAAACAACCCAGATCGAGCTTCTTTACCATCACCTGAAGCAAGCGGGGCACGATGTCATAAAGACCCGCGAGCCCGGGGGCACCGCCTTCGGGGAAGCGCTGAGGAAGATCTTTCTTCACGAAAACCTCAACGTCCTGCCCCTTTCGGAGCTGATGATATTTATGGCCATGAGGGCCCAGCACGTGGAGGAGCTCATATTGCCGGCATTAAAAAACGGCAAGGTCGTCCTCTGCGACAGGTTCGTGGACGCAAGCTACGCATACCAGGGTTATGGCAGGGGCATAGATCTTGGAATTATTGAAACGCTGAACAGGCTCGTCACAAAAGGCGTAAGGCCCAACCTGACCGTACTCCTTGATTGTACCGCAAAAAAGGGGTTAAAAAGAAAAGCCGCCTTTAATAATGTAATGGACAGATTCGAAAAAGAAGACCTTGCCTTTCACCGCAGGATAAAAGATGCCTACCTTAAGCTCTCCAGGGAGGAGCCGAAGAGGTTTCTTGTTATTGACGGCGCGGAAAGCATAGAAAACATTGAGGCCCTTATAAGAAAAAATGTGGAGAACCTCCTGAAGAACTATGGGATTTGAAGAGATCATTGGCCACGAAAAACAGAAAAGCCTCCTTTTGTCTTTTTTAGAACACGAAAGGATGCCCCACGCCTTGCTGTTCAGCGGCCAGGACGGCATCGGAAAGAAAAAAACTGCCGTCGAATTCGCGAAGCATATCCTCTGCGAACAGGGAAAAGGCTGCGGCGCCTGCAAGGCCTGCGCCAGAATTGACCGGGGGACCCACCCCGACTTCATAACCCTGTCAAGGCAAGAGGGCGAGGCTTCGATAGGCATCGACCTTATCAGGGGGAATGAGGAAAAAAAGATCCGGGGCATTAATCAGGAGGTTTACGAATATCCCTACGAGGGCAAAAAAAGGATAATCATTATCGACGGCGCAGAGGCGCTTACCCGAGAAGCGGCAAATGCCCTGCTCAAAACGCTCGAAGAGCCTCCGCCCTTTAACGTCTTTTTCCTCATTACCGCATCTGAAGAAGAGCTTCCCCATACAATACGATCCCGCTGCTCAAGGATCTTTTTCACCGCCCTCAGGCAGGAACAGCTAAAACGCTATTTTACAGAGTCGCTGCTGATCGACGGGCCGCTCGCCGAAACCCTCTCTTCAATTTCCTTTGGCAGTATCGGCGCCGGGATCTTTTGGCTCGAAAAAGAAAATCTCGAGATGAGAAAAAGACTGGTAGAGGCGATCACCGGGAAACACAAGAGCTTCCTCAACGTGACGCTGCTCTCTGAAAGGATCACCAAAAACGTTGCCGGGGTTACGATATACCTCTCATTCCTCCTTTCTCTCTTCAGGGATATCTTTGTTCTCAATATCTCACATGATTCATCAATGATAATAAACCGGGACATCAGGGATATCCTTGAACTCGAAAGGGTTGACCTCCGGTGGATCGGAGAGTCTGTAAAAAGAATTCAGGAAACGATCCGGATTATGCGTTATAATGTAAACAAATGGCTTATCTTTGAAAATTTACTTCTCCATATTATGAGGCATGTATGAAAAGTTGTTATGTAAGCATAGACAGGCTGATCGGGGTAATCGAGCTGGAAGCCCCCGACGATATAAAGATTGGCGACCACGTGGTCTGCGAGATCGACAAAGGCACTTGCCTGGGCGTTGTCCTTACCGAGCCCCTTGGAACAAACAAGACGGGTTTAAAAAAGATCGCGCGCAAAATCAATGAAAACGAAGTCGAAGAATACAGGGCATTGCGCGAAAAAGAACAACAGGTATTTGATTTTTGCAGGAAAAAGATCGGGGAAATGGGGCTGCCGATGAAGCTCCTCAACGCAGAATATCTCTTCGGAGGCACCAAGCTCATTTTCTATTTTATCTCTGAAAGCAGGGTTGACTTCCGGGAACTCGTCAAGGAACTGGCCAAGGAGTTCAAGGTTAGGATCGAGTTGAGGCAGGTCGGCGTTCGGGACGAGGCAAAGATCATAGGGGGGCTTGGCAATTGCGGAAATGTTGTGTGCTGCAGGAGGTTCCTGAACAACTTCTCCATAGTATCCATAAAAATGGTAAAGGAGCAGGGCCTGGCGCTGAACCCGTCAAAGATTTCGGGAATCTGCGGACGGCTGATGTGCTGCCTCGCTTACGAGTACAACACTTACGTGGACTGCAAAAAAGGCTTCCCGAAAGTAGGCAAAAGGGTGACCGTCCCGCAGGGGGAAGGCAAGGTTGTGAAGCATAATACCCTGAACTTCACGGTCACAGTTCACCTCGACGACGGGAAAGAGGTCACGCTGCCTTTGAAGGATATAGTAAAATGAACAAACAATTACCTAAGCACAATAACCAATCACCAATAACCAAGCTCCAATTAATCACCAATACCCAATATTCAATAATCAAACGGAGGCCTCCTTATATCTTCTCATTTTGGGTATTTGGTCATTGGTTATTGGGTATTATCTGGTGATTGATGTTTGGTTATTGGTTATTTTCTTTTATTTTGGAGACGGTAGATGAATAAAACGTACTACATAACGACCCCTATCTATTATATCAACGACGTCCCCCACATCGGCCACGCCTACACGACCATTGCGGCAGATATCATGTCGCGCTACAAAAGGCTCTGCGGGTATGACGTCTTCTTTCTCACGGGCACCGACGAACACGGCCAGAAGGTTGAAAAGGCTGCGGAACAGCATGGGGTCAGCCCCAAAGAGCTTGCCGACAGGATGGTCCACAGGTTCACAGACCTATGGCAGGCGCTTAATATTTCCAATACGGGCTTCATCAGGACAACGGAAGAGCGGCATAAAAAGGTGGTCCGGCATATGTTCGAAAAGGCCTATGAAAACGGCGATATCTATCTCGGCGAATATGAGGACTGGTACTGCGTCCCCTGCGAGAGCTACTTTACCGACCTCCAGCTCAAGGACGGGCTTTGCCCTGACTGCCTCAGGAAACCGGAAAAGCTGAAAGAGGAAAGCTTTTTTTTCAGGATGTCTAAATACACGGACAGGCTTATGCGCCTCCTGGAAGAAAAGAAGGATTTTGTCATGCCCGAGATCAGGTACAACGAGGTCGCAAGCTTTGTAAAAGGCGGCTTGCGGGACCTAAGCGTAAGCAGGACAAGCTTCTCCTGGGGCATCCCCGTGCCGGTGCAGAAAAAGCATATTATCTATGTCTGGTTCGACGCGCTCACAAATTATATCACGGGCGTCGGTTTTCTCGAAGACCAGGACAAGTTCAACAGGTACTGGCCGTGCGATGCTCACCTGATAGGGAAAGACATCCTGCGATTTCATGCTGTCTACTGGCCGAGCTTTCTTATGTCCCTCGGTGTGGAGCCGCCGAAGCATGTCTTTGCGCACGGCTGGTGGACCATAGAAGGACAAAAGATGTCCAAGTCCCTGGGCAACGTTGTCGACCCCTATGAGATCGTGAAAGCCTACGGAGTCGATGAATTCAGGTTTTTCCTCTTCAGGGAAGTGCCCTTCGGGTCTGACGGGGATTTTTCCCGTCATGCCATCATACACAGGATCAACGGTGACCTCGCAAATGACTTCGGAAACCTTACAAGCAGAAGCGTTACTATGATAGGAAAATTTCTCCAGGGAAAGATAGAGAGGCCTGAGAAGAAAGGCGGCATGGACGAATATGTTGAAGAAAGCGTGAGGAAGCTTGTCGACGACTACCAGAGAGAGATGGAGGTCTTTGCGTACCACAAGGCGCTGCATAACGTTTTCGAGATCATATCTATCCTCAACAAATATATAGACTCCGAGGCCCCGTGGAAACTCTCCAAAGAAGGTGACGTAAGGATCAAGACGGTGCTCTACAACATCTGGAACAGCTTGCGGATCGTGTCAATGCTCCTCTACCCCTTCATGCCGCAAAAATCAGAGGTCATCAGGAAGGCCCTCGGCATGGGAACGTCTTTTCAGGAGGTTCTTTTCGACAACGAAAAGCAGTTCTACCACCCCGACGACATATCGCGCATCGACAAGATAGCCCCCATCTTCCCGAGGATCGAGGGCTGACATGCCTTTTGTCGCTTTGCAAAACACCCTTGCAAAGGTCCTCAAAGAAAAGAAGATAACAGGAGACCTGGACCTATTCAGGATCTTCCCGATGTGGAGCGATATCGTAGGAGAGAAAACAGCGCAGCATACAAGGCCTGCCAGAATAAAGGGCCCTATCCTCTACATTGAGGTTGACGACCCCATGTGGCTTACGCAGCTAAAATATATGAAGGATGATATCCTTGAAAAGATAGATATGAAGATCAAGCAAGGTGCTTTCAAAGACCTGCGCTTCTTCCTAAAACAAGCCGGCTGAACCATCTTGCTCATTCATCCTAATAAATAACCAATCACCAATAACCAAGATCCAATTAATCACCAATACCCAATATTCAATAACCGAACAAAACCTGCGGGAACAGCTTTTCGTTGGTACTGTCAAGAATCTTTCGCACTTTTCATAGCAACCTCATCTCATGGTAGTTGCCTTTTATCGTGTTGCCCCTGCTGCCTCCTCCTCAAGCCGGTCCATCTTCAGGTACTGGTTTATACCCCATTTTGTCCCCGCGATATGACGTAAGCGGGCCGCCACGAGCATGAGCGCCGAGTTGCCGTCAGGGAACGATCCTACGACCCGTGTGCGCCGCCTGATCTCCTTCATGATCCGCTCAAGGGGATTGTTTGTCCTGATCCTCCTCCAGTGCTCCCGGGGGAACCCGTAGTAGGAGAATGTCTCTTTGATCCCTTCCTGCACCGTCTCCGCCGCCCTGCCAAGCTTCATGCCCTGGAGTTTCCTCACCACCGCCTGTGCCTTCCTGTGTGCCTCCTGTGCATCCTCCTGGGCATGGATCGCCTTCAGCATGACGGCCACTTCCTTTACCTTCCCCCTGGGCACGAGGGTGAATACGTTCCGGTAGAAGTGGACGATGCACCGCTGCCATGAGGCGTCAGGGTAGAACTCCCCCAGGCTCTCGACAAGACCGAGGCATTTATCGGAGATGACAAGCTCCACCCCTTTTAGCCCTCTTGCCTTCAGATACCGTAAAAAGGAGGTCCAGCTCTCCTTGTCTTCCTTTGCCCCCTCGGCTACCCCCAGGATCTCCCGGTAGCCCTCCCGGTTCACCCCGATCGCCACTAATACCGATACGTTCCTTACCTCTCCTCCCCAGCTCCGCTTGAGGGCTATCCCGTCGAGATACACATAGGGATGCTCACCTTCAATAGGTCTTTTCCTCCAGTCCTCGATGGTGGTGTAGATCCTGGCGTTAAGATGGGAGATGGTGCCGGGGCTCACCTTGCTGCCCCAGAGGGCCTCGGTGATGTCCTCCACCCTCCTCACCGATACCCCTGCCAGGTACATCTCGACGAGCGCCTCTTCCACGGAGGACTCTCTCCTCCGGTACCGCTCGATGATCGCCGTCTCAAAGGGCAATGATCTCAGCTTGGGCATCTTTATATCCACTTCCCCTGCCTTGGTCTGGAGTGTGCGGGTGTAGTGGCCTGCCCGTGTATCCTTCCGTCCTTCTGTCCGCTCATACCTGCGTGCGTTGCACAGCCGGGATGCCTCTTCGTCCAGGAGCGCGTTCAACGTCTCCTGGACCGTTCCCCTGACGATCTCTCCCAGATGCTCCTTTACCTGTTCCTCATTGATCTGGATTATTTTGCTTCCTTTTGTGCTACACTGTTTCTGGGCCATGGTCTTTCCTCCTTCTGGCTTTTGTGATGGTGATGCTTTACATTACCAGATTCGAGGTCGCCATGGCTCTTAATTGTGCGAAAAATATTTTACGTTATC
>Ga0228536_1000862_pt1 | contig 42117 bp, 44 predicted proteins | sample SJ1Smetagenome_FD_168611 | JGI IMG/M metagenome (GOLD analysis project Ga0228536, IMG submission 168611) | Enriched culture of PCE-dechlorinating microbial communities from Ithaca, New York, USA - SJ1.S | ecosystem: Engineered > Modeled > Simulated communities (microbial... > Unclassified...
TGCTCTTTATTCCAAAAAGATATTGCAGGAACACAAGCTTCATCAATACAACAGGATCTATACTTGGTCTACCATTATCAAGGCAGTACTTATCCTCTACAAGTTCATAGATGAAGTTAAAAGAAATAGTTTTGCTTATCTTTCTAAGTATGTGGTTAATTGGAACTAATTGCTCTAATGATACCATCTGAATTTGTTCAGTCTTATTTTCATGATTTTTATGAAGCATGATAACCCTCCAGCCATGATTTTATACTTATATTTTACCATAAATGGCTATTTAAGGCTATTTTTGCACATAAAAAAGCAGGACAGATATTTAATCCATCCTACTTTGTCATCAGTCTGACCTTGAAAAATCAAGGTTTTTTTCATGCTCGGATTTTCCTAACTATATATATTTTTTAGAGTCAAAATGAATCGGTTTATATCTCTAAGATTCAAGTTGTTCGGATTTTAGGAATTATATAATAAATAACTCAGAACTATGATCTGTGAGTTATTGAGTATATTTCATCAATTTATAGTTTAATAGCTTCACAAATTGATGGTAAATGATATAATCAAATTTAATATGATTTTGGGGACAAGGAGTGAATATGAATGGAGATAACAAGGGTTTCAATAGTTGGGATGGGCTCACTAGGCCTCATCTTCGGTAGCTTTCTTTATGATAAGCTAGGTAGTGATAATGTTGAATTTATAGTTGATAAAGAAAGAGCCGAAATCCGGGATTATGGGCACAGAATCATAAATGGCAAGAGTTACGACTTCAAAATAATCTCTGGTGACGAAGCTGTTAGCAAGTCGCAATTGATCATATTTGCAGTAAAGTCAACTAGCCTGGAAAGTGCCATTGAAACAGTTAGAAAAAGTGTTGATGAATCTACAACTATAATTTCTCTTATGAATGGAATATCAAGTGAGAAGATTATAGGTGAGGCTTTTGGTATGGATAAAATCTTATTTTCGACTGCTGAAGGTATGGATCCCATTAGAACTGAAAGATCTCTGAATTACATCAATATGGGTTATGTATGCATAGGAACCGATAAAGAGGATGAGAATAAGAGGAATAGATTGAATGACCTTATAAGGTTTTTCGATAGAACAGAATTCCCGTATAAAGTCGAGAAGGACGTTATGCACAGACTATGGAGTAAATTTATGCTGAATGTAGGTGTTAATCAAGTAGTCATGATGCATGAAGGAACCTTTGAGACAATACAAAAAGAAGGATTGGAAAGGGATATGATGATCAAAGCTATGAGAGAAGTAATAGCTCTTGCCGAGAAGGAAGGCATCATGGTCAGTGAAAAGGATCTCGAATTCTATGTTGGTCTTGTTGACTCTCTAAACCCTAAGGGGATGCCCTCTATGAGACATGATGGGCTTCACAGGATAAAATCTGAAGTGGAAATGTTTGCTGGAACTGTTATAGAATATGGAAGGAAGCATGATGTTCCTACTCCCGTAAATCAACAGATCTATGAGACAATAAAATCAATAGAATCAAAATACTAAGAATTAGGTTTGTCTCTTTCGGTCAACAACCCATATAGAGGTAATATATAGAGATATACAGCATATAGTATGCTTGAAGCCGGGGCTCCGACTGCTGATAGAGGGAAGGCACCAGCAATACTCCAGGGAATAAGCGGGGCGATAACAATGACTGTATTCTCAAGGTAGATGGCTAACTTGTATCTGTCTGGTACAAGGTCATCATTCAATTCAAAAGTCAGCATTGTTGCAAGAGTTTGATTACAGCTAACAGCACTCATTAAAATTGATGAAAGAAAGATGGTAAAGAAACTTGTGGTCCGAAGTGACAGGTTCTTGATCCATCTTTTTATTTCCAAAAGAATTTCCGTGTTTCTAAATATGCCAAAGTATGAAGAGGAAATGCCAACAATGGACGCTGATCTAACCATGGAAACTAATCCACCTCCATTTATTATAGGTCCAAGTGTTGCATTCTCCGCTTCATATCCCATTAATGCTATGGATATTATTTCTGATACGGAGATTTTTTGGGCATAAAGACATACAAAAACACTAGCGATAATGCTTATGATCAAAGTCCGCTTTACCTTGAACTTAAATAAAGATAATACTATTACAAGAGCTGCAGGAATGGAGACCCACCAATATAGGTTAAAGCTGTCACTATATATGGAGACTGATTCCGACGAGATGACAGTGTTTGAATTTATGTGACCGGTGACAGCATAGACGACCACTGTAATAAGTAATGGTATCAAAGTTGTTTTCAGCATATTCTTTATGTTGATGAAAAGGTTCGTTTGCGTAAGCTCGCTAACCAGTAGTGCACTTGAGGAAATTGCAGAACACCTGTCTCCAAAAAATACTCCTGAGAGAATAGCGCCACCAGTTAAGAAAGGATCTATTCCAAGTGCAAGTCCTATGGACATACATACAACTCCCATTGTACTGGCTGTGCCGAAGGATGTACCAGTTAGAATCGATACCATTGAACATAAAATAAAAGCATATAGAACAAAAAAATCCGGCTGTATGAATCCTATAGAATGGTAGATTAGAAAAGGAATAGTACCTCCTGCTCTCCAAAGCGCGGTAAGGATACCAATCAAACCAAAGACAATTAGTATAGTCCTTGCGCTCTTCACTCCTTTAAGAATCATTGAGCCGATCCTTTTAGGGTTGTTCCCCTTAATAAATGCATATATCACAAAAATAAGTAATCCCAATGATAACGCTATTATTAACGATTGTCCGGTTGCAACAAAAATGGCTAAAATAAAAATAAAAATTGATAGAGTAATAAGCTCGTACACTGAAATTACCTCATCCTGATATTATAGAAATATTGTAACACAAAATCATTCCGGAAGCGATTAACCTATGCGAATTGAAATACGTTACATAGTGGTCTATAATTGAAATTGTGATCAGAAACGAGGAGGGTTATCATGGTGCTAAATAATTTAATCGTCAAAATCAAGCTAGGTGATATTATTGAGGAGAAAACCGATGCAATAGTTAACGCAGCTAATAACACACTTTTAGGAGGCGGCGGTGTAGATGGTGCTATCCATAGACGTGGTGGGCCAACTATTCTCGAACAATGCAAAAAGCATTCGGGTTGTCCTACAGGTGAGGCTCGCATTACCACCGCTGGAAATCTGCCCTGCAGATATGTCATACATACCGTAGGCCCAGTTTATGGCAACAATCCTAATTTAGATAAGAGGCTTCTATATAATGCCTATTTCAATTCATTAAAATTGGCGGATGAATACGGGATAAAAACAATTGCATTCCCATCAATTTCTACTGGGGCGTATGGATATCCGATTGATGAAGCTGTTGAGATTGCATTTGAAGCACTGATAGATTTTTCAAAGATATCTTCTTCCATTGAGGAAGTAACATTTGTGCTTTTCAGCCATGAAAATTATGACGTTTATGAGAAGTTTATCAAGAAAATACATTGAAAATCTTAAATATTACATTAATAATATATTTCAAAGGTTGACATGTGAGACCCATTGTTATATTATCAAGAAAGTTGAAATATTCTTGCAAGGGAGTGTTTGAAATATTCGCTGATACTCATAGAATCATTGCCTCCCAAGTATATGAAGACATATATAAAATTTATGATTTCAAACTTAATAAGGATAAGCTTTTATGGGGCTCAGTAGCACCTGATATTGTCCCAAAATACAAACTGATAAGGCATTATCAGGACGAAAGTCTAAACTATATAGCTTTAGAAATTATGAAGATAATTTTTATTAGCCGTTTTGTCGACTTAAGAAGGATAAAGGATCCAATTGCAGTTAATATCCTTAGTAAGAGCATTGGGATAATATCACATTACCTATCCGATTATGTTTGCTTACCACACGCAAGGAGATGGACTTTCGCAGATTCTATGATCAAACACGTGAGGTATGAATCTAAACTCAATGATTTCGCATCCAGTCATAGCTTTAAAAAGAATGTCATTACCGTAGACGATTTGAATTTTAGTGACGAGAGTCTCCTAAACATTAGAATAGCCATTAAAAATTATATTATGGATGTAGTCGACGAATATTCACTTAAGACTGGTATGAAGAACGATCTTGATTTTGCGATTTCACTAAATCTTAAAATCACATATTTCATTCTGGATGCTATACAAAACTATTCTGAGGACATTCATAGAGCTTTTGCTTTAGAATTTTAAATTTTTCTTGACAACTTTAGCTAGACTTAATATAATTTACATATATTTAATACAGTACAGTGAGGGGACGAGTACTTTAAGAACGTAGTCTAAGAGAGCCGGGAATGGTGGGATCCTGGTACGAAAGCTTGGAGGAAGAACAGCCCTGAGTATCTGACCGAACGTAGTAACAAGTAGGCTCAGACGGTATAGCCCGTTATCAGCTATGACGTATCGATTAAAATCTGTACGGATATGAGAGAGCTTAATAGCTAATTAAGGTGGTACCGCGAACTTACCCTTCGTCCTTTTATAGGATGAAGGGTTTTTTAATTTAAATAAGGAGTGATAATTGTGATGATGGTAAACGGCTTTACACCAAGGGAAGCGCAAGTAGGTATCAAGCAAATCAAAGACTTTTTCGAGAGAAAGCTAGCAGAGCAGCTAAATCTGACGAGAGTATCTGCACCACTATTCGTAAGACCTGAGACAGGGTTAAATGACAATTTAAACGGTGTTGAGAAGGCTGTTGCCTTCAGGATAACAAAGCACGATCTCGATGTTGAAATAGTTCAGTCACTGGCAAAGTGGAAAAGGATGGCACTTAAATGGTATGAATTCAAGCCTGGTGAAGGACTTTATACAGATATGAATGCAATTAGGCCTGATGAATATGTAGATAGCCTGCATTCAATTTATGTCGACCAGTGGGATTGGGAGAGAATTATTCTTAAAGAGGACAGAACCTATGAAACATTGGTAGATACAGTTGAAAGGATTTATGAGGCTTTTAAGGCTACAGAGGACTTTATAAACGAACTTTATCCATCCAGACTTTTCAAAAAGCTTCCGGAAAGGATAACATTTATAACCAGTCAGGAGCTGGAGGACAGATATCCGGATGAGTCGCCGAAGAGAAGAGAACATTTGATAGCAAAAGAGTACGGGGCTGTTTTTCTAACACAAATTGGGAAGAAGCTAAAGTCAGGATTGCCACATGATAACAGGGCACCTGATTACGACGATTGGTCATTGAATGGAGATATCATTTTTTGGAACCCAGCATTGCAGGATTCCATTGAGCTTTCAAGCATGGGAATAAGAGTTGATGAGGAGGCATTGGAAAAGCAACTCAGGATTTCGGGCACTGAGGATAGAAAAGCTCTGGAATATCACACGAAACTACTTGCTGGAGAGCTGCCTTATACTGTAGGAGGAGGTATAGGACAATCCAGGATCTGCATGTATTTCCTTCAAGCAAAGCATATAGGACAGGTACAGGCCTCAATTTGGTCTGAAGAAGAGATAAAAAAATGCGAAGAGGAAGGGATATTCCTGCTATAGATACTCATGGGATCAGCCATTGTGCTGATCCTTCTATATGTTAAAATATTGTAACAAAATGGTTACAAACTAATATACAAATGGTCATAGTTTTATAGTATAATGGTGATACACATCTTTTATTGGAACATCAAAGGGGGGATTTGCTGTATGGCTTTGACTAATGACACATTTTGCGACCTCTACGAGGGGTTGAAGCATAACTTTCTCTTTAAGAATGACTTAAACAGCATACATATCCTTTTGAACCTTTACGACATTGAAGACAATATCAGGAATATTTTCCCCAAATATGTTTCCATTAAATTCTTGAAGAACAGTATAACCAGAATACTGAAGGAAAGAAGAGGAAATCAGCTTATAGCCCTAAATCTTGGAGAGCTTCTCCATGAAGATATTAACAGGCTTGAGCTGCTTCTTTATCTTGAGGGGTATAAGAATGGTTTCATAAACATTAAAGAAGCTAATAAACTTGAAGACTTGACTGTAAAGACTTACCCGATCAATGAATTATACTATCAGAAATATTTGTTTCATTTCGAAAGTGGACCTGATAATGTAGAAGCATTCAAGGATGAGGTATTTTCTTCCCTCGAACTACAGGAAGAGGCAAGTGGACATATAATAAATCTGATCGATAAATACTGTGATAAGATAATTCGAGGGAAGGTTTACAGCCTCAATAAGTATCTCGACAAGCAGCTTACAATAAACTACAACGATGAATATACTCATATTGCAGAGGATGATTCACTATTGACAATGGATGAACTATCAAATATTTACATGGAAGTAGTGAAAATTATAAACAGAAACGGTATGAGATTATATAAAGATGCATATTGGAATGGATTAAATGACAGAGTATTAAAGAGATATAGGTAATTATTCATAGATTATAATTGCAAAATGCCCTCTGGCTTAATCGTCAGAGGGTTTTAAAATGTATTTCTGATTCTATACCTGTATATGTTACAATATAAAGGTCAAGGTATGTTAAAAGGAGAAGCTTATGATAATAATTGGTGTTGATCCTGGGATAGCCACTGTTGGATATGGTATTATTGAATGCATAGGTAATAGCTACAAAGCGATAGAACATGGCACTATAGAAACAAGTGCAGATGTAATGTTTCCTCTAAGGCTTCAGACTGTCTATAAAGAGCTTTCAGAGATTATCAAATTTTTCAAACCTGAGGATATGGCAATTGAAGAGCTTTTCTTCAATAAAAATGTCAAAACAGCTATAAGGGTTGGACATGCAAGAGGAGTTGAAATACTGGCCGCTGTTGATCACAACATTGGCGTATACGAGTACACTCCGCTTCAGATCAAGCAAGCAGTCGTAGGGTATGGAAGGGCTGAAAAACATCAGGTCCAGGAAATGGTTAAGTTACTTCTTAATCTGAAAGCGATACCAAAACCCGATGATGCCGCAGATGCCTTGGCAGTTGCCATTTGTCATGGAAGCTCTCTTAAGTTCAAGGATTCGTTTATAATGAAATAATTGGGACAGGTGATTAATAATGATTGACTACATAATTGGGAAAGTAGATCAAATTGGCGAAGATTATTTAATAGTTGAGAACAATGGTATTGGCTACAAAATAAATACATCAACCAATTCAATTCTTGATTCCTCTAGAACCACTGAAGCTCAAAAACTTCACACTAACCTGATAGTCAGAGAGGATGGAATGTTCCTCTTTGGATTTACTACCTCCGAAGAGATGGATGCTTTCAAGCTGCTGCTAACCGTTTCGAAGGTTGGTCCAAAGGTAGCATGCGGTATATTGTCCGCTCTTAAGCCAGGCCAGCTTCAACGAGCTATACTAACTAAGGATTTCAACGCTTTGTGCAAGGGTCAGGGTGTGGGAAGAAAGACTGCCGAGAGAATAGTGCTTGAGCTGAAGGATAAGATCGCAGGCAAGGCTTATGATGATTTAGATACTGTAGAAGCTGCCTTGAACAGCGAATATGAAGAGGCCATAGAAGCTCTTACGTCTCTGGGATATTCCAGATATGAGGTTGAGAAGGTTCTTAGGACTATAGAAACTGATGATATGATCGTAGAGGATATTATCAAAGCTGGTTTGAGAAAACTTTCATTTTAAGGAGAATGTAGAATGGATGATGTGAGAGATAGGATAGTAGCAAGACATATGAATATGGATGACATTGAAAATGAGGCTACATTGAGACCGAAGTGGCTAAATGAATATATAGGCCAGGAAAAGGCTAAGGAAAAACTGGGCATTTTTATCCAAGCTGCAAAAGGGAGAAGTGAATCTCTTGACCACGTACTGCTATATGGACCTCCGGGATTAGGTAAAACGACTCTTGCCAATATAATCGCCAACGAAATGGGTGTAAATATAAGGGTTACTTCAGGACCAGCTATTGAAAGACCTGGTGACCTGGCTAGTATACTGACGAACCTGTCGGATGATGATGTTTTATTTATTGATGAGATACATAGGATAAACAGGACGGTAGAGGAGGTCCTTTATCCAGCTATGGAGGATTTTGCGCTCGATATAATAATTGGTAAGGGCCCGTCAGCAAGATCGGTAAGGCTGGATCTTTCAAAATTCACTCTAATTGGTGCTACAACAAGAGCTGGCCTATTGACTTCTCCCTTGAGGGACAGATTTGGTGTAATGTTGAATCTTGACCTGTATGATATTGAAAGCTTGACAGAAATAGTAACAAGATCCTCCAGAATCCTGGGTATTGATATTGATCCAATGGGAGCTTATGAAATTGCCAAAAGATCAAGAGGAACACCACGAATAGCTAATAGATTATTGAAACGCGTCAGAGATTATGCCCAAGTTATTGAGGATGGAATCATCACTGAGGAGATTGCAAAGCGTGGTCTTGAAGTCTTGGAAGTTGATAGATTGGGACTGGACGCGGTCGATAGAAAGTTGATTCTTTCTATGATCGACAATTTCAAGGGAGGGCCAGTTGGCATCGATACCATAGCAGCCTCAACAGGAGAGGAGCGTGGAACCATTGAAGATGTATATGAACCTTATCTTTTACAAATTGGATTTTTGATAAGGACTCCAAGGGGACGGGTTGCAACTGAGAAGGCATATAATCATTTCAACAGACCTTATACCAGAGACCTGGAAGGTTGATCCGGGAGGAAAATATCATGAGAAGATTTATTTCTACAGTATTATTGGTCGCAGGGTTATTGTTCGCAATGCCTGATTCATATTCTTTTGCAAAAGATGCAGATTTTATAGATGTTAGAATCGGCAAGACCTATGCTATCCTTGACCGGGTCTTACTTAGCTCAAGAGGCGGGTTTGGTCTGATAAATAAAGGAGATAAGGAATCCAAACTGATGAATATTGATTCAGACCGGATTTACGTAAGCATTAGCTTTACTGATTCAAGGAGTCTTGATATTTTTGATGCTTCCAACAGCTATATAACTACGATCCCAGCTGATGGCTCTCTTGTTCTTGGTACAGAGGAGGGTTCAATTTCGACTGCAGGGATTTCGTACAGAGGTTATATAGGTTTTATATCCGGAGCATCAGGCCTGATCCTGATTAATCATGTGGACGTGGAAAGCTACTTATATGGCGTGGTACCTAAGGAGATTCCGCCTTTAAGCTCCGAGGAGGCACTGAAGGCACAGGCGGTAGCTGCAAGAAGCTTTGTATACAATAGTCTGAAAAAGCACGCTGCAGAAGGTTATAACCTGTGTGATACTACCCATTGCCAAGCATATGGAGGCTTGAATGCTGAACATCCAAATACCAATATGGCAGTAGACGATACATTTGGTCTTATAGCAACCTATAATGGACTACCAGCCAATACCGTCTACCATTCATCCTCAGGAGGCCATACTGAAAATAGCGAGAAGGTATGGGTAACTGCTGTACCTTACTTAAGAGCCGTACCTGATCCTTTTTCAACAAACGGACCCAACTCATCGTGGTCAGTAGTATTGACTGCAAATGAGATAGAGGATAAATTGAAAGCTGAAGGCTATGAAATAGGAAGAGTAGAAGGTATTTCGATTAAGGAAAGATCTGAGTCAGGTAGAGTCACATTAATGGAGATCATTGGATCAAGGGATGCCGTCGAATTAACAGGAGCTCAATTCAGGACTTTAATGGGAGCGATTACTTTCAAGAGTACTCTATTTTACATCGGAGATGAAGAAGCTTCTAATTCGGGTGTCTTATACGCTACTGATTCCAGAAGGAAATCTGAGCTTGAAGTAACACGAAGGGGTTTTTCTGTTATTGGAAAAAATGGCGAAACCACAAATATTTCCGACATAACTGCTATAGGGATTTCAGGAACAAGAACATTTGGCATTAAGAGTGTCGAAACAGTAATGGATGATGAATACCTTGTAACTGGCAAGGGATTTGGCCACGGGGTGGGAATGAGTCAATACGGTGCCATAGAAATGGCAAAACAAGGATACACATTTGAAGAAATATTGAAACACTATTACAGGAACATTGAATTAACTATATTTTATAGATAGGAAGTAGAGAATGAAAACAAGCGATTTTTATTATGATCTTCCGAAGGAGCTGATCGCTCAGCATCCATTAGAAAACAGGACATCCTCAAGGTTATTGATTTTAGACAGAAAAACCGGTGAAATGAAGCATAAAATATTTTCTGAGTTATTGGATGAGCTAAATTCGGGTGATGTTCTGGTTATGAATGACTCCAGAGTTATACCTGCAAGATTATTTGGGAACAGGCCTGGGAAGGAAGAAAAAATAGAGACACTTTTGCTTAAGAGAGTATCCGGAAGAATCTGGGAGTGCCTTGTAAGACCCGGGAAAAAAATGAAACCTGGTGGTAGGATAGAATATGGGAATGGACTCCTCTCAGGCGTTGTGAAAAGTCTTGGAGAAGATGGAACTAGACACATAGAATTCAAGTTTGATGGGATATTCGAAGAGGTGCTTGATAAACTAGGCGAGATGCCGCTGCCCCCCTATATCACAGAAAGACTGGAAAACTCTGAAAGATATCAGACTGTTTATTCAAAAAATAATGGGTCAGCAGCAGCTCCTACCGCCGGACTGCATTTTGATGAAATACTTCTCGATAAAATCCGGGAAAAGGGTGTACAAACTCTGTATCTGACCCTGCATGTTGGGTTAGGTACCTTTAGACCGGTCAAGGTAGAGGATATAAATGAGCATATTATGCACTCCGAGTATTACGACATCAGTATCGAAACAGCAGAGAAAATAAATAGAGCAAAGCTAAGAGGTTCAAAGGTTATTGCTGTAGGTACAACAAGCACCAGGACACTGGAGACTGCTGCAGACGAGAACGGAATGATAAAACCCTCCAGTGGATGGACTGATATATTTATATACCCAGGCTATAAGTTTAAGGCTGTGGACATAATGCTAACTAATTTTCACCTTCCCGAATCAACATTGCTTATGCTGGTAAGTGCATTTGGTTCAAAGGAATTGATGTTGACTGCTTATAACGAAGCAATCAAAGAACGATACAGATTTTTCAGCTTTGGCGATGCCATGTTGATAAAGTAATGGAGGAGTCTGATGGCAATTAAATATGAGTTGATTAAGGAATCAAAAGAAACCAAAGCAAGGCTTGGAAGAATCATTACTCCTCATGGAGAAATCGAGACGCCTGTTTTTATGCCTGTAGGAACAAGGGCTACAGTAAAAACTATGACGCCAGAGGAAGTAAAGGATCTGGGAGCTAAGATAATATTGTCCAATACCTATCATTTATATCTCAAACCAGGACATGACCTGGTTAAAGAGGCTGGAGGGCTCCACAGGTTTATGAACTGGCATGGACCGATCCTCACAGATAGTGGTGGTTTTCAGGTATTTAGCCTTGGAGAGCTTCGTAAGATTAAAGAAGAGGGTGTCGAGTTCAGATCTCATATAGACGGTTCAAAACACTTTATTAGTCCTGAGACATCCATAGATATTCAAAACGCATTAGGATCAGACATAATGATGTGTTTTGATGAATGTGTTCCTTACCCTGCTGATTACGAGTATGCTAAGCAATCAATGGAGAGGACTACAAGATGGGCAAAGAGATGCAAGGAACACCATAAAGATTGGAGCACTCAGGCCCTTTTTGGCATAGTTCAAGGAGGAATGTATAGAGATCTTCGGGAACAAAGTGCTAAGGACTTGGTTGAAATGGATTTCAGCGGCTATGCAGTAGGTGGACTAAGTGTAGGCGAGCCTATGGATTTGATGTGTGAGGTATTGGACTATACCACGCCCTTGCTGCCCAAGGACAAACCGAGATACCTTATGGGTGTTGGAAGTCCTGATTATCTCTTTGAAGCAGTAATTAGAGGAATTGACATGGCGGATTGTGTATTGCCCACAAGGATAGCCAGAAATGGAACTGCAATGACAAGTAATGGTAAGGTCGTAATAAGGAATGGCAGGTATTCCCGTGATTTTTCTCCTCTTGATCCGGAGTGTGACTGCTATACATGCAGGAATTATTCAAGAGCTTATATAAGGCATCTATTTAACGTGGATGAAATACTAGCGTTGCGACTAACGACGATCCACAATCTATATTTTTTAATAAAGCTTATGGAGAGGATCCGGGAGGCTATCAAGGAAGACAGATTACTTGAATTCAAGGATGAGTTCTATAAAAAATACGGTTACACAGAATTATTGGAGTGATTTTTAACGCTTTTCATGTATAATAGATTATAGAAAAGGAGTGATTTATTGATGGAGCAATTACAAGCATTTATTCTCCCTATAGGCTTGCTGGTGATTTTCTACTTTTTCGCAATTAGACCTCAGAAAAAGAAGGAAAAAGAGATCAAAGAAATGAGAAGCAGCCTTCGTGCTGGAGACGAAGTAATCACAATCGGTGGCATCATGGGCAAGATTATCAAGTTAAAGGATGATTATGTTACTCTTGAAATCGGATCTGCCAAAACGAAGCTGGATATAACAAGATGGGCAGTTGGTTCAGTTGTAAAAGCAAATGGTTCTAAAAGCAATAAACAGGAAGAAGAGACCACTGAAGAATAATGAGAATGACTTCCAGAGATGGAAGTTCTTTCTTTTTCGAGGACTAAATATTCCTTTATTATGCTACTTGCATGTGGTATAATTGCTACATTAAAGTACATTCTTTCAAACAGGAGGATACATATGAAGCATATCAAGACACTGACTAAAATCAGACTTAAGGATAGTCTAATTTATGGCGGATGCGGAGAGTGTCAGACATCATGCCAATCTGCATGTAAAACGTCATGTACAGTTGGAAATCAGAAGTGCGAAAACAAGTAGTGAAATAAGGGGTAGTGGATTATCCACTGCTTTTTATTTGAGAAAAATTAAGGAGGTTTACAGTTGTCACAGCTTATTCATAAGTTTTTTCTTAATGATAATTACATGGTTCTTGACGTTAACAGCGGTGCTGTGCATATAATTGACGAACTGGTTTATAATATTCTTGATGAAAATGGCCTTCAAAATATTGAAGAAATCATTGAAAATTTGTCTGATCAATTTGAGGCTGAAAGAATAATCGAGGCATATGAAGAGATCAAGTATTTGGTCGATAGTGACATACTATATTCAAAGGAGTCTGATCTTGGCAGACTGGATTATAACAAGGAAAACATTATTAAAGCAATGTGCCTGCACGTCGCTCATGATTGTAATTTAAAATGCAAGTATTGCTTCGCTTCCCAGGGCAACTTTAAAGGCGAAAGATCAATTATGAGCTTCGAGACAGGGAAAAAAGCTCTTGAGTTCCTGGCAAAAAACTCAGGAAAGAGGAGAAACCTAGAAGTTGATTTCTTTGGTGGGGAACCACTAATGAACTTTCAGGTTGTCAAGGATCTGGTCGCTTATGGCAGAGAACTTGAAGTAATCTATAACAAAAACTTCAGATTTACGATAACCACTAACGGGATACTCCTTGATGAAGACAAGATGGATTTTATTAATAAAAATATGGAAAATGTTGTTCTGAGTCTTGATGGCAGAAAGCAGGTAAATGATAATATGAGACTAACTATTTCTGGTGATGGGAGCTATGACGTTATCTTGCCTCGAATCAAGCGAATGGTCGAATTGAGAGGAGATAAGGATTACTACGTCAGAGGTACATTTACCAGCAAAAACACCGATTTCGGCAAGGATGCCCTTGAGTTCTACAAGAATGGTTTTAAAAAGATATCTATTGAACCAGTCGTAGCACCAGATGAGATGGACTATGCTCTCAGAACTGAACATTTAGAAGAAGTGCTTAAGGAATATGAGGATTTTTCCAGGCAGTATATTGATCTCAAGAGAAACGATCCGGACTTTATGTTTTTTCATTTTATGATTGATCTGGACCAGGGCCCATGTGTAATTAAAAGAGCAGTAGGGTGCGGTGCAGGAAGTGAGTACATTGCTGTGACACCCGAAGGAGAAATTTACCCTTGTCACCAATTCGTCGGTGAGAAGGAGTTTTTACTTGGAGATCTTGATTCAGGGATATCCAATACTGGTCTTAGAGAACGATTTAAGAATGCCAATGTATACACAAAAAAAGAATGCAGGGAATGTTGGGCCAGGTTTTACTGCAGCGGTGGATGCCATGCAAACGCACACTATGCGCATGGTGATATATTAAAACCATACGAGATTGGCTGTGAGATGGAAAAGAAAAGGATTGAATGTGCATTGTCAGTTTTGGCAAGCCTCAGCGAGGAGGAATAGGATGAGGACAAGGAGTATTTCAATCGTTGCAGCTATAATTATAATTATAATATTTGCAAGCTATGTTGGGACGAATGGTTTTGTGCTTGGTGACAGGACCTTACGAAGTGCAAAGGATTCAATTGAGCTGGGACTTGATTTGGCCGGAGGAGTTTATGTCGTCCTCGAAGCCAATACCGAAGCGACCGGTGATGAGCTTGCGCGAATGATGGAGGAAACTAAAGCGATAATTGGAAAGCGTGTAGATGGCTTGGGAGTTTCTGAACCAAATATAGCGATTGAGGGTCAAAATAGGATAAGGGTTGAACTTGCTGGGGTTCAGCATCCCGATGAGGCAATTGATCTTATAGGAAAAACTGCATTGCTTGAATTCAAAACTCCAGCTGGCGAAACTGTTATCACTGGAAAAAATGTAATCAACTCACAAGTTCTATTTCAACCAAATGAATATGGTGTAAACGAACCTGTTGTATCCCTTGAGCTAAATGAGGAGGGTAGGCAGTTGTTCTTTGAGGCTACTTCGGTGCTTGCTGCAAAAACTGAGACACTGGACAAAATTATTTATATAGTGCTAGATGGTGAAATGATATCAAATCCTATGGTTTTAGAGCCTATTACAGATGGAAAACCTGTAATAACAGGTATGTATACACTGGATGAAGCCAATGATCTTTCTACCCTTATAAGGGCTGGTGCTCTTCCAGTTGAGATGGTGGAGCTTCAAACCTCAGTAATTGGTCCTACACTTGGATTAGAAGCATTTGAAAAGAGTATACTCGCTGGCGGGATTGCGATAGCAATAATTTTCGCTTTTATGTTGCTGGTATATCGTGTTCCGGGCTTTGTTGCATCACTGGCACTGACTATTTACGTGCTTTTAGTGGTAGGGGCTATGATATTGATTGGAGCAAAGCTAACTCTTCCTGGTATAGCAGGTCTGGTTCTATCGATAGGTATGGCTGTAGACGCTAATATACTGATATTTGAGAGGATCAGAGAAGAGATACTTGTGGGAAAAACTGTAAGAGTCTCAATTGATGCCGGCTTTAAACGAGCTCTAAGGTCGATCCTAGATTCAAATATAACAACATTGATAGCAGGAGCTGTTTTATATTTTTATGGGACAGGTCCGATCAAAGGCTTTGGTGTTACTTTAACCATTGGAATAGTTGCATCTATGATAACAGCGGTGTTCTTTACTAAATATGTCCTTAGGCTAATGGCAGTGATCACTGGCGGCAAGAATTTAAAACTTTACGGCGTATAGGGGGTTGCTATTATGAATGTGATTAAAAACTATAAATTATTCTATGCAATCTCTCTAGCAGTTATAGCAGTCGGACTAATAATGTTTTCAATAAACGGTTTGAACTATGGAATAGATTTTACAGGCGGAACAATGCTACAGCTGGAGGTAGGGAAATTCGTCTCAGTGGAGCAAGCCAGAGAGATCATAAGCGTTTATGATGAAAATGCCAGCATAATACACTCGGGGTCAGAAAAATCAGAGTTGATAATAAGGAGTTCAAAGGATTTAAGCAATAAGGATACGACAGAGATCGTAAACCAATTTGTCGAAGTATTTGGAATGGATGGAAGTAACTTTCAAACACAAAAATTCGGTCCTTTCATGGGGAAGGAAATCAGAGATAGAGCCATATTTTCAGTTATTATAGCCTCTGTATTAATGCTTGCTTATATATCCTTCAGATTTCAATTCAAGTTTGGAGTTGCCGCAGTTATTGCTCTGGTACATGATGTATTGGTTACTTTTGCGGTATACTCTATATTGAGACTTCCTGTAAACAGCTCGTTTATTGCGGCAATCCTGACAATAGTTGGTTATTCGATAAATGATACAATTGTTATATTCGACAGGATACGGGAAGAATCAAAGATCTACCCCAAGTTAGGGTTTGGAGAGGTAATAAATAACAGTATTAAGCTATCACTAAGAAGAACTCTATTCACAACCCTGACTACTTTAATGGCAGTTATAACTCTTTATATAGTGGGAGTTGAGGATGTAAAGGTTTTGGCACTTCCATTGATTATAGGTATGGTTTCAGGAACGTATTCATCTCTTTTTATAGCTACACCAATACTATATTCACTCAAGAGGTTGAAAACTACCGGTTAATGGGTAGAAATAGGCATATAGGTTCTATGGAGGGATATTATGCAAAAAAATTTGATTTTTGTATTGATTCTGGCAATAATAATCGGTATTTTTGCACTTAGCAATGGGGATGTTGTGGAAATCGACTTTCTATTTGCAAAAGTACAGCTGTCTCAGGCGATAGTAATATTTATTAGTGTGCTGCTTGGCTCAGCGATTGCTGTACTATTCGGAATGGCTAGAGAAATGAGACATAAGAGAGATGTGAAGGATCTTAACAGGCAGATAAATGTACTTACAAGCGAGAAAAACCAATTGGAAGCTCTCGTTAAAACAAAAGAAGATCAACTCAAGCTGTTGTATTCAAGGGGAGAGAAGCTCCATGAAGGCAACAGTCAAAACAATGATTTTTCTGGTAATTGATAGGATATGATGATAGAATTTAGATAAAATTATCTAAATTCTTTCTTTATATGGAGTGAGAAAATGAGTAAATGGTTCATCAAGGGGCTTCATACAGATGTTAATAGAATTGCCAGTGAAAATAATATTTCCAGGGAACTAGCCATACTTCTTGCAAATCGAGGAATTATTGAAAAAAATGATATCGATAAATTCCTTGATCCAAGGCTTGATAGAATGCATAAGCCTGAATTAATGAAGGATATAATAATATCCGGAGATATTTTGCAGGATTGTATTGAACATGAAAAACGAATCAGGATCATTGGGGATTACGACGTTGATGGGATATCCTCAGTATATATACTTTATAAGGCTTTGCATAGAGCTGGTGCTGATGTAGATTATGTTATACCTGACAGGATCCAGGATGGTTACGGAATCAACCAGTTTCTGGTTCTCGAGGCAAAGGCACAGGGCATCGACACAATAGTTACTGTTGACAATGGCATCTCAGCTTTCAGTCAGACGAAACTTGCTAAGGAAATGGGTATGCGTGTAATAATTACCGACCACCATGATATTCCAGAGGATATTCCTCCAGCTGATGCGATCGTCAATCCAAAACAGAAGGATTGCCTTTATCCGGAAAAGTTGCTTTGTGGTGCAGGTATAGCATTAAAGCTTTCCATCCATTTACTTGAGAGATTTGGAATAAATGCTCTTGACGATGATTCATTGGAAATAGCTGCACTGGCAACTATATGTGATGTTGTTGATCTGATTGGCGAGAACAGAATAATCGCAGCAAGAGGCCTTGAAAGATTGAATAATTCCCAAAATATTGGACTGAATGCGCTTATTTCGTCCAGCGGGCTAGCTGGCAAAAAGATAGGAGTTTACCATGTCGGTTTTATAATTGGACCAAGCTTGAATGCTTCCGGAAGGCTTGATAGTGCGATTTTGGGTCTTGAACTCCTTCTTAGCTCGAGAAGTGATGAAGCTATGGCTATAGCTATTAAACTGAGGGAGCTCAACGAGGAAAGACAGTTTCTTACCAGGGATGGTGTAGAGCGGGTAGAAAATCTTATTGAGACTCAGTTGGGTAATCAGAGTGTAATAGTTGCTTTTGATCCTCATATACATGAAAGCGTCGCAGGCATTGTTGCAGGCAGGGTAAAAGAGAAGTATAATAGACCTACGATAGTTCTGACCCGGGGTAAAGAAGGAATAAAAGGTTCTGCTAGGTCAATTGAGGGATACCATATATTTAATGAACTCAATAAAGTAAGTCATCTTCTTGAAAGGTTTGGTGGACATCCAATGGCTGCTGGGCTTAGCTTAAAGGATGCAAACTTGGAGCAGCTAGGAGAAATGCTTAATAGAAACAGCAGATTGACAGAAGATGACTTAACACCAAAGATATACATTGAAATGCCGATGGATCCGGGAGCATTTGACTGGAATCTTTTAAGTGAAATTGAAAAACTGGAGCCATTTGGAAAAGGAAATCCTAAGCCCTTGTTTGGGTTTAAGGGTCTTAAGATCCATAAAGCAGCTATTCTTGGTAAGAACTCAAATGTACTTAAGCTAATAATTGGCAAGGACTATACAGAAAAACTGGAAGGGATGGTCTTTAGTGATCCAGAGATGTGGGTGTCCGGGGCGAGAGATTCATTTGGCCAACAAGAAGTTGAAAGTGCTTTGGCTGGACAGAGAAATTCAATCTGTATGGATATAGTGTATTATCCTTCTGTAAACGACTATATGGGAAGGAAAAGCATACAATTTATAATTGACAGTTATAGATTTAAGGAATAGCGAGAAGGTGTTATTATGTTGGAGAATTTACTCCTTAGGATTGAGCAGTATAATCCAAATGCTGATATGCAGCTAATCATCAAAGCATATAACTTTGCAGAGGCTGCGCATGAGAGCCAGGTAAGAAACTCGGGCGAAAAATATTTCGTCCATCCTTTCCAGGTAGCTCTTCTTCTTGCTGACTTAAATATGGATACAGCTACAATAATTGCAGGGTTACTTCATGACGTAATCGAGGATACCAATATCTCTTATGACAAGGTAAGGGAAGAATTCGGAGAAGAGATTGCTGACCTTGTGGATGGAGTAACAAAATTGAAGAAGCTTCAGTACAAAACTAAGCAGGAGAATCAGGCTGAGAATCTCAGAAAAATGGTAATCGCAATGGCCAAGGACATTCGAGTGATTATAGTTAAGCTTGCTGACAGGCTTCACAATATGAGGACATTGGAGTATATGACAGATGAAAAAAAGAAAGAAAAAGCTATTGAGACTCTTGAGATATATGCACCGATCGCTCACAGACTTGGTATTTCTAAGATCAAGTGGGAGTTGGAGGATCTGTCATTAAGATATCTTGATCCTGAGAACTATTATAGCTTGGTTGAGAAGGTTTCTAAGAAAAGGCTTGAAAGAGAGGCTTTTATAAAAAAGATCATCGATGAGCTGTATGAGAAGCTCGGTGAGATGAGCATCAAATGTGAAATAAGTGGAAGACCAAAGAATTTTTATAGTATCTACAAAAAGATGATGTACCAGGGAAAGGCCTTTGAGCAGATATATGATTTAACCGCAGTCAGGATACTTGTTGACAACATTAAGGACTGTTATGGAGCCCTTGGAATCGTGCACACTCTATGGAAGCCATTGCCTGGACGTTTCAAGGATTACGTTGCAATGCCAAAGCCTAATATGTATCAATCCTTGCATACAACTGTAATAGGTAACAAGGGTGAGATTTTCGAGGTCCAGATCAGGACCTACGAAATGCATAGAACTGCTGAATACGGTATTGCTGCTCACTGGAAATACAAAGAGGGCTACGCTAAAGGAAACAATTTTGATGATAAGCTGACCTGGCTAAGACAGCTTCTTGAGTGGCAGACGGACCTTAATGATCCAAAGGAATTTATGGAAACCCTCAAAATTGATTTCTTTACTGACGAGGTATTTGTGTTTACTCCAAAGGGAGATGTCATAAATCTGCCTGATGGTTCAACACCTATAGATTTTGCATATAGAGTTCATACCGATGTAGGGAACAAATGTGTGGGAGCTAAGGTAGACAACAGGATAGTTCCGCTTAATTATAAGCTAAAGAACGGAAATATAGTTGAGGTAATAACAAGTGCAAACAGCAGCGGGCCCAGCAGAGACTGGCTAAAGCTTGTAAAGAGCAATCAGGCAAAGACAAAAATCAAACAATGGTTCAAGCTGAAGGAACGGGATCTTAATATTGCCAAGGGCAAGGATGCACTTGAGAAGGAAATCAAACGGTTAGGATATAGACCATCTGACATTCTTGTTGATGAATGGCTTAAAAATGTTGCTGGGAAGGTAAGTATAAGCTCCATAGAGGACCTTTATGCTTCGATTGGCTATGGGAGTATAACTATAAACCAGGTGATCAGCAAATTAAAGGAAATCTATAGTGAACACTTCAAGCCCAGCGAAAAAGAAATTGTTGAGTCTAAAATTCAAAAGTCCCAAAACAGATCAAAACCAAGACCAACTCATGGAATAGTAGTAAAGGATATCGATAATGTTAAGATAAAGTTTTCGAAATGCTGCAATCCAGTTCCAGGCGATGACATTGTCGGCTTTATCACGAGAGGCAGGGGAGTTTCAATACACCGTACAGACTGTCCTAATCTTTCAACTATCCTGGAAGGACAGGAGGAGAGATCTATAGAGGTAAGCTGGGATATAGAGAAAAAGTCATCATATAGTGCTGAAATACAGATTAGGGCAACAGATAGACCAGGCTTACTGGCAGAGATAGCTTTAAGGGTCAACGATGCCGATGTTGGTTTATTATCGCTTAACGCCAGAACAAATAAGGACAAATCCGTTATGATCAATATGACCCTTGAAATACATGATAAGGAGCAGCTGAATGAGCTGATGAAAAGGCTGAGAAGGATTGGAAATGTCTTTGATGTATATAGAGTAACAGCATAAGGAGGACATATATGCGGGCAGTAGTTCAAAGAGTAAGCAGTGCTGAAGTAAGAGTAGACGATAAGATGGTAGGAAGAGTTGGCAAAGGATTGCTGGTATATCTTGGGGTAGGCAAGGAAGATACTGTATCTGACATCGAATTTATGGCTGAAAAGGTATCCGGGTTAAGAATTTTTGAAGACGAAAATGGGAAAATGAATCTTTCAGTCAAGGATATCGATGGAGAAATTCTTGCGATTTCTCAGTTTACATTGTACGGAGATGTAAGGAAGGGCAAAAGACCAAGTTTCTCTGATTCTGCAGCTCCTGACAAAGGTGAAGAATTATACAATCAATTTATTAGTAGAATTCAGGGAATAGGAATTAGAATAGATAAGGGAATATTTGGAGCTCATATGATGGTTGATTATGTAAATGATGGTCCAGTAACTATACTTTTAGATAGTAAAAAGCAATTTTAGAGGGTGATAGGATGATAATCAAGAGGTTACAGGCTGGAATATATGCTGCTAACTGCTATATAGTTGCCTCCTCGGACAAGAGTGAGGCAATTGTTGTGGATCCAGGCGGAGATGTTGAACAAATACTTTCTGAGATAAATAAAATTGGAGCTGAGATCAAGTCAATTATTCTGACCCATGGCCATGGAGATCACATAGGAGGAGTCATGGCTTTGAAAAGATCCTTACCTGTTCCTGTTTTGGTTCATAAAGCGGACCTGGAAATGGTTAAAAGCAGTGCACTCAATATGTCAAGTTCGATGGCAATGGGAGAGGTATACTTTGAACCAGACTTACTCCTTACAGATGGAGATGAAATTACCATAGGTGATGAGAAGCTTATTACTATTCATACTCCAGGTCACACGCTTGGAGGGATCTGCCTCTATGGTGGAGGGAATCTTTTTACGGGAGATACCTTATTTAAAGGTTCTATTGGCAGAACAGACCTTTATGGCGGTGATTTCGAAACTATAATAAGAAGCATCAAAAATAAGCTCCTTAGACTTCCAGATGATACTATAGTTTACCCTGGACATGGCCCTGAATCTTCAATAGGCTATGAAAGACAAAAGAATCCGTTTCTTAGGAAATAAGCAGGGATGAAAGAATGATAGGGATCATAAATAAGACTGATAAAGTTAAATACAACGACCTCTTTGAACTTGCAAGAGCTTTTATGCCCAGAGAACAATTTATAGAAGCAAAATCAGTTGAAGAGTATGCTTCATATCTTTGTCTTGAGCTGCAGAATGGTAACTTTCAGGCAAGCTCCAGTGGTCTGGCTCATGATTCAGTGTGTTTTACTGCCACAACTAAGGAGATAGATATACTGCGTGATAATGAAGCCTCTTGCAGAATTGCCGCAAAAAGGGCATATTACAGGTTACTAAGTAGCTTGACCCAAAAATCATTGCCCTGGGGTATATTAACAGGTATAAGGCCGGTAAAAGTTCCTGCAGCTTTAATGGAGAATGGGTCAACAAGCGATGAAATTTTTGAGATACTTACTAAAGGGTACTTGATTGACAATGACAAGGCAGAGCTTGCCGTAAAAATCTGTTCCATTCAGGCACCATTGGTTGATTCATTCAAGGGTAAGACCTACAGTGTCTATATTGGGATACCGTTTTGTCCTACTAGATGCGTTTATTGTTCTTTTCCCTCTATTTCATCAATAGATTTCCGCAATCTGATGGATCCATACATTGAAACATTAATAAACGAGATAATCAGCATCCATAGAATGATGTATGGTTGGAGGCTTGATTCCGTTTATATTGGTGGTGGGACCCCAACTGCTCTTCCAAAGTACCTTATGGAGAAGTTACTAAGTCAAGTTAGAAAAATATTCGATTCATCCTATGAGCTTACAGTTGAAGCAGGAAGACCTGATACAATTGATCGTGAGTATCTTATGCTCCTAAAAAAATATGGTGTCGAGAGGATCAGTATCAATCCTCAAACAATGAATTTGAATACACTCAAACTGATCGGAAGAGATCATACTCCTGATCAAATTATTGAAGCTTACAGTCTTGCCAAAGAGATAGGAATAAGCGTGTTGAATATGGATTTAATAATAGGTTTACCAGGTGAAGGGCCTGATGAGGTACGGTTGACACTTGAGAGATTAAAGGGATTAAAACCTGATAACTTAACTGTTCACACCCTTTCAATGAAAAAAGGCTCGAGACTTTTGGACGGACATGATACTTCTATTGAATTTGAGACAGAAAAAATAGGAGAAATGCTCAAGTTGACCAGTGATTTTGCAGCTGAGATAGGCTTGACCCCTTATTATCTCTACAGACAGAAACAGATATTAGGCAATTATGAGAACATTGGCTATAGCAGACCACAAAACATATGCGTTTATAATGTAGCAATTATGGAGGAGAAACAGTCAATAATTGCTGCCGGAATGGGGTCGGTGTCCAAAATTTACAACGAGAATACAGGTTTTATAGAGAGAGTCCCAAACCCCAAGGATATAAATGGCTTTATGCTTAGGATCGATGAGCTGGTTGAAAGGAGAAAAACCTTAATCGCTCAATTGGTTGAACTTGCTGATTAATCTATTGACACAAATCCTTTTAATATCATATAATATGAGCAATTACAGATAATGGCAAGGATAGGAACCAGTAATCAGATCAATGAGGTAAAGAGAGTCAGCGAATGGTGAGAGTTGACCCTTATATCTGATGAAGACATCCTGGAGCCTGCGGATCTACCGCACGTGGGAAGCGTTAAAAGAAGAGTGAGGATAGCCTAATTAGGGTGGTACCGCGAGATTGCCTCTCGTCCCTGAAAATCAGAGATGAGGGGCTTAATTTATTTTTAGGAGGGAGAAAAAATGGGAGAAAGAATGGGAAGCTTAAGAAGAAGCATGATGTGCGGAGAACTTAGCCTTAGTGATGTTGGCAAGGAAGTTACCTTAATGGGTTGGGTTCAAAGAGAAAGGAACCTTGGAGGGCTAATGTTTGTCGATCTCAGGGATACCACTGGTATCTCGCAAATAGTGTTTGATGACAGTGTACCGAGGGAATTGATTGAAAAGGCCGAAAGCATAAGAGCTGAATATGTAATAGCTGTAAAGGGTACCGTGAGGGAGAGACAGTCGAAGAATCCAAACATGGCTACAGGTGATGTCGAGCTTCTTGTCTCTGAACTAAAGATACTTGATGAAGCCGAAACTCCCCCGATCTACATTAAGGATGATGACAACGTAAGTGAATCGATGAGATTGAAATACAGATACCTCGACCTCAGAAAACCTGGGATGCAGAGCAATCTTAAGCTTAGAGCTAAGGTAGCGAAAACAGTGAGGGATTTCTTTTATGAAAATAGATTTGTTGAGGTGGAAACTCCCGTTCTTACTAAGCCTACGCCTGAAGGAGCGAGAGACTACCTGGTACCAAGCAGAGTGAATCCCGGCCAGTTTTATGCACTTCCCCAATCACCTCAGCTTCTTAAACAATTGTTGATGGTTTCGGGCATGGACAGATATTACCAGATAGTAAAATGCTTTAGAGACGAGGACCTGAGGGCAAACAGACAGCCTGAATTTACCCAGATAGATATAGAAATGAGCTTTGTTGATGTAGATGATGTTCTTTCAATGAATGAAAAGCTTATTAAGAGACTATTCAAAGAGATAAAGGGAATCGACATAGAACTACCTCTTCGAAGAATGTCCTATGAAGAAGCAATGAAAAGATTTGGGGTGGACAAACCAGATTTAAGGTTTGGATTCGAACTGAACGATATTTCAGATATTGCATCGAAGTCTCAATTTAAGGTATTTTCTGATGCAGTAGCCAATGGTGGAGCTGTTAAGGGTATCAACCTTAATGGTTATGGCGAAAGCTTTACAAGGAAAGACATAGCTTCACTGGAGGATTATGTTAAGACCTATGGTGCTAAGGGTCTGGCATGGATCAAGGTAACCAAAGAAGGAATAACCTCTCCCATAGGGAAATTCTTCAGTGATGCAGATATGAGTGCACTTCTTTCCAGGTTCGATGCCAATGAAGGCGATCTTATACTTATTATTGCTGATAAGCTGTCTGTTGTATCTGACAGCCTTGGCAATCTTAGAAATGAGGTTGCCAAGAAACTTGGGATACTCAGGGATGACCATTATGAAATGCTTTGGATCACAGAGTTCCCATTACTGGAGTATGATGAGGATGCGAAGAGATACGTTGCAAAACACCATCCATTCACTCACCCGGTGGAAGAGGATATTGAGTTTCTGGAAAGCAATCCGGATAAGGTAAGGGCAAAGGCATATGATTTGGTAATAAACGGAGATGAAATGGGTGGAGGCAGCATTAGGATAAATAATTCCGGACTTCAAAGCAGAATGTTCAAAGCTCTTGGTTTGAGTGAGGAGGAAGCCCAGGATAAATTCGGTTTCCTTTTGGAAGCGTTCAGGTACGGGACCCCTCCACATGGTGGGATTGCATTTGGTTTAGATAGGCTTATAATGCTATTTTCTGGATCTTCAAATATAAGGGACGTAATTGCATTTCCAAAGACACAGTCGGCAACATGCTTAATGACTGGTGCCCCAACACATGTTACTATTGAGCAACTGACTGAAGCCCACATAAAGGTTGATGTGGATAATGAATAGTGCTTTCATAAGATCATCCTATCTGCTTGGTGCAGAGGGTATGGAGAGACTTGGAGACAGTAAGGTTGCGATATTTGGTATTGGAGGAGTTGGGTCCTATGCTGCGGAGGCTTTAGCCAGAACGGGAATAGGGAGCTTGATTCTAATAGACTATGATACCATTGATATCACTAATATAAATAGACAGATCCATGCTACCTCAAAGACTGTTGGTTTGCCTAAGGTCGATGTCATGAGAGATAGGCTGCTGGAGATAAATCCTGGGTTGATAGTAAAAACGATACAGAAGCGATATACAAAAGAAACAAGACTAGAGTTTTTGGATCCTTCATTTGACTATATTATTGATGCTATAGATATGATATCATCAAAGATAGATTTGGTTACAAGCTCGCTTGAAATGGGTATACCTATTATAAGCTCAATGGGAGCAGGCAATAAGCTGGATCCTACAGCTTTTATGGTAAGCGATATATACAATACCAGGGTATGCCCATTGGCAAGGGTCATGAGGAATGAGCTTAGAAAAAGAGGAGTCAAGGCTCTTAAGGTTGTTTATTCGCCAGAAGAGCCTATTGATGTGAATCTTGGGGATGTTGACAGACGAAAAGCTATACCAGGCAGTGTTTCTTTTGTACCTTCTGTTGCAGGTCTTATACTTGCAGGTGAGGTAATTAAGGATATAGCTTTAAGGGAGGAGGAAATGTAGTATGGAACAAATCGGATATGTGACTGGATTTGTGGGCGACAACAAGGTACAGCTTGAAGTAAAGAGGACAGCTGGGTGAGGCAGTTGTAAAGGCTGCGCAAGTTCTTGCGAGGAAAAACCCCACTATGTTGTGCTCAAGAATAATATAGATGCTAAGCCTGGAGATTTCGTGGAGCTTCAGGCAATACAAAAAAATATAATGAAGTATATAACTATAATTTATATGATTCCCTTCGCATTTTTGATAATGGGGATCATCGTAGGAAATTTGATATTCAAAGGTGCTGACACTGCTAACCACGAACTCTTAAGCTTTGCAGTAGGAATCGCTTTTCTTGCTGTATCGTTCCTTGTTATTAGGATTATAGATAAGAGCTTTGCCAAGAAGGATGAAAGTGTCATAGTTATGACCAGAAAGCTATAGGAGGGATCTGACTTGACTGACAAGGATTCTTTGATAGTAAGACTTAGAAGAATAGAAGGCCAAATTAAGGGTATACAGAAAATGGTCGAGGAGGATAAATTCTGCGGCGATATCCTGATACAGATATCTGCTTCAAGAAGCGCACTTAACAATGTAGGCGGACTTATCCTTGAGAACTATATGAAGCATTGTTTGCTCGAGTCACCTGATGGTAAAGAGCAGGATATGGATAAACTAATTGAGATTATGCTTAAGTATACCAAATAAAATGCTTGAGTGGGATGAGGGGCATAAGGGTTAATCAAAATTGATTCGGGAGGAGTTGTGTTTATGGATTTTACCAATTTAGCAAAGTCAGATCCTAAAATGATGGAGATCGTACAGAGGGAAATCGACAGACAGAATAAGCACATTGAGCTCATTGCATCAGAAAATTTCGTGTCAGAAGCCGTTATGGAGGCTATGGGTAGCCAATTGACAAATAAATATGCCGAGGGGTACCCAAATAAGAGGTATTATGGCGGCTGTGAGATAGTTGACCTTGCAGAAGAATTAGCCATTGAGAGATTAAAGCAGCTCTTTGGAGCTGACCATGCTAATGTTCAGCCTCATTCTGGTTCAAATGCAAACCTTGGAGTTTATTTTGCATTTCTGAAGCCTGGTGATAAGGTACTTGGAATGAATCTTTCCCAGGGTGGACATTTGACTCATGGCAGTCCGGTAAACATTTCAGGCGTTTATTATAATTTCGTTGCATACGGAGTAGACCCAGTGACGGAAATGATAGATTACGATGCGGTGAGAGAAATTGCTATAAGAGAAAAACCAAAAATGATAGTTGCAGGTGCAAGTGCTTATCCTAGAGAAATAGACTTCTCGAAGTTTAAGGAAATAGCTGACGAGGTTGATGCCTACCTAATGGTTGATATGGCTCATATAGCAGGTCTCGTTGCTGCCGGACTTCATCAGAATCCTGTCCCTTACGCTGATTTTGTTACAACAACCACCCATAAGACCTTGAGGGGCCCCAGAGGAGGAGCTATTCTGTGTAAGGCTGAATATGCAAAAATGATCGATAAAGCAATTTTCCCGGGGATCCAAGGCGGGCCGTTGATGCATGTTATTGCTGCGAAGGCAGTTGCATTCGGTGAGGCACTAAAGGATGATTTCAAGGTCTACCAAAAACAGATCATAACCAATACTAATGCATTGGCTGAAGGTTTGAAGGAATTTGGGTTCAGATTAGTGAGCGGAGGAACAGACAATCACCTTATCCTGATTGACGTTCGAAATAAAGGCTTGACAGGCAAGGCTGCAGAGGCTATGCTAAACGAGGTAGGTATGGCAACCAATAAGAATACTATCCCAAATGATCCGGAAAGTCCATTTGTAACCAGTGGGATCAGAGTTGGTACGGCTGCCATGACGACAAGAGGTATGAAGGAAGTCGAAATGAAGGAAATTGCAGAGCTGATAAATCTTGCATTAAGTCCTGAAAGTGATAAGGACATGGTCAAACAAAGAGTGTATGACCTTTGCGATAAGTTTCCTCTCTATTAGTCCAGGAATTTAGCCTACAGTCATCTGTAGGCTCTATATTTTTTATTCAGGTGGTAATATAAATGGAAATTACGAATATCAGGGAATCAAGGAATATAATTGAGGACGTAGTTATTGGCAGTATAGCTGATGAACTTGGAATTGACCCTGGGGACATTCTCGTTAGTATAAACGATGTGCCGGTAAGGGACGTCATAGATTACAGGTATCTTATTTCTGATGAGCTGCTTGATATTGTCATTGAAAAAAAAGACGGAGAGCTTTGGGAATTTGAGATTGAGAAGGATTTTAATGAGGATATTGGCATTATATTTACAAATCCCTTGATCGATAAAGCAAAGACCTGTCAGAACAAATGTATGTTCTGCTTTATAGATCAACTGCCACCAAATATGAGAGATACTTTATATTTCAAGGATGATGATTCGCGGCTGTCATTTTTACAAGGTAATTTTATCACCATGACTAATATGAACGAGGACGACATTCAAAGGATAATTGACTATAAATTAAGCCCAATCAATGTTTCGGTGCATACGACAAATCCTGAACTAAGAATCAAAATGCTAAGGAACAAAAAAGCAGGAACGATCTTCGATACTCTTAAGAGGTTCCATGAGGCTGGTCTGGAGATGAATTGTCAGATAGTACTTGTCCCTGGGGTGAATGATGGTTTAGAGCTAAAGCGAACAATAAGTGACCTTTCCTCTTTGTATCCATCTATAAATTCAGTGGCTGTTGTTCCAGTGGGTATAACAAAATACAGGGATGGCTTGGATTCACTGGAAATATATGATCGGGAGTCAGCTTCCAAGCTAATAGAACAGATTGATGAGATGCAGCATGAGTATCTTGAGAGTCATGGCACAAGATTTGTCTTTGCTTCCGACGAATTCTATTGTGTATCAGGCAAAGAGCTGCCGGAACATGATTTTTATGAGGACTTTCCTCAGTACGAAAATGGAGTGGGTTTGTTAAGATCCTTCTCTTATGAATTAGTGGAAGCATTAGGTGGTATAACTGTAACCCAATCAGATAAAAGACTTCTTATAGCTACAGGGAAGCTTGCATCAAGCTTCATGAAAAGCATGTCGGAAATGATCAAAGATAAGATATCGGGTCTAAAAATCGATGTCATACCAATCAAAAACAATTTCTTTGGTGAGACGATAACTGTTTCCGGCCTAATAACCGGTGGAGACCTGGTTGATCAGGTAAAAGGAAGTGAAGCATACGACGCTATTTTTATCCCAAAATCGATGATGAAAAGAGATGAGAACATATTCCTTGACAATATGACATTTGGTCAGGCAAATGATCTCCTTATGAACAGGCTAAGATTGGTGCCTGTAGATGGTAAAGAGTTTTTGGAATCAATTATGAAAGAGGTGAGGTCGTGAGCAGACCGATAGTATGTATAGTAGGTCGTCCAAATGTTGGAAAATCAACTCTGTTCAACAAGATGGCTGGAAGAAGGATCGCAATAACTGAAGACGTACCAGGAGTAACCAGAGATAGGATATATGCCGAGGGTGAATGGCTGGGAAGATTTTTCACTATTATAGACACTGGTGGCCTTGAGCCCGAGAAGGACGACATTGTTATGCAGAATATTAAAAAACAAGCAGAAATGGCTATTGAGACTGCTGACGCAATTCTTTTCGTAGTAGATGGACTTGAGGGGTTGACCTCTACAGATAAGGAAATAGCTGAAATACTGAGAAAGTCCGGAAGAAACGTAATACTTGTTGCTAATAAAATAGACAACCGAAAAGTCCCGGATGAGCTGTACGAGCTATTTGAGCTTGGACTTGGTCAACCGATGGCCGTTTCAGCAGAGCAGTCATTGGGGTTAGGGGACCTGTTGGACGAAGTAGTTAAATATTTTCCTGAGGACAGCGAAACTGAGAAAGACGATGAGAGTATAAGGGTTGCGTTTATCGGAAGACCCAACGCGGGAAAATCATCATTGATCAACCATATCCTTGGAGAGGAAAGGGTTATAGTCACTGATATACCCGGAACTACAAGAGATTCGATAGACAGCTATTTTGAACACGGTGGTAACAAGTATATTTTTGTTGATACAGCCGGGCTGAGACGAAAGAGATATATAACAGAGAAGGTTGAAAGATATTCTGTAGTTAGGACCCTTACCGCCGTTGACAGGGCTGATATTTGTGTCCTGGTTGTTGATGGGACTCAGGGAGTAACGGAACAGGACACCAAAATTGCGGGTTATGCTCACGATAACGGGAAAGCTATAATCGTAGCAGTTAATAAATGGGATGTTGTAGACAAAGATGATAAAACATATTTAAGCCATGAAAAGGAAATTAGAGAGACATTAGGCTTCATAAATTACGCACCAATAGTATTCATATCCGCAAAAACAGGGAAAAGGGTTGACAAGCTTCTGGAAATGATCAACATTGTAAATAATAACTACAATATGAGAATAAGCACTGGCGTTCTTAATGATATTCTTAACAGGGCTATCCTAATGAATCAACCGCCTTCTGACAAGGGGAAGAGAGCAAAAATCTATTATGGTACACAAGTCTCAGTTAAGCCTCCGAGGTTTGTAATCTTTGTCAATATAAAAGAACTGATGCATTTCTCTTATGTTAGATATCTTGAGAATCAAATAAGGAGCCACTTTGGATTTGCAGGCACTCCTATAATATTTGAATTCAGAGAAAAAGGGGAGTAATATGAGGTTGGTGGTAATAGCAGTATTATCCTATCTGATAGGCAGCTTTTCTTCAGCATATGTTGTGGGAAAGCTGTTCATGAAAATCGATATTAGAAAACACGGCAGCGGCAACGCAGGTGCAACCAATGCCGTTAGGATCATGGGGAAGAAGCTTGGAGTTTTAACATTTTTGATGGATTTCACAAAAGGGGTTATTGCAGTTATAATTGGAATTTATCTCCATAATGAATTAGGCGGATATATTTCAGCTCTATTTGCTGTTATTGGGCATAATTGGCCGATATTTCTTAACTTCAGGGGTGGGAAGGGTATAGCTACAACTATAGCTGCCATGGCAGTTCTAAACTTCCCAACAACCCTTTTAAGTGTAATCATTGGAATCCTGACTGCAGTTGTTACCAGGTATGTATCCTTGGGATCAATAGTATTTTTAACTGTCTTATTTTTACTGACTTCCCTGGGGGTTTTTGTAAAAGATCCCTACCTGACTGCACTGACAGCTGTCTTGGCTATTTTAGGATACTATAGACATAGAGAGAATATTAAGCGTTTACTTGCTGGAAATGAAAATAGGATAGGCAGGTGATTGAATGGGCTCAAAGATTGGGATACTTGGCGGTGGAAGCTGGGGTACTGCTTTGGCTATGCTGCTTGCTCAGAAGGAATATGAGGTTCATATTTGGGTAAGAAATGAATCTCAGGCTGAAGAGATAAGGGTCGATAGGACAAACGCAAAGTATTTACCGGGTATCAGTATACCAAAGAATATAAAGGTTTCAACTATCGTAAAGGATGTAGTTAAAGACAGTGAAATTGTTTTGCTTGCTGTTCCCACAAACAGTGTTCGTGAAGTTCTTGAGAGCATTGGGGATGTTGTGGAATCCGGGCAAATATTCGTTAACGTAGCTAAGGGAATTGAAATGAGATCTATGAAAATGATCTCAGAGATCGTAGCTGAATATTATCCTAACAATGGTTTTGCAGTTTTGTCCGGACCGTCACATGCGGAAGAGGTATCCAGAGAAATTCCTACAACTGTGGTTTCCGCCTCAAAAAGTAAGGAGGTTGCTGAGCTTGTTCAGGATATATTTTCAAGCCCGACATTTAGGGTTTATACCAACCCCGATGTTTTAGGGGTTGAGCTGGGTGGTGCACTAAAGAATATAATTGCTTTAGGTGCAGGAATTTCTGATGGATTAGGCTATGGCGACAATACAAAGGCGGCTCTAATGACCAGGGGGATATACGAAATGTCAAAGCTGGGAGTCGCATTAGGGGCTGAAGCTGATACATTTTCAGGACTTTCTGGTATCGGTGACTTAATTGTGACCTGTACGAGCATGCACAGTAGGAATAGACGAGCTGGGATCCTCATTGGAAAGGGATATACGATGGCTAAGGCTGTCGAGGAGATAGGAATGGTGGTTGAGGGCATTAAGACCACAGAGGCTGCATACAACCTTTCAAAGAGCTTAGGTATAGAAATGCCAATTACCAAAGAGATATACAATGTATTGTATAACGGAGCAGATGTAAGGAACTCCGTTCAGAAGTTAATGAGCAGAGAAAAAAAACACGAAATGGAAATAGTAGCTTCATTAAAGTCCTGGTAATTTTCCACCAGGACTTTAATATACAAAAAAACAAATGCTGTTCCTATTAAGAACAGCATTCTTTCATGGTCGGAGTGATAGGATTTGAACCTACGGCCCCAAGTCCCCCAGTATTAGGAGGGGCTTTTTATAAGTTGGTATAAGTTGCTCTAACCATTGATATTAAGCGATTTATTGTTTTTGACTTCTCTCGACTTATCACCGTTTTTTATCGTTTTTCATAACTTAGTGTGGTTTTTGTGTGGTTTTTGTTTCTTTGCAAATGTTGAAATATCAACAAAGTGGTTCTAAATAGTGTGGTTTCTTGACTTGCAGTAAAAAATGGCCCAGTATGTAAGGCCATTTAACTCAATTCTCCATTACAGAGCATAGGCAAATCGGAGAGATAATACTCTTAATAAGGGTTACTCTGTCTTAAGAATTTAATAGACTTAAAATCGATTCTAAAGGCTCATATAGATATACTTCAATAACTACTTAACTATTTTCATTTTTCTCTTTCGTTTATTCTTATCTTTTATCAATAGCTCCTCCAGAGCATTACTAGCCGTCCTATCCATCGTTTTAAGTCCGTGAACGTATATATCCATAGTTGTACTAGTCTGAGCATGCCCTAATCTTGCAGAAACGGTCCTGACGTCTGTATTCTTACTTATCAGTAAGGTTGCTGAGGTATGTCTAAGTTTGTGAATACTGAGAACTGGGAGGAGATAGTTGATTTTATCATCCTGTTTTATGTTAGGATCCTTCATTACTGAACTATTATGATCGCTGACTGTCTTCTTGAACCATTTGGAGATCGTCTGAAGATACATTCCTTTTCCTTCATGCTGCGTAAATAGCCAGGGAGTATCGAACCATTCATCATCCCATAGGTTACCGAGGATCTCAATCTCCTTTTCCTGATCCTTCTTATACTCTGCCAATACTTTAAGGACTGTATCGGGAACACTAATGGTCCTTATAGAGCTTCTTGTCTTAGGAGCTTTGGTAATCATCCCGTCAGCTTCCGTCCAAGCTCTAACCTTATTAACACTTAAAGTCATATTGTTGAAGTCGATATCATCCCAGGTAAGGCCTAAGATCTCTCCATTTCTTAGACCACAAAACAGAGCTATATAAATAGCTGCCTGAAACTTTAGGGGCTGCTTATTGATGAGCTGGAGGAGCCTTATGGTCTGCTCCTCATCATAGAACTGAATAGAGTCATCTGAATAGCCTTTAATGGACTTCTTGTTCTTCGGAGGCTTAATTTTATTGCAAGGATTATCCGATACCAGCTGCCAATATACCGCCTGCTGCATTATGGAGCTTATTATTACGTAGTTGTTTTTAATGGTCCTATCAGAGTATGACCCCGGTCTGCCATCGAATCTGCAGCCATCCTTTAAGAGACTGTTAAGGAATGTCAAGACGTGGATCGGCGTTAGCTCGCCGAGTTTTACATTACCAAGCTTCGGGAGGATCTTGTTCTTGAGCTCTCTCTTATAAAGATCTACCGTAGTAGCTTCTAGATTCATCTCTGCATACTCCTCAAGCCATTTAGTAACAAAGTCCTTGAAGAGGATATCTGCATCGATATTGAAATACTTCTTTAATTCCTTCTCATACTCATCAGCTTGTTTTTTTGCTTCCTTATCCCATCGACCTTGAGACATTCCAGCTGGCCGGGAGATCCTTTTATATTTTCTGATCTGAGTCTCTTGAGAGTCTTTTCCCAGGTATACGCTGACCTCATACGTATCATCATTTATTTTCCTAATACTGGCCACTATTATTCGCCCCCTTTCTTATCCTTTTCGATAACCTCATCAATCCAACTTTTTAACATAGCTTTTTCTTTATTATATTTGACAGAAAGTTCTTCAATTGTTAAACCTTGTGAAAACTCATCAGCTATTTTCTTCTTTTTATGCCTAAGGTTGTACGTTGTTGCAGCTCTCATGCATTTATTAGTAATACTAGGGCAATACTTCAATGCTTTATCAGCGATGAACACTTTATTACAGTTCTTAGCAGCGCACACGTTTATATACTTTCCGCTGTGGGTTATCAAGTTGCTCAAGTACAAAATCGATAAAAATTCTATTAAACTCGAGCTTTCCCATTTTAGATCTTGAAAATTAGCATTCACATCATGGTTATAGGTGATTGCTCGCGGTTTGATAGTGAATTTTAATTTGTCTTTTATCTGATTTGCATCTAGACTAAAGTCTTCATATATAGGTTGATTAAGACTAAATTCCTTCGAAAATATGACATGAATCATTACGGAACAAAAAATTTCATTAAAAATTATTGATTCGACAGACTCCGAATAATCGATATAAGGAGGAATTGATGAGTCTGGTGAAGTACGAAAATCATGAGTTGGAAAGAAATAGCTGTAATACTGACAGGCTGGAATCTGGCTATTATTTGGAATTTCGTCATTGAAAAACTCAGATAATAATGAGTTACCAAAAGGTTTATTATCAGTCGTTAAAATGCTTAAAATCCTGCCTGAATCGTAAACTCTACCAGTTAAGGAATCCTTTTCATTAGTAAACGAAGCTTGTTTTCTAACATTGTATATACCAAATAACCCGTAGTCATTCACAAACCTCAGCAATCTTCTTCCACATTCATGCAAAATCGAATCATATTCACTTTTACGAACTCTTGAAAGATTTTTTACCCGATAATTCCTGATCTCAATAACTGGTCTAATAATTTTAGCTATGTCAAGAGTCAATTTTATAAAATCTACCAGCATTTGATCTTTATTCTCGTAGCTTAATTCGCTAGGTTCTGACCCTTCAACAGCCATTATGTAGTAAGTGTCTTTAATCTCAACTAATTTATACCTTGAATACTTGATGAAATTGTTTTTCATATTTAGTAATTTATACATTTTAAATCAATCCTTTGAATGTAGTAGATATGTAGTATAAGAGAGTTGTAGACATACTACATATACTCTGAGACAATAATATCAAGAAGAGCAATAGAAGTCAATTAAAAATGGAGGTGTAAAATATGAAAGACATTAAAAAGATTGTGAAGGAGAGCAAAATACCACAATGGAAGATTGCAGCAGAGGTGGGGGTTTCAGAATTTACTCTGATTAGGTGGCTAAGAATGCCAGAGAAGTTAGAAGAGCAAAGAACAACTCAAATCAGTGAGGCGGTCAAGAAGCTTTCTGAGGGGAGGAGATAAGATGGGCAAAAAGGCAACTCTTAAAGAAGCCGCGAGAATACTTGGTCCACCGTTTACAGAAACTGAACTTCGAAGAGGAGCTCTGATAGGCAAATACCCTTATATGCGAGCTGGAGGTCCAAGAGGCAAGATAATTTTTGATATTGAGCTCCTCGAAAAATCAATCGAAAATTTGATGATGGAAAACGTAAGAACTGAAGACACTCAAGAAGTGAATTTCTTGAGGAAAGTAAGATGATCTGAAAGTGTGAATATGCCACTAAGGAGGGGTTAATAATAATGTCTGTTGATAGAAGCAAAATGAGAGCTAAGCAGAGAGAGAACAGAATAGCAGCAGCAAAGCAGAGGCAAAAAGAAAGGGCTCTTGATACTAAAAACGCTTTTGGTATATCAGATCCAACCCCCAAGGCTGCTGTTGATAAAATTATTGACAAAATGATAAACGGAGGGGGTCAAAACATGTGACTGTTCAATTAGAGAATGGATATACTCGAATAGCAAACAAGATCCTCGAAGACATCGCAAAGGCAAAATTAACTGCTACTCAGTATGAACTCCTCTATATTATCTGGAGATATACTTACGGATTCAGCAGAAAGGAACATAATTTATCAATATCTTTTCTCTCCAATGCAATAGACCGGGACCGGAGACAGATTCAAAGAGCCTTGAGGGATTTAGAGAATAGAAATATCATAAGACAAATAACCGGACACAATAAAAGGTTGATAGCATTCAATAAAAATTCTATGGACTGGGTTACAGGTATTGGTAATTCTACCTATGGTAATTCTACCATGTGTCAAAATTACCAGGGTGATAGTGGTAAAATTACCATCTCTAGGGATGGTAGAACTACCAACCAAGAAATAAAGAAAGAAAATATTAAAGAAATGGCGAGTGATTTTTCTTCTCCTTCTCCAGCTGATACCAGAAAACCATATGATGATTATTTTGTAAAAGTCTGGGAGGCCTATCATAACAAGAAGGGAAAGAACAAAGTCACTTCTAAGCAAAAGCTGAAACTCTATAATGAGGTGCCGGAAGAGCAAATGCTCAAGGCCATAGAGAAGTACAAGAAGGAAACAAAAGATACAGAATCCCGGTATATAATGCATGGCTCAACATGGTTCAATGGAGGCTATGAAGATTATATTGATCAGGTAGAAGCTCCTCTAGGCCCAAAGAAGGAACCAGTATATAAGGATTACAATGTAAAAATGGCAGAGTTAGAAGCTGCTGAGCTAGAAAAGATGAAGAATAAACCAATGATCAAGATAAAACCATACGAGGAAAAGTCGAAGGAACTAGAAGAGGCAGAATTGAGGCGATTAAAGCATGGTTACGATCAGGGAACTTAAGGAGCATATAGGGCAAGAGGCCGAATCAATAATATCAGGAGGTATGAGCCTTGAGAGAGTAGGGACAAAATATCGGTGTCCTAATAAGGCAGCTCATAAGCATGGAGATAGAACTCCTTCAATGAGTTGGGATTCTAAGGCCTACCAATTTTATTGCTTCACTTGTCAAGAGAGGATTGATCTTTACAAATTCCACCGGGAACAAGGTCTTAACTACTCTGAAATACTTAAGAAATATGGATTGTTAGATGATGCTGGTTCAGACTTTTCGCCGGAAGAAGATTTCAATTTATCCATAAGTGACCTTACAGAATCACAAATCGAGTATTTGATTGGTAGAGGCATATCAGAAGAAACAGCAGCATATTTTAATCTATCAGATCATGAAGGGAATATCCTAATACCATACCATAACAGCAGAGGGATCTTAATAGGAGGCAAGGTCAAGAATCTAAAGAATCTGCAGCCAAAGTATTACTCAATAAAAGGCTCCGTATTTGGATTGTTTAACAAGCCTAACCTATCAACTAAGGAACCGCTGATTATAACAGAGGGAGAGTTCGATTCAATGATCCTCCATCAAATAGGGTTCAGTAATGTCTCCTCTATAGGAACCGGAGCAAATAGCCTGGATAAACTTTTCAGGATGGAAGGAGAGTTCCTCAAGAAGTTCCCTGGCTTGATTGTAATAGCTGACAACGATGAAGCAGGGTCAAGGATGGAGCAGGGATTCATTAAAGAGTTCAATATCAGCGTTAAACTGCCAGATAAAGCAGCCTTCAAGGGATTAAAAGATATTACAGATGTATTCCTAAAGTATGGAGCAAAGCAAATCGAGGAAATTATCCGGTCAGCTTCTCAAAAAATTGAAGGATTAAGGAACCTTGATAATGATCCATACAAAGGCTTGGAGGAGTCAGAAGGGAAGTATATTTCAACCGGATTGACATCAATCGATTATGCGATCAATGATCTGGGCCCTGGAATCCTAACTCTTGTTACCGGCAGAAGTAACGGAGGGAAAAGTACTCTTGTCAACCAGATAATCGGTTCAGCAATAAATACAGGTCATAAATGCTTATTAATTGCCGGAGAAGGACTGCAGGAGATCCTTATAAATAACTTATATAAGGCAGTAATAGGAAGAGATGACAGTTATTTTGACTTCAAGAAGATCAACAAAAGATTTTACAAGGAACCTAAGAAGCCGGTCCTTGAGGCTCTTAAGAAATGGCATGAGGGAAAGTTTACAATCTTCAACAAAGGCGACTCAAAGCTAAAGACAACTGAGGAGCTCTTGCAGCTGATGGAGATGGAGATCAAATTGAATAAGCCTGATCTGGTAGTAGTGGACAATTTAATGAGCTTATTAAGCATCGAAAAGGCTGCTGAAAAGTATGAAAAACAAGGTGATTTTGCACAACGGCTTTCAGATATGGCGAAAGCTTATAAGATACACATCATATTGGTACTACATCCAAATAAGACAGTCAGCAAAGGCTCTGAGATGGATTTCGAGCAAATATCTGGCTCAGGCGATCTCCCCAATAAAGCTGATATAATTCTTGCGGTTAAGAGAAATTACGATGAGGAGAAGCTTGGAAAGGGGATAGATGGGAAAATATCGGTCCTTAAGAACAGGTATTATCCGGACCTTATTAGCATTGATACACATTACGATCCTGAGACTGGCTTGATTCTCGAAATTGATAAGACTACTGGCGATTATTTAAGTTATAGCTTCAGCTGGAGACAGTATCTAAAAGAGGATATTGAAGCGTCAGATTTTGATATTCCAGATGGATTCAAGGAAGTGCAGCGTACAATTAATTGGAACGAAATTGGATAGGGGGAAAATAATGAAGAATATAAAAGAATACTCAATAATACAAATTATTCCAGCTCCAACTGACATGAAATCGGTATATAGTTCAGTCCCTGACATTTACGCTAAAGTAATTTGTTTAGCCTTAGTAGAACCTAAGGATACTCCAGGGGAGAGATTAATAAAGGCCGTTGATTCTATGGATGATGGTGAATTGATTTTCGCTGAAGACGTTGAGAATTTCAAGGGATTTATATTTTCTGATTTATCGATTGAGGAGCTTGAAGAATTGGATGAAGAAAAACTATAACTATTGGAGGTGGAAGATAGTGAAAAATTATGATATCAAACAAGTGCATTTCACTGAAAGGAAAATTAGTGCGGTATTCAAAGCAAAAGGACAAGGAGAGGTTGTTTTCCCTATCATAGGGGTTGCTCTCCTACAAGACGACTGGGGACATAAGACTATAAAAGCTTTATATCTGAATAATAAAGGGTCTACCGAACCTATAGATGAAAAGGCGGAGGATTTTATATGCATGAGGTCTGAGTCTCAAGAATGCCGGTGTATAGGTAGTCACTAAAATTATTCCAGGGGGTGAACCTTGAATTTCAAATTACCGAATCCGCTACCGGAGGAAAGGCAAAAGGAATTACTCAGTCAATATCGAGAATCGAACAACAAAGAAGCTAGAGAGCTCCTGGTAATTCATAATTTGAGACTAGTAAAGCTCTTTAGCAATAAGTATCAGCGTCAAGATTCACCCATCAGAGAAACTGATGATCTCTTCCAAGAGGGTTGCATTGGGTTGATGAACGCTATTGATACATACAACGAAGATCGAGGAAGCTTCTCCGGATATGCCGCCTTGCTAATAAAGGGGGCGATATTCAGATATATATCCAACCGGGAGAAGCTGATCAGGATTCCGGAACACAAAAGAGCTGAAATACTTCAACTTATTACGGTAAAAAGCAAACTGCTGCATGATCTTGGAAGAGAACCTACTTTGAGAGAGATTGCTGTAGAAATGCAATCAACTTTAGAAGAAGTCCAAGACTTATTATTGATCTCAAGAGAAGTTGGTAGCCTTGATGTTTTAATAGGTGAGGACGAAGATATAACTCTTGGAGGGATTATAGAAGATCCTAGCGCTCTATTTGAGGATAGTGTTTGCTCCTCTATAATCAATCATCAAGTAATAAGCCTTGCTAAAGAGGCCTTATCCTATGACCAGTATGTGACGCTTAGGATGAATATGGGGCTTGGGTGTGATTCTTATGATACTAGAGAGATTGCAGAGATACTAAACAAGACCCCGGAGGAAATCATAGCCTTGAAACAACAGGGATTAAGGATACTAAGACGGCCTAAAATTTCAAAGACGTTGGAGAAATATATTGATGAATCAACCCCTTGGGTTAGGTCAAACAGATTCGAGAATACAAAGGTCGATGGTGGCAGTAATAGCTCTCCAGTTGAAAGGTTAGTTGTTATGAGAGAGGCGATGTATGAAAAGATGGCAAAAGAGAGCAAAAGATAATAATGAAAATCTTAAGGGAAAGAATAGAGTCATATAGCAAGAGTATAATTAGCAGTCTAAAAATCAAACAAAGAGAGGTAAAGTAAAATGCTGATAAGAGTAAGAGGGAAAGTTGTAGAGACAGTGCATATTGGTTCGCGTAATAGAAATATTTTGATAGATGATGATAATGGTTTTAGATTATATCTAGCCATTAGTAACAAAAATGAATTAATCGATGAGATTGTAGAGGGTAAGAAATTAGACTTAATTTGCAATTTAAAAACAATATCCAAACAGAAAGGAGATAATATTCACTATGAAAATCTTATTTTCGTAGAGGACAAAACAGAGGTAATCATGAATCAGGGAGGGGACAACATTGGAGATTAGAAAATATTACTCAGTGATGAACGATGAAGAGATCGCGGATATTTATATTTTCGGGGAAATCACTTCAATCGAGGTTGAAGAGACCGATAAATCAAGTTATTCTCTCTCAAAAGAGCTAAGAGCCTTATCTAGCCGTATCAAATCAATAAGAGTCCATATAAATAGTTATGGAGGGGAAGTTGCTGAAGGTCTGGCGATTTACAACATTTTACGAAACCACAAGGCGAAGGTAACAACTATTTGCGAAGGCTTTGCCTGTTCTATAGCCTCTGTAATATTCATGGCCGGAGATGAAAGGATCATGAACAATGCATCGCTATTAATGATCCATAATGCCTGGATGTATACAGCAGGCAATGCAGCACAGTTAAGGAAAGATGCAGAAGATCTTGAAAAAATCACTCAGGCATCCATTGAGGCATATAAAGGCAGAGCCACTATCTCAGAGGAAGAGATCAAGTCCTTATTAGATGCAGAGACCTGGTTGTTCCCGGAAGATGCAAAAGTATTAGGATTTGCAACCAAAATTGCAAAGAATGAATCTGTTAATAAGGCCTCTGAGCAATCCAGGAAGACAATTTCACAATTGGTATCAAAAAGACAAGCTCAGAATAGAGCCTTAAAGTCTGTATTGAATAATCAAAAAAACAAAGGTCTTAATCAAAAACAAAACAATAAAAAGTTGGAAGGTCTATTATTTTCAATACTAAAAGGCGAAAGGGGAAAATAAAATGAGGTTATCAGAAACGCTAAGAAAGAAAATTGAGGGTTATAAAGCAATTGAAAAAGTAGAGGATGTATCGGCAGTTAATGCGGTCGAGTCTCTTGCTTCAGTTCAGTTCGAAAGAACATATTATGATAGAGTTTTTGACGAGCTTGGAGATGAAATCAGAGCTGTCGAAAAAGCTATATCCGCTCACAGTTCAAAAACTAATCAGCTAATGGAGGTTTTAAGAAGTCAAGGGCATCTTAAGGAAGGAAAACGCAGAACAAGTTTTGACGGTAAAGTTGTTAATACAAAGATATGGTCAGAGAAAGCGGAAGAAATTCTAGCTAAATTTAGATATAAGCGTAGATTGCTAGAGGACGAGCTCCAGGCTGCAAAAAATAGAATTAATTTGGGATTTCCAAATTTGATCGGGTTAGCTCAAGCATTAGATAGAATGGATTATATAAAAGAAAGAGAGCTTGCTTACTTTGAAGTAAATAAAAAAATGATAAATTGCAATAACAAATTGAACTAATTTTCATGCCTAACAGATTTTGCACTGTATTATGACTGATTTGTCATGGGTAGGGTGGAGATTTTCATCGAAAATACTACCCGACCTTGACA
>Ga0228536_1000864_pt1 | contig 41873 bp, 28 predicted proteins | sample SJ1Smetagenome_FD_168611 | JGI IMG/M metagenome (GOLD analysis project Ga0228536, IMG submission 168611) | Enriched culture of PCE-dechlorinating microbial communities from Ithaca, New York, USA - SJ1.S | ecosystem: Engineered > Modeled > Simulated communities (microbial... > Unclassified...
TCGGGACGCAACGGCACGGAGTACGACCTCCACGTGCTGTTCGCCCGCGAGAACGAGCGGTTGTAGTGGAGCTCGATCCCACCGGGGAAGACCAACTTGATGCCCTCAGCCAGGAAGGCGTGCAGCTCATCACCCGAGACAAGCGCCTCGGTGGGGCGACCGAGAAGCGCCGCGAGCTGTTCGGCCATCTCGAAGAAGCACCAGTACTCGTACAGCAGGCTCGCGCTCTTGGTCTCGATGATGCGACGCAGGTCCTCCGCGGCGATCGGGTATCGCGATGCGAGCACGAGCGCTTGGTGATGCAGCAACAGCTCGCGATAGCCGGCACGCTTCTGCAGCACCTGGGAGTGTGCAGGGAATCGCTGCATCTGCCCGACGTCGCGCAAGAAGTCGGCGCCCTGCATCGCTCGCAGGTCGCCTGTGAGCTTCTCGGTATCCGCGAGCAACCCCTGATCGATGCCGTCGGTTGCGAGGAGTACGCGATGCGCCCGTTCCGCCAACTCGCGAGCCAGGCCGATGAAGTACTTGGCGAAACGGTTCTCGGGATTGTCGATGCAAGTCTCCGCGGTGACCTCGACGATCTCACTCGGGAAGTAGGATCGCCCACGGGAGTCGGTGAGCTGGGCGCCCAGTGCAGTTGAGGCCAGCAGCGAATCACCAGGCAGGCGCACCCACAGCTCCGGGTGCGACGCCATCCGCTCAAGCGTCCGAGGCGTCACGCCGCGCGCGTCCCACGGCCTCACGTGCCGTTCCTCACGGATGAGCGTCCGGTGCGGGTCGGCTGCTACCTGCGCCCATGACTCCTCAAGCGACGGCCGGGAGAACCACATGGCCCAACGCAGGTAGACGAGCGCGTGATACAGACGATCTCGCTCGTTGAGCTCCTCGCGCGCGAACGGAACGAACGACGGCGAGTTGATGTCGAACGGTAGGTTCGAAACTCGATCCGTGATCTGCCGCAGCAGTAAGTCGAAACCCTCCGAGTCGAGCTTGGGTGAGCGCACCTCCAGCAACTGCCCGTCGAGCCATAGAAGACCGATATAGTCGCCGAAGTTGACCAGCCCACGCCAGCGGCCGTCACCAGGAAGCTCCCGCCTGAGACAGCCACCCGGTAGCGGAGGACGGCTGTCCGCCTCGATCACATACTCGCTCCAGCAGTCGAGCACGATGCGCCCGTCCCCGGTGGGGAGACGCTCCTGGTCAGAGCTCTTGCCGGCAAAGATGCGCATCTTACTCGACGAAGCTCACGAAGCCGACTGCACGGACCGTGCTGAGCATCCGGCCGACCTTCGCCGCCGACATGTTGAGCCCCTCGCCCTCCAGATGCTCCAGCAGTGCCTCGAGCGGACGCTCCAGCTTCGCCCGACTGCCCGATAGCTTGGGGAGGACCTTCTGCAGTACCTGCAGATCGAGTGCGAAGTCGAGCTGATCGTCTCCGACGAACTCCTGCGTCAACATGAGGTATCTGGCGATCTCGTTGGCCACGCGATAGCCAAAGTGCAGGTTGTGCTCCTCCATGAGGCCATGGATGGCCCGGATGCGGTCCTGCGCGGTCGCTGGGAGCGCCGCCCAGTCCTGCGGCCCTGCAGGGCGAGATGCGGCAAGGAGCTCGTCCACAGTAGTGTTGTCGCGCAGCCCGAACGTTTCAGTGACTCCGGCTCCGCTGCGCCCGTAATCAGCGAGATTCACCTGGTTGAACTCGATGGTGTTCGCCCGATCCAACACCTTCGGGCTGAACATGTACGTAGTCTCGTCCACATTCACGGTGCCGGTGAAGAAGACGTTCTTCGGCACCTTCAGGCGCCTCGGGGGCAGCAGCTCCTCGGCTTCCGCCTCGTCGTCATCGGCGTCATGCAACACCATCTCGGTGCCAGATTCCATCGCGGAGAGGAAGTCCGAGAAGTAGTACTCCACCTTTGCCAGGTTCATCTCGTCGAGCACGACGAAATGCGGCTCATCGGGATTGGCCTCCGCGCGCAACAACAGGCGGAGCAGCTCAGTGCCCTGATAGCGCTGCAGGAGCGGGTTGAAGTAGCCGAGAAGTGCACGGTTGTCAGTCCAATCCGGACGAACAGACAGGAACGCGATGCGCATTGAGGGCGTGAGCGTCTCCACTGTGTCAACGGGGATGTGCTCCACGGCGATGGTGGTCGAGTCTGGTCCATCCGGCGTGATGCGGATGTAGTCTCCAAGCTTGAACTGGTTGCGCACCCAATCGCGCGCAGGTCCCTTGAGATACAGCCGGAGGGTGAGATCCCGCGTTCCACCGACGCTCTGGAGCCGCCCAGGCATCGGTGCAAGACCCGGGACCCGCAACTCCACATCTAAGCCCGAGCCGCGCTCCGGCAACGGAAACAAGTCGGCCTGTCGTGTCCTGATCGCAACGTAGAAGTGCTCAAGCAGAACCCGCTTGGCTTCATGCAGTATGGATCCTTCGCTTGGCTCCGGAAGCGAGCGAGCGACCGGCGCCATCACCTCTGGCGCCACGAACTCGCTCACAAGCTGCGCCATCTTCGTCTTGCCGGTACCGGAAATACCAGAGAGGATCACGAGCGGTTTCGTGGCCAGCGATAGAAGGTAGTCGGTCACCAGCCAATCCGGGAAGTGGTAGCGCTGGTTGCGAATGTGCTCATACACGGTCCCGGACTCGGGCTCTGTCATCGGAATCCCTTCAGTGAAGAGAGCTGCACGCTGAGCCTCGTCAAAGATGGCTCCCGCTATCTCAGCGCGATTGTAGATTCGGTACGACGAACCACGGTGGTCTGCAAATAGCGTTCGCGCGGACTCAAGCGCTGGACTCATTGCGTCCCAGAGGTCCTGCTCTTGAGAGCGCGCCTCGTCGAGCGGTAGGTAGCCCACGGTAACTGAGGGGTTCACGGCGAAACCATCGCCGCCGCCAATCTGCTGGTGTAGCGCCGATCCCTTCAGGATCGCAGCGCCAAGATGCTTCGACTTCCCGAAGTCGCGGCCGAACGTGAGCAGTAGCCAGCTCGACACATCCACGTGTATCGACGGACCGTCTACCAGCGTCACCGCAAGCCGTTCGTCCTCAGGTCCGGCCACGCCTGTCATCTCGAGTGCTTTGCGAGCGACATCGAACGACCACCAGGCGGTATCCCAATCGCCGAAGATGCTGGTAAACGGTTCGGCAAGCACTCTTGGTGACGCCTCCCCTGCCCGATATGCCACCCAGACGTAGCTCTGGATATCCAGCAGCGTCTTCGGCTCGAAGGACGCGAGCTGGTCTTGCAGGTCTTCCGCCGCCTCAAGGATCGATATGTAGACCACGTCGGATGCTTTCGATCCGAGCTTAAGCGGGTTGTCCATCTGCTTGAGAAACCACTTGGTGGCCTCGGGCTTCACGAAGAAATCGGTCTCAGGGTGCATCATCATCAGTAGATACGTCGGCAAGGCCCACTTGGCCGGCAGACCCTGCGCCTTCGTGTACGACACATAGCGCTCCAAGCGCTCAGGACTCGAGCCGTCTCCATGGAGCAGGTCGTAGAGCGCGCCGGAGAACGAGACCGGGTCGAAGTCCTGGCGATACAGAATCGACAAATCACCTTCACGCGGCATCTGTAGCCAGAGAAGATTGGTCGACTGAGCCACTTGCTCGACCCGCCGCACGACCTCAGCGTAGTCTTCCTGCTCGATGAGCTCACGAAGCGCGTCAGCGCCAAGTAGGTCCTGAGCCTGTGCAGAGGCTGCCATCTTATAGTTGGTCTCGTCGTTGACGAACCGCTCATCCGCGAAGCTCTGCCAACCGGGGTATGTGACCCTGACACGATCGAGGAGCGGGGCAGTCGCTTCCGGAGGAGGGTCCCACTGCTTGCGTATCTCTGGATCGTAGAAGTCGAAGCCGGGTCCGTACTTCGACTCAAGTGACTTCCTAATCGCCCAGATCGCCTTATCCTCGTCCATCGCTTGCACGTCCCCGGGCCCACCGATGAGATCAGCGAACGCCTCGACAAGCGCCGTCTTGTGACTCCGAGCAATCGTACGCTCGAAGGTCTCAGGAAATACGAAGTGGAGAATGGCATTGCGCTGGAGCCAAGCGCTCCTGATCTCGATCGAACTGATTTGCTCCTTGAAGGTCCATGGGTCCGATAGCAGGTGATCGCGCTCCGCAGAATCTAGGCGCTTCCAAGCGAGCATCCAATCGATGAAAAAGCGCAGGTGTAGGTCGCGGCGAGTATAAAAATGCGTACCACAAGAGGCCAGCCCGGTCTCTAGCGCTGCATCAATTTCAGGAGGAATCTCAACTGGCTCTTGCATCCAGCCGAGTACGCGCGTGATGCGCAGCCTCTTAGTGCTGGCATTCATACCGTGTATGACCAGGAGATGCATCAGGAGCAGCTCTGCCATGAGCTGCTTGGTGTCATCACTCGCGCCATTAAGCTGACGCTCAAGCTTTACATCAAAGGAGTCACGCGACTCATCCGGGCTCAGTACGAAACGCTGTTCCAGATCTTCCAGCGCAGGAATCGTCCAGATGGAACGGCCGGGCGTCAGCAGCGACCCATCGATCTTGAGCGCTTGCTCACGAAACAAGCGGGCGGCTGCGTAGATCTTGTCAGCACCTTCGCGCTTAAGGATTGCCATGCTGGGTCCCCTTACCAGAATCGAGCCATCGGTCTGGGATACTCACTCGATCCCCCAGAGCGTCTTGAGCCGCTGAACGGTGTAGTCCCATTTGGGTGATGTTGGCCGAGCAATCGTGTTCTGGTTCGCCAGGAAGCCCTTCTCCCAAACACCCTTCTCGTAGGGCACGGTATGCAGCCACTTCAACCGGACCGCATAGGTGGCTTTGTCGGCGTCTTCAGCTTCCGTCTCCAAATGCGAGCTCACGACTTCCTGGACTGGCACCTCGACGCCATCGCGGATCACGGTGAACGTATCGACAGGCTGCCGTGTCTCAATGACCTCAGCGACACCGCCGAAGCCCTTGCCTGCCCCCATGTGCACCCATATCCGATCGCCAGGTGAGAGAAGGTCGAACGACCTCACATACCAGTCACCACCGCTCGCGGCCATGAAGCCATACTTCATTCCTGCCTCGACCACATCACGCGCAAGACCGAACGACCCGTAGAACTCGTGGTTCCAGCGGCCAGGGCTCTTCTTCTCGCCGGCGCTTTCCGCATCCGGCTCCACCAGCCACGAGCGGGAAAGGTACTCCGATTCTCCATCCTTGAAGAAGTTGAAGAAGACGGCGTTGACCGGAACTCCGTAGTTCTTCTGGAGGTAGCGCACGACGCGCTCCGACTCAGAGTGGAGCTCCGCCGCGGCTATGACCATCTCGTGTGAGCTGTTCACCTCATCGGGGATGCAGACTCCGAAGTACAGCTCGAAGGCGTCCTCCAGCGACTGCTCTGAATTGCGATAGTTCGAGTAGATCGTCGCCAGGTCCGCGTACTCAAGCTCACTCACCCAAGACGCGTAGTCGAGCACCTGTGAGACCACCTCGCGGTCGGTCTTGTCGCGCTTGAGCTCGAGGACGATGACGGCGCCCGTCACGTCCAACGCAAGGAGATCAATGCGCCCGCCATGCGCCGTGACCACTTGGCGCCCAATCACCATCCATTTACGGGGTTCCGAGACTATCGAGATATCGGACTCCAAGATGCTCTCGAGTCGAGACTCGAAATCCATGGCCGTGGGAGCGACCCGCACGGGAGTCCTTCCCCCGTCGATGCGCCAGAAGCCGGTCTCCAGTGACATGTGGTCTCCTAGTCCTGGTAAGCGGGACGGGAAACAACGTAGTCGGCAAGGCGGATTCCCTTGCTCACCTCAGTGGCGTACGAAGCTTGTATACCAGCGGCAGCGACAACTTCGCGTGCCGTGAGCGCAGCCTGCTGAATGTCCGCAGCGTACTTGACTCCGAAGAGATGAATCTGGGTCGTCTTGTGCCCCTGCGGAGCCGAATCGTACATGCGCCGCAGCGTCATGCCGAGCTGGTCCAAGTCTCGTGCCATGGCGCAGAACCCTCCTCTACGACGAACGTCTTCTTAGATTTGCGGCCAGCCCCTTGACGGTAACCCTTCGGGCAGTGCGCTACCGGTACGCGCTCGCTTCCTCTCTCGCCACCACGGTGTCGTACAGGCCGTAGTGCGTCAGCTCCGGGTGGCTGTCGATGCCTGTGTATCGCAGCGACGCGTCCTCATACCGCCTGAATGCGAACACGGCCTGGTTCATTCGTTCGGTGTTGAACACCCTGAGCCGCACCAGCAGATGGAAGTCCTTCACTGTGAGGCCTGTGACCTGCAGGAACAGCTCGGGCTCGATCCTGGTGATGACATCCTGAAGGGTGTTCTCTCGGAAGTCCGTCAGGTACATGAACGCGGGAATCCGCGTGGCGAACTTGATCAGCTTCTCCTGAACAAGCTTCCGCTTTGACTTGAACTCCTTCTCCTCGGCGGTGAGCTCGCGCTTCTCCTTCGTGGTGAGGCCGCTCTCCTTCGCCTTGTTCTTGAGTTCTCTGATCTTCTCGCTCTTGTTGATGATGGTCTCGATGATGTTGTCGCCGAGCGCGCGCCAGCCCTCGATGCGCTCCACGGCGGCAAGCGCCTCCGGGTCGTCCAGAATCCGACGCAGGGTATCGTTGTCCACGTTGACGAGCAACGCCGACTCCCACTTTCGAGCCAACAGCGTCCCCGATGTGCCGGCCATCGCGATGTCGAGGATGCTTCCCGCGTCAATCTGCATCATGTTGGCACCGTCGTAGGCGAGCACCGGCAGGAATGAGATCAGATCCTTGACGGCGTTCTCCGGATTCGCCTCGCTCGGAGAGAGCCCCAATCCGTACTCTGAGAGCTGCCGAAGTGCGCGCGTGGGCGCGAAGTCGAACACGAAGCAGACCGGCTTGAGGATCTCCTCCTCGTTGGGGTCGTCTCCGTTGGGGTTCCTGATCGACCATGGCGACTGCACTCGGAACGCGGCCTGGAAGTACGTCTCCGGCGAGGTGAGGTTGCGCAACATCAGTATGGAGTACCACTGCGGCACCGTGACGCCGGTGGTGAGCTTGCCGCACGACAGCGTGATGGTCTTGGTCTCGAATCCGCTGCCTATCGCCGAACGCACCGGCGGCAATGCTTCGAGGCCGATACCCGCCGACGGGCCTGCGGCAACAACGACGGTATGGTCGTGCCAGAACGTGTTGTGCTTCTCTGCGAGCAGGTTCGCCATCGCGTGACACGCCGCGACATTCGGCAGGAACCAGAACGAGTGCTGCAGGTACGGTAGAAGCCGATCATCTGAGTACGGCCACGGTGGTCGCGTTCCGCTCCTGAGATTCTCGACCCTGTACGGCGCATACGAGCCGCGAATGATGTCGAGCCACTTCTGCACATCGCTCTTGTGCGTGAACCGCGCATCCTTACCCGATCCCGACGCAGCAAAGAACGCATTCAAGTCGAACTCATCGAACTCCCCTGCGCTGGCTATCGCCAACAGCTCATCCGGCATTTGGTACGTGAGCAGGCGCATCTGTGGTAGAGCCCCATAGGGATTCCACGCGCCCGGGTTCGCAGCAGCGAACTCCTCCTTTGCGCGCTGCTCATCGGTGTACGTCCAGTTGAAGATCTGCTCCTCGATGAACTCACCGGTCGCCAGTGCCTTGAACGGCGTACCGGACAGGTAGAGGTACGCCTTGGTCGTAATCGGGAGGAACTCCGTCTCTTTCTCCGAGAGTTCGCTCAGATCCTGGTTCATCTCTTCCAGGCTGGCCGTGTACTCGAGCCTGGCCTCCTTCTTCGCGACCGCATCATCCTCGCCCTCGAAGAGCTCCTTCGCGGTGTCCCTCCAGGCACCGAAGTGATACTCATCAAAGACCACGAGGTCCCACTCCACCTTGTGGAGCCATTCGTTCTTCGCCTTGACGTTGCCCGCCTCGTCGCGGCCAAGAAGGTCCTGGAAGGAGCCGAAGTAGACGAGAGGCGTTCTGCGACTGACCTTGCTGGGGTCTGAGTCGGAGTGACGGGACATGTACCGCCACCCATCGAAGTCCGTATGGGACTCGAGGTCTGTCTGCCATGCGTCCTCGACAGCCGGCTTGAAGGTGACCACCAACACACGGCGCGCGCCGAGCTTCTTTGCAAGCTGATACGTGGTGAACGTCTTGCCGAAGCGCATTTTCGCGTTCCACAGAAAGCGCGGGACTGCATGCATGTCCTCGGCCCAGATCGAGTGAAAGTAGGCGTGCGTCTTCTCCACCGCTTCGGCCTGCTCGCGACGCATCGCAAAGGTCTGGTGATGCGTGCCCGTGAACTCCTGGCCACTCCGCAACTCAGCCAGCACGGTTCGTAGATCGGCGACCGTACAGCGCATCCACTCAAGGTCGACGTTCTCGAAGCCCTTCTTGGCCAGTGCCGCGCGCACCTGGTGGTCTGTGAAGATCGCACCGTCATCACGTTCAGCGGGTTCATCGAGCTCGATGGTGTAGTTCTTGATTGCAGCCGTCTTGAGCTGCTCAGAGATGCGCTGCTTCACATCGCGAGTGGTCTGACCAATCTTGAGGAGGCCTGCGTGAGCCTCGTCATGGATGCTGTAGGCGTAGATGCGCGGACGAGCGTCTGGCTTCGGGGCGAGGATGTCTTCGATCGTTCGGCTCATTCCCCTAGACTCCCCTGGAATTCCATTGGGCGAACCAGCTTCTCAATGAAGGCAATCTCACTCTCGGACAGGTCGTACTTCTCGTACAGGTCCTCATCTGTCCACACACGCGTCCACTCCTGAGTCGGCACGAAGGTGTAGACCTTGCGGGTCGTGTCTTGAGATGGCTTGTGCAGGAGTATCAGGAGGCGGGTCAAGCGACATGTGAGGTACGACAGGACGCTCTCGGCCTCCGTCTTGGAGTCGAACGGCCCGATGCAGAGGTAGGTCTCCGAAGAAATGGTGCCTGGCTCTCCAACGAAGGGCGTGCTGACGACTCTGTGCGGGTAGGTGTCCCTGTTGCCCGTTCCGGGAGCGGCTCGGCCCACGTAGACCTTCCAGCTGTCAATCAGATGCCTCCCTGCGGAGACCGAATCCTTCGCCGCATACCCCTTGCCACCATTCTGGTACACGAGGACGTCATCGGCGCCTCTCGTCGTCTTGCCCTTGAACGTCGTCTCGAGTCCGAAGGGTTTCCTCGAGCTAACAAGCTGGTTGAAACGTTTGCCCTCGGGCAGCAAAAGGGAATCCGATTGTCCGCTTTCGACAGCAACGACCTTCTTCAAGATGGAGAGGCCCTCGTTGAAACGGATGAACACGTCAGCACCCGGCTCGAGCAGCGCACGGATGCTCGTGGAGACCGGCCAGTCCTTGAAGTGCGTCGAAACCGTACAGGGCCCGGGGTTGTCCCGATCCCACAGGAAGTAGCACACGCCGCCCTTGAGCCCTACTCCAGGAAACACGTCTGACGCACTCAAGTAGTCGTCAATCGAACGTAGTCGGCTATCTGAGAGCATCGATTCTCTGAATTCGTCCAGCCCTTTGCCTCCAGCGAACCAGCGTGCGGGGATAACCATGGATAGGTATCTCGGTTCGAGGGCCTTCGCCTGCTCGACGAACAGCTGGTAGATCGGCGCAGCGCTGGTGCCGTAACCGCCGTCGTCCAGCTGATACGGCGGGTTGCCGATGATCACGTCGAACTGCATGTCTCCTCCAAAGAGCTCGGCCACGCGAGCCTTCACATCATCAGCGTGGATTAGCGCGTACGCATGTGTCTCGAGATCCTGGCCCCGTCCCAGGGTCTTCTTGCTGGCACCACAGTATCGGCACTTGCCGTCGACCCAGGTGTGCTCAGTACGCTCGAACCAGATGTTGCCCTGATCGCTCGTGAAAGATGTGGCGATGGAGTGCTCACCCTGCGCGTGCTTCGTGCAGTACACGCTGCGGCGAGCAAGCAAACTGGTGAGCTGCGTGATCCCAATCCCAAACACCTGCTTGGTCAAGATGTGATCGACGCGCTCTTGCAGGTCTGGGATCTGATCGGCCAGACCCTTGTTGAGGCGACTGGTGATCTCACGGAGGAAGATCCCGGATTTCGTAAAGGGGTCCAGGAACTTCACCGAAGGATCCGACCAGATCATCGCCCCATCGTTGTCTGCCGCCCAGGCTGCGGCAACAGCATCCAGCATCTGGTTGGCAAACTCCGGTGGTGTGAACACCTCGTCATTCGACAGGTTCGCGATGCACGTGAGCACATCGGGGTTACGACCGCGGAGCGAGAGGCTCGCCTGACCGTTCATTCCGCTCCCCTCGGCGAGTCGACCACGCCCACCTCGGCCAGTTCACGCACCGTCATCGGCGGATATGTTCTGATTGGCGTGAATATCTCGTGCTTCTCTAGCTGAGAGAAGAGGGAGTCCTCGGCGTGGAGCGCGGCCATCTGAGTGAGAGTGTCTAGCCGGAAGTCGCGGCGCTGGAACCTGCCTTTGCCAAGGTAGCCCCACTCCGCAAAGGTGATCGCCTGGTCGTCACTAGTGCGCATCGTTAGTGCGTTGCCGTGAATCAGATTCAGCGACAGCACGCAGGAAGCGGCCCGGTGCAGGTCGTCTGATTCCTCGAGCATTAGGTAGTCGGATAGGACCCCGAGCATGTTTGCGCGACACTCGGCAATGTTGTCCTCGAGAAGCTCGATGCCGTAGCAGCACATCAAGGCGAGCAGGGCGTAGTGGCGCTTCTCATGCTCCGACTTCCCAAACTTGATCTCGACAGCTGCGAGCTTCCGCTGAAGGACAGGGACGAGGAAGTTGCCGCTTCCGCACGCCGGCTCCAAGTAACGCGAGTCGATGCGCTCGGCCTCGCCTTTGACAAGATCAAGCATCGCATCGACCATCCACGCGGGCGTGAAGACCTCTCCGTGATCAGCTACACGCTGCTGTGACTTGATGAGGCTCATGCGATGCGGACGACCCATCGCGGATCACACGGGCGGTGCGTTCGTATGCGTTGCGGACCCTCGGCCATGGACTGGCTCCCATTACGCTGCCGATGTGCTGGGGGAAGCTCGACCCTCTTGCCATCCCGCTTGAGTCTACCCTATGCGAGAGCCAGTAGCGCCCAAGCCACGCACTCGGCACATCATAAGTTTTCGATTGAGCGCCGAATCAGGCGACACGCGAGAGTGTCGGGCACCACGATACCGATTGCGTGCAGCCCAGACTACGGCGCAGACATCTTCACTGGGCACGCTGCTGGGCTCACGCACTGGTCAACTGCCGCGCCGACGGAGCGCACGCCACGCCTTAGCTGGGGCCCCCAGACCAGGATCCTATCAGGTCACAACAGCGACCCTCGGCATCCGACTTCCGTCAGGCGTGTCACCGGGGCAGGGTGACATTAAGGAAGCGCTTGTCGGCAGTCAGCCGACGCGCGGTTTGAGGCCTGCTGCCTGCAGCTCTTTGATCAAGCTGTAGCCGATCTCCCCAATGGAGTTCGTCACAGGCTTGTAGACTAGACCTGCGAGATCAGAAGGCAGCGCGACATCCGATTTGTAGATGCAGCACACCCCAGATCTGCCCAGCTTGCCGACAAAGAATCCCATCTCGAAGACCACATTCTGCCTTGCCCTGAACTCTACCTTGCGCTCTGGCTCCGGTTTGTCCGCCTCCGCAGCAGAGTAAGCGAAGTCGTCCGGGGTCAGCAGGACGAAGGCGAATGGCACGTTCGCATGCCGCTCGAACTTCTCAATGACCGTCAGCCCTTCATCGGGCTGCCGATGCAGGACGATGGGGTTCAGACCGATTTCGGAGAGGAAGACCTCGAGTTCCGCTTTCAGCGCATGATCGTGCCCATGGACGATGAACACCGAGTCTGATGAAGCCTCGGCGTTCATCGTCTGGACGCGGCCAGCCTCAGCTGTAGACGCCGCGTGGCCAGGCGGACCCTGTATGAACTCGTCTGTCACGTCAGTTGCTCTTGCTGCGACACGCCATTCGTACGAGGGTCCCCCGAAGACAACGACGCTGCTGTTGCGATCCTCCTGCTCGAGGGCAGGGATGATGTTGTCCGCGGGGACATCGCTTCTGCTGACTCTAACCCGCTCAATCTCAGCAGGCCTGATTGTTCTGCCGTTGATGATGATGGGCTGGCCGAGCTCGTAGGGACGAATGATTCTCTCCTGAAGCTGCTCCGCCGTCATGTCGAGCTTGAGCTCCTTAGACGACGTTGACGAATCCAGCTCAAATCTCACGTGATAGTACAAGTGAGCCCCTCCCCTGGAGGACGTCTGTATTGCCACCGCCCCCACTTCTGCAGTCTCCATAGCACCATACCTGAACCGCCTTGACACCCTACCGCTCTCCCCGTGCCACGCGAGCAGCCCCCAACTCCTGGTCCCGGAATGATACGGCAACGGTTGTGGGAAACCTCGGCTAGCAGGCCTGAGACCCGGAAGCGATGCTCGAGTGCGACCACCACATATAGCCCAGGTCGAACAGGCGATGAACGTCGCGTCTGAGCAGCGGTCTGTTGGCGAAACAAAGCGGTCCGTCGAACGCATACGCTACGCTTCGCGTCGCCTCGAACCCTAACGGAGACCTATCTCAGCCGCCGCCCCTTCCGCCGCAAGAATGACCACCTGCCCCACTGATCGTGTGGCCGCCACATAGAGAAGATCGCGGAGTGATGCCTCACCGACACGTGCGTCAAGATCCGTGACCACCACAACGGCAGCCTCGAGACCTTTGAATCGACGCACGCTGTCAAAGCGAATTCGATTGGCGATCTGCCTGTGTGCCGGCGCCAGCAGATCCCGCCAGCGTTCTTGCCTCGCTAGTCTCGAGGCGGTGGATGAGTCCGCGGCCCCGATGGACAAGACCACGATCTCATCGTTCTTGTAGCCGTCTTCGAGAAGTCCCCCGAGCACTGCTGCCAGCACAACGGTTGAGTCATCGTCAGGTCCCAGTGGTATGACGCTTGGCACCTCTCCCAGATCCGGCCGGAGGCAAGCGCTGTATCGGTACTCAACTGGCAGGTCGGCGATGGCCTCCGCAAACTGCGCAACCCTCTGAGTGTTGCGACAGTTGCGTCTAAGGCGACGTGTGTACGGCCGCCTGCCCGTGGCACTCTCCAAGAGCCCCGGGACGTCGTGCCCGCCTTCCGCGACCTGAACCGCCTGCCCCTCGAAGTCCCCGAAGAACACCCACTGCCCCTCAGAAAGACCCCCGGCGACGCACTCATTCAAGAACAGCAAGCGGTCAGGGCTCAACATATCCTGCGACTCATCAACAATCAGCAGGTCGAACGGTTGTTGCATGGTGCTGAACCGCGAGGCTGCCGCGAAAGGTAGATCTTCGGTCCAGAACCTCGGGTCATCAGCAGGTACTGAGCGTATGCCTGCAATCTTGAGCATGAACTGATCCAGGGATGTTGCGATCGCCAGATGACCCAAGGGCCGGACCTGTTCACCCAGCCAATCGCCCAGTGGACGGTTGAAACAGACGAAGAGGACACGTCTATCCTCCAGCGTGGCCCTGCGCACAAGCTCAAGGCCGAGCAGTGTCTTCCCGCACCCAGCTGGTCCCATCACGAGCATTTGGCCGTTGGCCTCAAGATCATCGAGGACATCGAACTGCTCCTCGGTGTAGTGCCGAGTCTCGGACTCACGTTGCTCACGACGAGCAGCAGGGCTCAGATAGAACTCGAAACGGGGCCTGAGCAGATTGGCTATCGCGTTGGCATCGAAGTCCATGAAGCCCCGGCCCTCAGCCTCGCCCTCCTTGCGCACGAGGCGTTCGATGCAAGCGACCAAGCCGCTTGCCTGCAGCGCCGAACGCCCAATGGCCTGCCACTCATTCCACTCGATGGTCTGCTGACTGTGCACCTGCGTAGTGATGTCACCGAAAGGCGTGACCACACCCGAACACATGAACGGCCGTCGTTTCGCGCCTATAGATTCAAAGTAGGACAAGAGAGCCCGCATGGCCCTGTCCGCTTGCTCGAAGGGCCCGCGGGTCGAAACCACACCTCTGCCATAGTCCCACTGTCGGTCAGGTGTCTGCTGTGCAACAGACTTCACTTCAATCACAGCAGCGCCGAGACGCGGAATGATCACAACGAAGTCGGCTTCCGCCCGGATCCTATCGGGCGCTGGGGCGATGTCCAGCGAGTGCAACACGATCCAGTCGTCCGGCGCCTTCGAATGCAGCTCCTCATACACCAGTTCCTCGCCGCTACTTCTGTAGTCGGCAAGGTAACGCGGCGGAATCATGCGTGGCGCCACGACTACTCCTGGGTCCGAGACATCAGTGACAGCAACATGGTAGCCCACCGTGTCAGTGGGCACTGTTATGATCGATCCAGATGCGGCGGACCCCAGGAGTGCCCTTGACTCTAGTAGAGGCCACACAAAGGCTCAGGGAGGTTGAGCGCGAGGCCATCGTTGCCGTCCGCACTCTCGCCTCAGCTGGTTACGACCATCTACTGGCAGAAGTCGAGCTGGAAGTGCCTCTGAGCGAAGCTGATGTTGCGCAGGCACTCAAGGCACACGTGGACGCAATGGGGGCCCCGGAGGCCACCCGGACCCTCTGGCGCTTGTATCCTGCCACGTGCGCCCTGTACACGTCCGATGCCGGACGGCGTGAGTACGAGCACGGTGCGCTGTATCCAGCGATAGGCGCGGAACTCGGCCTGTCTCAGATGCAGGTAGTCGGCTGGGGCGACAAGTTCCTTGAGTTCCTCGACACCATCAGTCTCGAACGCTTCTGGTCGGACGATCTCATTCGCTTCCGCCTCGAGTCCATCCTGCTTCACGGGGGGCTGCCTGACGATGCATGGACGCAAATCTGGCAGTCGCTGATCCTCCCTGCCGTTGAAGCGGGGTTCACATCGAAGGATGCCCGAGATGTTGTCGAACATGCACTGGCCAAGTCCTGGACTGCACCTCAGCTCAGGAAGACGACTCAGCACATCCTCGACAACGGCGGGAGCCTGATCGTCCGACTGATCGCAAACGCCCTTGCTGCGGCCCAATCGGTGAAGACACACGGATACGTGGATGATCAGGTTGACTACCGACTCCCGCAGGGCGCAATCGCCAGCCTTCAGCAAGTCCTCGAAGCGCCACGACTGCACTGGCCAGAACTACGTCTTGATGAGAGCCGCGCAAACCCGATATACCTTCACTGCCCCGAGCAAATGGTCGCACGAACACCGTTCAGAACTGGACTGAGGGCCGACTACCGGCTTTATGCTGTCGGCGACAACACACGGCAACTCCGGCATGATGAGATCGCGGCACATGCACGGGGACAGTTCCTGCACATCGACGAGACCTCCCTTGCCTTGGACACGAGTGGGGACTTCGATGCGGTGATCCGATTCAGCGGGCTCGACCGCTCGGGACAACCGCGCGAGAAGCGCCTCCAGTGGCGGGAGAGCGCGATCAGCGGTGTGTGGGTCTTTGCGCTGTACCGCAAGCGTTGGGTATCCGCTCCAGTCGGCCAACGGCAGCGGCCATTCACCGAGGCCGTATACGTGGTCCCCAGTGGCTATCGCGTCTCAAGCACAGGAAGTGCCAGAGTGGTCCAGACGACCCCTCTGACGGGAGCCTGGGCTGGCCGCTCCGCCTACCGGGTCGAAGCACCCGAAGGAGGGTCGATCGAGTTCCGTGACAGCAGCAACAATCGCCTGGGCGATCTTCCAATAGGCCAGAAGTGCGCGATAGCCCTCCGAGGGGACCAAGAGCTGGCAATTGGATGTCTGATTATGGGCGAGCCCGCACCTCGCGTGTACGGGAAACTGCTGCCGACAGTCAGTATCACGCCCCTAGACCTGTCTGAGCCAATCGGAAGTGACGACTGGTCGTGCCGGGTGGAGTGGACGGACGGGGGCAAGAAGCGCAACGAGTCTGTTCGCTTCGTGGCCGAGGGCCCGTATCGACTTGAGGCGAATCTAAACGACCTCGACGATGCACTTGGACCTGTTGTCGGCGATGCGCTGCTGCGAGTGGAAGGACCGAGCAAGTCAGGATCTCTTACTCGACGATTCGCGCGAGCCCCCATCACCAGACCTCAGCCGGTTGAGATTCGAGATGCTCCCGATGGCGACGCACAGGTCGTATACCAGATGGAGTCGATGGCGGAACTGCCCGCGACCTGGCGCGGGCAGGACGTGCGGGCCCTCCCGCCCACAGGTGATGGCGCCTACCGGTTCGTTGCCCCCCTCTCTAAGGCGAAGGCATCGCTCACGGTGCGGATGAACGGGAATCTGATTCCCATGAATCTCAGCCTACTTGGTATCGACCTGGCCCCCCAGGGAGTCGATGAGCTCATACTCACGAGTCCAGTGGTGCCAGCCGATCTGCTGACCCGGTATCCCAACGGCTTCCTCCGGCTTCACTGTGAGAATCAAACCGATGCACAGGCCATGCTGATTAGTAGTGACACTCATCAAGAGCAGGTCCTACGGGCCGTAGGCCGGGAGTCGCGCCGCACGGATACCGTAGCACTCGCTGAGATTCACTCTCTGTTGGTCGAGCAAGACTCACTGACCATCGAGCTCATGGTCGAGGCAGGGGACCTCAAGTACCGTCGCAGAGTGATGTCCATCGTGCCGGGCGTGGGCCTCGGCCTGTGTGAGCTACTCGATGACGGAGATGGCATCACTGTACGCTCAGAGTCGTCGGCTCTGGCACCAGTCACGGCCACCGTGCGCGACCTCACTCGACCTTGGCGTGATCCGATTGCAGGTGTGTTCTCCGTCGGTGAAACGAGTGTTCGATTGCAGCCCCGCCCGTACGATATGTACGAGGGAAGGTACGGACTCTGGCTCGCCCTCCAGGATGAATGGGGCATGGACGGACAATCGTGCTCTTCCATACCCAACAGCGTTACAACGATCACGGCAGATGATCACGCTGACGCGAACCCACCCATGGGTCCCTACATGACGTCTCTGACCAGTCTTCTCATGCACAGGCAAGGGCTGGCACCGAAGGCTCAATCGATTCGCAGGACATCCATGCCGTCCCTGGGCATGCTTGAAGTCGACGCGAAGGCGAGCGTGTGGGCAGCGATGCGAGTGCTCGACCCGACGCTCCCAAGGGCCGAGAACTCATCAAGTGCTGCGAAGTTCGGCACGGACGTCATCGACCTGCGGGACTATCGCTACGCGCTGTGCCCTCCAGTCCTCAGAGCGCTCCTCGACCCCTCGTTCGCCTCTTGCGCCAGCAAGTCTGGTCTTCTCGGATGCATGCTGGTCCTGCACCTACCGCTCTTACCACTGCGACGAGCCAATAGCGGAGAGTTCACAAATGATGAGATCGGTGCGGCTTGGCGCATCAGCCCCGTACTGGGGGCGCTGGTCTCTCAAATGCATGCGCAGGTCGGCCCGGCCGAGTTCGCCCGCCAGGCAGCGATCAACTGGCTGGATGAGATTGGGCTCGAATCACTGGGTGCGGGTGACATGCTTGGTCAGCTTCATGTATGCCATCACTCAATCGCCAGTGCTTCAGCCCGAGATCCGATTCAACCACTGACGAAACTGAGCCGCACCTCATCCACACGTGCTTTCGGCGTCTGGATCGAGGCCGAGACAACCGCGTCCGTACGTGACACCTCATGCTGGCTGGCCGCGCACATCGAACAAGCTCGATCAGCCGTGACTTACCTGGAGACACACTCGCCTGGGCTGCGATCATTGGCAACCGCGATCCAACAGCGTGATCCAGGCGAGTACACCCGACGCATTGACCAGCTTCCGTTTGTGTCGGGCGCTGCCGCACTTGTGGCGACCGCCCAGGCCTACGCGGATTCCGCGGCCTCTCGCTCCGCCAACATCATAGGCGGCGACCACGCGGCCGACATCTCCAGCGTCGGGCTCAATCAGGTGCTTCTTGACCTCTGCAGCATCGCGCCGACAGTGCTCTCCCACGACCTCGCCCTCATCCGGCTAGCTGCAGAGAAGATACAGATGGGAGATCTTGTATGAGCTTCGACCCTGTCTCAGCCGCACTCAGCCTTCAGGAAGCCTACAGGGCATATCTGAGCAGCAGCCTACGATTCGGACATCCCGATCTTCAGCGCCAGTTCGAGCTTCAACTTGGAGGAGCGGACTTTCTGTCGAAGGGACCGCTGCTCGAGGCGACTCCACCGTACAGCCGAGGTGCCACCCTTGCGGAGCTGATCGATCAGGGGGTGCTCACTCGAGCGCTCATGGATCTCGGACCCGCTCTGCCGCCGCACCGTCAGCTCTACACCCACCAAGAAGAGGCCATTCGCAACGCATGGATGGGCCGGAATCAAGCCATTGTCACCGGCACGGGCAGCGGCAAGACTGAGTGCTTCCTGATTCCGATTGTCGACCACTTGCTTCGGCAATCCCACGATGGAGAACTCACGCCCGGAGTGCGAGCGATGATCCTCTACCCCATGAACGCTCTGGCCAATGACCAGCTCAAGCGACTCAGGCTCCTGCTTGAAGGCGTTCCGGAGATCACATTTGGCCGCTATACGGGGGAGACCAAGAACAAGCGTGCCGAGGCGCTGCGTGCATGGTCAGAACAACACCCTGGTATGCACCCCCTTCGCAATGAAGTCTTGTCGCGCGAGGAAATGCGTGAGAAGCCTCCTCACATCTTGCTCACGAACTACGCGATGCTTGAGTACCTGCTGCTACGCCCCACCGATGCGCCCATATTCGAGGGGCTCTTCGGAAGCACCTGGAGCCATCTGGTCGTTGACGAAGCTCACATCTACTCCGGAACCTTGGGTACGGAAATCGCCTATCTGATTCGGCGGCTGAAGGCGAGACTGGGCGTGCCCGAAGGACAGCTACGTTGCTTCGCAACGAGCGCCACGATCGGCTCGTCCGAGGAAGACCATCGACAGGTGGCGAGATTCGCATCGGATCTGTTCGGCGAACCATTCTCTGACGGTGAAGATGGCCGGCTTGATGTTGTGACCTCCATCCCCGATCGGCCTGAAAGTGAGTTCGGCACCCTATGGGGGCGGCTTGGCGAAGCCGAGTGGAGCTCCCTGGCGGAGGCAGTCGAGCAGGAAGAGACCAACGGAAGTGATCTGGCACTGCTCCTGTCTGTATCGGCTGACACGCTGGCGGTGGATCGCCTCAGCGGAGCCGGCTCCGAATGGCACCTGCCGCTTGGACAGCTGCTGCTTGGCGAAGAGAGGACGCAGCAGCTGCTGACGAGACTAGCCGGAGATCCGATCGACACGTCGAATGCCGATTCCATCTCCTGCTTCTCGATGCCAACGAAGCTCGAGACTCTTACGTCCATGGTGCAGGTTCTGTCGGCATGTCATCGCCCCTCTGGCGCAAGACTGCTCTCAGCACGCTATCACAGCTTCCTCAGGGCACCCGAGGGCGCGTTCCTGAGTCTCACAGAGCCACCCGAGCTGTTCTTGCAGAGGCGAACCCAGAAGGAGACAGAGGACGGCCAGGCCCCCGTCTACGAAGTATCCACGTGCCGTCACTGCGGCCAGGAATACCTCCTCGCCCACCGTGACCGAGAAGTTCGCAATCACCGGGGCGAGCCAGTTGAGTTTCTGGCGCCGGAGCCGCCCCGGGAATCTGAGGACGAGGACCTGCCCCCCTACTACTACCTACTGGAGCTCACAGGCGCGGAAGACGAGTTGGAGACTGATGAGGACCAACAGCCGCTGGACTCCTCCACACGCGTGGGCCCGGCGCAGTGGTTGTGCCCAATCTGTGGGTCGCTGCATCCTGACCCGGAGGCAGCCACGGGACATCGGTACGACCACGCATCCGTGGCGCCAGTCCGTGTGCGCGAGACCAAGACCCCCTCAGATCGACGCCCGTGCGTGCGATGCGGATACCAGAGTGCCGTTGCCCTCCAGCGGGCCAGAGTCTCACCCGAGGCGGCAGGCTCGATTCTCGTGTATGACCTAGTTCGCCAGATACCTCCGATGCTGGAGTACACAGCCGATGCGGAAGAGGACGACGAATGGGGTCTTGCCACGGCCGAGCAGGCTCAACCGGAGGCGGGTAGCCTCATATGCTTCTCGGATCGACGACAAGATGCCGCATTCTTCGCGCCGTCACTCGAAAGAACGCACGGGACTGTGATGCAGCGCCAAGCTCTGTATCAAGCGGCACGCTCATTTGGCAGCGAACGATTCACCCCCGCCGACTGGGCGAAGCAGGTGGCGTCACTGATCATTGAGTGGGGTCTCATTCAACCTCGGCCCTCCCGGCCTGAAGTGCGAAAGACCGCATGGGCTTGGGTATTGCGCGAGATGATGAGTGATGACTCCCGAGCATCGCTGGAGGGCCTCGGGCTGCTGCGGTACCACATTCGTGATCTTGACTCACTGCAGACGGGGCCTCTGACCAGAGCGCCCTGGGGTCTATCTGAAGACCAAGCACGCTCCCTTCTCGAGCGCGTGATCGACACACTCAGAGCAGGCAAAGCAGTGCAGTGGCAGGAGGGGCTTTCGGCAACGGACGACCTTCTGCCAGAGCACTGGTTTCCCACCCACGTGATCCGACAGCGCACTGAGAAGGCGAAGCGCGGGGAGATGTCGTGGCTACCCTCCCGACCTGGGATCTCGAATGCACGAGTAGACTACGTCCGACGTGTCTGGAACCGCGTAACTACCACCACTGACGGCGCTGCCGAAGCGGCCGCAAAGTTGGTGCAGGACATTTGGCGCGTTCATCTCTGGGGCTCCGGAAGTCTGCTCCGCGACTTCCTGGTCCTTGAGGGCAACGACTCAAGCGGCACCCTGCAGGCCGATCCCCGTCTCTGGGAGATAGAACTCGAGCCACAAGCGGGGCACCAGCGATGCGACACATGCTCGAGGTTGGTGATCGGATCCGCCCTTGATGCGTGCCCGACGTATAAGTGCCCGGGACGCCTGGTCGACATCGACGCCGAGAGCGACCCGGTGGACTCGTACTACAGGACACTCTACCGATCAGACGAGCCGCTCCCGCTGACAGTGGAAGAGCACACCGGGCAGCTCTTAGGAAAGCGTGCCGCCCAGATTCAGGAGCTCTTCCTCCAAGGGAAGGTCAACGTCCTCAGTTGCACCACGACATTCGAGCTGGGTGTCGACGTGGGAGACCTCCGTGCAGTCTTTATGCGCAATGTCCCACCCGGCCCTGCAAACTACACGCAGCGAGCTGGCCGCACCGGCCGACGGTCGGGAATGCCCGGGTTCGCGCTCACATTCGCCAGACTCCGATCACACGACCTGAACTACTTCTCGCGTCCGAATGCGATGATCGCGGGCCGTATTCCGGCCCCGGCGTGCTACCTGGACAATGACAAGATCGCAGAGCGCCACGTGTTCGCGGTCGCCCTGTCGGAGTTCTTCAGAGCCCGCCCCGGCTACGCACAATACTGTGGCAACGTCGCTGACTTCTTCGACCTTGCGGCCGATGAGCCCCCTGGACTTCGTGCTCTTGCGGAGTACCTGTCCACCGAGCCCGTGGCGATTTCGGAACAACTATACCGCATACTCCCCCTGCCCATGGCAGAGCGACTGGAGACCGCAAGCTGGGGCTGGGTGAATGACCTCGTTGGCGAGTCGGGACGCATCCGAGCCGCATACCAGACAATCAAGCGGGACTGGGAGGACTTGGAGGAAGAGAAATCCGTCAGGCTTGCGCAGGGCGGGAGGATCGACTGGATCGGGTTCGCCCAGAAGCGAATCAAGGACGAACCAATCATCGCAAGACTCGCTTCTCATGGTGCGCTGCCGAAGTACGGCTTCCCGACTGACCTCGTGGAGCTGACTCTACCGCGCGAGATTCCTGAGTCACGCTATCTGGAGATGCAGCGCGGATTGCGCATGGCAATCACTGAGTATGCCCCTGGCTCTGAAGTCGTAGCTGCGAAGAAGACGTGGCGTTCGGTGGCATTGCGCAAAATGCCGGGCAAGGACTGGGAGACACGAACGTACTGGACGTGTCGCGCCTGCGGTCATTTCGAAGAACGAATCGCCCTCGGAGAGCAGCACGGGCAACGAACATGCCCCGTGTGCGATGCTGACATGGGGCACAGCAGCAGCTTCGTCAAGCCTCAGTTCGGCTTTGTCGCCCACCTCGCAGAGAAGAAGACCGGGGAGAAACGACCCCGATCGACCGGCGGGAGTCGAACCTTCCTGTCACGTGAGAGCTTGAAGTCCGCTGAGAGTGCGACGGTCCCTCTGCCGGGAGGAGGGGCCGAAGTGCGGTATGCACGTGGCGCTCGACTATACGTTGTGAACAGGGGGCCGCTCGGCACGGGATACGCGATCTGTCCATCGTGTGGGGGTGCAGCGCCAATGGGCACGACGCGGAATCCACACCTGCGATCCAGATGCAACGCCACGATCCATGGCGGACTGCACTTGGGGACGGACTTTGAGACCGACGTTCTTGAGATCGCACTGCAATCCAACGCCTCTGATGGATTCTATGATACCGATGGCGATGCGCTGGCCTCGGCACTCTGGGCGTGCGTTCTCACCGCATCCTCAATGCTGATGGTTCCTGAGGGCGAGATTGGCGGCACTGAGTACCGGCTTGGGGGCGGTCGTGTTGCGTTGCTCCTATACGATGACGTGCCCGGTGGAGCAGGTCGTGTTTACACGCTCGCCAATCGTGTGCCTGAGCTGCTAACACGCGCACGCGAACGCGTGTCCGGAGGATGCGGCTGCGGCGAAGAGACAAGCTGCTACGCATGCCTGAGAGCCTACCGTAACCAATACATGCATGATCGACTGTCCAGGGCCGGGGCTATCGAAGTACTCGATGCGGTGCTGGTTGAAGAGTAGTCGGGGCGCACTGCACTCATAGTGGCATGTCCAACCGTTGCTGAAGTCCTCGGTAGGCGAAGCGAGGTCGGAAGTCCGGACTCGAATGTGATCGCGCTCCTCGTGCGACCACCCTTACGCCTTCTCCTTGTACGTGCACGAATGCCCGTTGCGCCCGTAGTTGCTGCAGCCGATGAACGGTCCCCACGGCCCTGTTCGCGCCAATAGATTCCCGCCACACCGCGGACATATGCGCACCCGTGTGTCGCACGCAGCATCCAGGCACACCCGCTCAGCTGCCTCCCGCCGCATGACTCCCCCGCACTCGGGACATGCAGCCTCGCGGTAGTCGCAGTACGGGTAGTGGCTGCACGCGACGAAGCTTCCGTACTCACCTGTCTTCACCACGAGCCTGCCGGCCTCGCAGCGCGGGCACTCCGGTGGAGCAACCATGTCCACACCCGCATCCCCGCACTCGCAGGTGTCCACCTGGTACGGGTCCTCGGCATTAAGCAACTCCGTGACGAAGCTCGACGGTCGTGTGGGGTCGTACACCACGTACGTCCGGTGTCGCGCGCGGGTGAGCGCCACGTAGAAGAGCCGCCGCTCCTCGGCAAAGCGGAACGGCTCGGCCTCAGGTAAGAGAAACTCGAGTGCCGGCTCAGTTGGGCGTTCGCTTGGGAACCCGTAGCGCCCCTGCGACACGTCGAGGATCACCACGTAGTCGGCCTCTTTGCCCTTGGAGCCGTGGGCCGTCATGAACCGGACGTCCAGGCCGGGGTGCAGCCGACGCACGCGGTTGCGGTACTCGGCGTTGTCGACGTCGGTGTGCGTGAATGTGAAGCGGCCGAGCACAAGCACGGTGGAGCGATTCTGCGGTGTACCATCGGCGCGAAGGCTGATCGCTTCGAGCGCAGCATCAAGCCCAGTACGAGTACCTGATGCGGCAACCAGGGAGACGGCTGGCTCCTCCTGCGCACGCACCGACCCGAGCTCCTTCCGAACCTGCACGGGGTTCTTGAGCACGAACGTGGAGGCGACCTCGCCCAGCTTGTCGTTGAAGCGGAAAGTGAGGTCGAGCGCTGTCACAGCGGTGGCACCGAAGATCTCGGAGAAGCGCGTGGTGTACCGCAGATCGCTCCCCGTGAAGCGGTAGATGGACTGCCAGTCGTCTCCCACCGCGAAGAGCATCGCCTCGGGCCGCTGGCGCAGAAGCGCCTGGACCAGCCGGGCGCGCATGGGGCTGATGTCCTGGAACTCGTCGACCATGATGTGCGTGTAGGGCGACTGGTAGCACCCGCTCTCAACGTGTTCAATCGCCCGCGAGATCATGTCGGCGAAATCGATCTCGCCCCGCTCGGCAAGGGTCGCCTCGTAGGTGAGGTAGACGGGGGCGATCAGGTCGAGCAACAAGTTGATGTGCGAGCCGTCGATGCTGGTGGACGCCTTCTGGCGCAGCTCCGGGAAGCTGAGGCCCGACTGCTTCATCAGGCTGATGAAGCTGCCCACGAGCGTGGCGAAGTCGGTCACCTGTGAGGTCTCCCGGAGTTGCGCGAGCAGCTCCTCGGCGGACTGTGGGCGAAACTCCACGCCGGCATCGGTGAGGGCGGCCTCCAGCGTGCTCTCCAGCAGGTCCTCGCGCTTGAGGTAGGAGTACGTCTCGATCAGGCGCGTACCGTGCTCGGCGTGCAGCGCCCGCTTCCACCTAACACCCTCAAGGTACTTCTGCTGATCGAAGTACTCAGGCGGCATGCCGTTGCGGTCGAGCCCGAAGTGCTCGATATAGACGCCATGGTCGGGCAGGTAGAAGTCGGGACGGTACTGCCGGTAGTCCGGGCCCGCGGTGTCCACCTCGTAGGTGTGCTCGTACGCGTAGTGCACGCCCTGGCTCGCCAGGTAGTTGGCGATGAAGACCTCCTCGAAGCTCTTCACCACCTCGCCCTCGAGGGTGCGAAGCTCGTTGGTGCGCACGTACTCGAGATACTCGGCCTCACTCGTGAAGTCGAACCAGTTGCGGTACGGGAACCGCTCGGTGCCGCAGTAGCGGACTAACCGCTGCCGGTACTCGTCTTCCTCGCACTGGGAGGCGATCGCCTCATCGATGAACTGCGTGTAACGGAGGCTGTCTTCGGCCATCACTGTGAGATTCGGCCGCCTGCCTTCGGCCCTGCCGATGATCTCGAGGCCCAGGGCGTGGAAAGTCTTGATGGTGGGCGTGCTCCCGGTGATCCACTCGGCAAGGCGCGAGTCCTGGCGCTCCTGCATCTCGTCGGCAGCCTTGCGGCCATACGCCATCATGAGGATCTCATCGGGCTTCGCCCGGCCAGAGGCGATCAAGTAGCCAGCGCGACCGATCATGACGCTCGTCTTGCCGGTGCCGGCGCCCGCGAGGACCAGGTTGTTGTTCTCGGCGACCACGCATGCCCGGCGCTGCGCCGCTGTGAGCGGCTTGCTCTCGATGGCGTCGAAGAAGTCGGCATAGACGGCGAGCTCTTGGTCGACGAAGGTGGTGTTGAGCGAGGCGATCCACTCCGCGGCTGCGCCCTCAGGCTCGATGAGCAGAGTGAGGCGCCCGATCTTCACCTTCTGCGACAGCGGGGCGAACTGGCGCCAGAGAGCGTCTGTGCGGATGGCGAGCGCTGAGTGCAGTTCGTCGAGCAGCGGTTGAACCTCGGAGTGGCGGACGTAGCGCTGAGCGGCGGCGAGGTCCTCGGTGCGCCTCAGGAGGTCCTCGAGGCCCAGCTCGAGATACGCGTAGCGGTTTGCGGCGTTCTCGGCCACTGCGGAGTTGGCGGCATGCACGAGTTCTGTCACGCGGCTCTTGGGCAGCCCGCGCATGGAGCGCTCTCCGCGAGCGGTCGGGATCCGGACGGTGGACCAGATTGGGCCATCCTCGCAGGCGAGCAAGCCGTTCAACTCGCCGATAGCGAACGACTCTGAGTCGCCCCGGCTCGAGATGCTGAGACCTGCATCGTGCAGCTCGGCGGAGCCGGGGCCGTAGAGGATGCGCGAGGCGATGCCGCGTGAGATGCGGGGAGACGTCATGAGGTCAGGCAGACCCCCTCAGACGGCCTTACTTGACGACATCCTCGGTGTAGCGGCACTTGGGGAAGCTGGAGCAGCCCCAGAAGTTCGAACCGGCGTTCTTGCCCCTGCCGGCACGGCGAAGCACAAGATCAGAGCCGCAGCGAGGGCAGGGACCGGAGCCACTTGATACAACCGAACCCTGCGATCCACCGCGCGTGCGGGCGATCAGAGAGCGCACGGCCGAAATCGCCGATGCAAGGAGAGCCAGTGCCGCCACGGGCAATGCGAACATGCGTGGTAGCTCGTCGAGGAACCCAAGCATTGATCCGTCGTCCACGAGTGCGGGTATCAGGTATCGGAGCAGCCCGTAGAGGAGACCTGCGGTGATCACGCCCACCCACCACGGAACCTCGGTCAGCATTTCGAAAATGCTCTCGTCGCGCCGTGCCATGGCCACATCCGTTCACCCGGTTACGTCCAGTACCCTATTTGAATCGGACGATTTGAACGATCACTGAAGCGTCACGCCTCCACTATGCTGGCACTCCCCATGAGTGCCCGAGAACCTACCCCTCGCCTCGCAGGAGCGGGAGCACTCGGACCAGCAGCGCCTGAGCCATGCCCTGGATGCCCGGACTCTCGCTTTCACGAGGACCGGCTATGTTCAGCATCGTAAAGGCACCGAGACCGATCTTGATGAGGACAGCGACTTCGTCGGCATCGTGTAGCACGTCGAAGGGCACGAGGAGGCACGGCTTGCCCAGCTCATGAGCCGTATCGACGGTGAGCAGGGTTCCCGGCGGCAAGGGGTCGGCCGCGCTGTGTACCAGGATGAGCGTGGCGTCGCTGTCCCTCACGTTCCAGACCGTCCGCTGAGCGGGGTCAGACGATGGTGTCTCCCGGAGCATCGGATACAGTCGGAGCAATCCCGGAGGCTCGGGAAGATCCTCCGCCCATCCCCCGGCGGGACACCAGCCTGCGTACGGAAGACGCACGGCAATGGCGGCCTCAAGGGCCGCACGATCGACCCCGGTCTGCCCGCCGGATCGGATCTCCTTGAGCATCACAGGCTGCGGCTCCTCATTCGCGCGGTGCTACTCCGCCCAATGCCGCTCTGCCGGCAGCCACTGTCCTCGGGTAGTCCCGCGCAGCACCGGTAGCACGAACGCATCCAGCAGCAGCGAGGCGCGGTCGATGTCCTCGGCAGCCGCGCCGACATCCCTCCTCATCCGCTGGTACTCGGCGCGCCATGCGGCTGGAGGCTCAGGCAGCTTCTGGGGAACGGCATGGGACTGGGCCTCGAAGGTCGCGCGTATCGCAGCTTCAAGCGCCGCTGCCTCAAAGGAGTACTGCTCCGCCATCACAACGAGGTCCACCAGGTCCTTGACGCGGGTGTTGTCGCGGTTTCCGCGTGATCGGGTGAGGGCGTGAACCTTCTCGGCAACGTGTTGTACCAGCGGGTAGCACGGCACGACCGCTTTCGGTCGTCTCGAGCAGCAGAAGATCGATGTCTTTCGTTGCCCGAGCCCGGTCTTCAAGCCGCACCTGCAGCGCGAAGCCGCCTTTGAGGAGCCAAGCATCGGGGCTGGAGGCGACCATCCTCGCTAGCAGCCGATCGAAGGCAATGGTCTTCCGGAGTCTGCTCAGCGGCAAACCCGTCGAGAGCGATTCGTCCCTGAGCCGGTCCTCCAGCGCCATTCGAAACGCCGCGCCTGTTGCGTACCTCATCGGCCCGTCCGCTCTGCCAGCGCTGCGGATATCACCTGCGCCACCCGCCCCCCTCGTGCCGTCGCCTGAGCCTGCAGCTCCTTCTCGGTCACCATGCCCCGCGTGAGCGCTTCATCGATTGCCTGGCCGACGTGCTCGGCCGACGTTCCAGCGCGGATCACGTCCACGATCGTGCGCGCCACCGTGGTGATCGGCAGGCCGTCGCGCGCTGTGACCTCCGCGGGGTCGAGAGAGGTCGTGTGCATTCGGATGCCTGTCCGCCGGCGCGAGCTCGTCCTCGGCAGGGTGAGATGGATCTCAGATGGCATAACGTCCGAGAGGCCGTAGACATCGAGCGCGCTGTCGTGTGAGACCACGGCATCGGGACCCGCCCGAAGCCAGGCGATGTAGAGGTCTTCGCGTGGAGTACCCGGATACCGGGCCATGCGGTACACACCCTGGCTCACGCGCTTGAAGTTGCCTGCGGCGGCATGGTGCGCAACAAGCTGGCGTGAGTAACCCGCTTCGCCCGCTTGTGCCGTGGTGAAGTAGCCGGCCTGCCCCTCGGCGATTGCGAAGAGCGCATCGGCGTCTGGAGCGGTCGCTGAGATGTTCGCGTGTGCGCTGTGTCGTGTTTTCTTTGACATACTGCACACTATCTCCCCGTGTCATCGGCCTGTCAATACTCGCGCAGCACCCTCTCCCTGCCCCGCCCGCTCGAGCAGCTCCTCCCGAGCCATCCCACGTGGATCGCTCGTAGAGTACGAGGCTCTCGCCGTCGACGACGGTGGCGCCAACCGGACGGAAGCCGAGCGACTCGTAGTAGCACCGAAGCCCTGTAGCACGCTCACAGCAGTCGAGCCGGAGCAGCCCGATGCCTGCTGCGGCGAGCTCGCAGCCGAGCATATCGAGCGTCTGGGCACCGATGCCGCGCCCGGCGCGTGAACGGTCAACAGTGAGGGAGTGCACGTAGCCCGCGGGTCCGGCGTCCTCGCCCCAGAAGAGCCGATCGGAACCCTGGACCCGTACGCAGCCGATGACCTGGCCATCGGACTCCAGAACGCGGAACTCCCCCGCCGCCAGTCCGTCATCGACCCAGCGGACATGATGAGTGGGAGGCTCGAGCCAGTTCTGCCAGTAGTCGATGTTGCGCTCTCGCAGCCACGCGGCGGCCGACTCCAGGAGCCCGAAGACAGCGCTGCGGTCCGACACGTCAGCCACTCGAAGTTCGAACTCGATGATGACCCCCGTCTGTATCGCTCGCGCTCCTGGACGCCGCCCCGCAGCGCCTCGGCCCGGCCCGGCACCCATCCTCACAGAGATAGGCCGTAGACCGTCTTCACTGTCTAGCACACGTGGCGCGCCGTCTGTGTGGATGTGCGGGTTACCTAGCTGGCCTCCCACCAGAAGTGGTAGGTCACCGTAGTGCCCCTCGGAACCTGCGACCCGGCCTTGGGGCTCTGCCGGTAGGCTTGGCCTATGTCGGCTGCGTCGGGTTCGATCGGCCCATGGATGGCGATGCCCTTCGGGACGAGGCCCCTGCTACGCAGCAAGTCGTCCGGGTCGAGCATTCCGTATATGTTGGGCACCGTGACGAGCTCTGGGCCCTTGGATACGGTGATGGCGACGATGCTTCCCGGCAGGACCGACCCTTCGGCAGGGTCCTGACCGATGACAGTGCCCTTCGCCGCGGAGTCATGCTCCTGCGCAACCGTCAGACCGAGCCCAACGCCCTCAAGCGTCTCGCGGGCCGCAGTCTCGGCCATCCCCAGAACGCTCGGAACGGTTACCGGCTCGGGGCCTTTACTGAACACAGCCGCGACCGATGAACCCTTGCCCACCACCACTCCGGCACTCGGCTCCTGAGAGAGCAGGATGCTCACCGGAATCGAAGCGTCGTAGCTCTGGGTGACCTCGCCGAGGGTCAGCCCCACCGCTTCAACCGCAGCGGCGGCACCGCCCTGATCAAGACCGGAAAGGTCAGGCACCTCGACCGGAGGTGGGCCCACGATCGTCAGCTGGACGACCGAACCCTCACCCGCACGCTTGCCAGGCGCGGGCTCCTGGGTGCTGACCGTCCACTGGGCGCCGTCGGCTTCTTCATCGTAGACCGCCTCGCCCACAACGAAACCCGCCGATGTCAGCTCAGACGTAGCGTCTTCGAGGCTCATGCCTGTTACATCCGGAACCGCTGTACCGCACGCTGTCAGCATCAAGCCACAAAGCGCGATCGCCACTGCCGTGATCAGTCGCTTCATCACAACTCCCCCCGCCGAGTTCTACGTCTTTGGACGCAACTCGCAACGCCCACGCCCTGCCCGAGGATACCTCACACGACGTTGTCGAGTTGACGCCCGGGTTAGGCGCTCCCCGCCACAGTGAGTGACGGGGAGCAAAGTGAGCCCTAGGTGGTGTGGCACGCAGGGGAACAGTGTGCGCATCCATTTGAGTCCGGGAAGTAGTACCGGGCCCTCTGGACTGCGGTCACACACGACAGATGCTCACCGAGATCCACGCAGTTGTGGGCCTGAGGCATCCACGCGCAGCCGATGACATGGACCTCATGATCACCCGACAGCGGCTGCGCATTCCTATTGACGTAGTACTTGGGCATAGCGGCTCACCTCCCGTCCTATGGGGACAGGCAGAACCTTGGCCACAGTCCAGGGCAGTCCAGGCGACACGGTTGCGTTTGTGCGCTAGTCTTGCACCCATCACGTCGCAGACACAGGTCTGTCTGCACTAAACCCCTCGGATGCAGCAACATTCGGGGGGTTCCCCATTTATGGATTCCACAACATGCTGTGAGCTCGACACGTAACACCCCAACATGTCGTGGTCAGGACGCATTCTAGCACTCGCCGATGTCGAGTGCTAGTCTCAAATCGAACACACGTTCTCAGAGGATGCGCCTAGCGTCTTTGTGCATCAGCCGCGGCCGTGCACCTCACTTCGTAGCGTAACGCGCGGCTCGTTCGAAGATGACGGCTTCGCATTAACTATGCCGAAGGGTACGTGGACTGAAGGAACGACGCCGGAAGCAGGACCGGCGTGACCCAACTGATCATCGAAGAAGAGGTGTGGCTTAAATACCTCCAGCACACGATTCTTGTCCATGCCGCCCAGAAAGAACGTTTCGTCGATCTCGATGCCCCAGTCACGTAATGTCGTCACAAGCCGCTTGTGAGCAGGCGCGTTTCGCGACGTCACGATTGCGACGCGTACCGCAGATCTGTACCCGGGCTCACTGGCTTCGCGCTCGATTTCGCGCTGGTGGATGCGGCCAATCTCCTGGAAGAGTCGCTTCATCGGACCGGGATTATGTGGCTCCAGACTGTGGGCCACCTCTGAGTTCTGGAATGCCTCGAGTCCCTCAATCTGGAAGACCCGCTCTGCTTCGTCGTCCACCACGACACCGTCGAAGTCGAAAGCAATGCGCAGTTCGGTGTCCTCAGGATCATCGAAGTAGGTCGATGCGAGCACGCACCCGGCCGGAAGTCCGCGCATGACTGCCTCCCTTGCATTCTCCTCGTTCGCGGACAGGAAGAGGCACGCATTGAACGAGTCCACGTAGCGAAAGGGGTCCGCTCCTCGCACGAAGGCTGCCCGAGTAATTGGTAGCGAATGGTTCTCGATCGAGTTCATGACACGCAATCCGGTGTCCGCGTCGTTCTGCGAGAGCAGGACAACTTCAACCGGACGGTCGTCGGGGATCAACTCGTTAAGTCCGAGCAGGCGTCGTACAAACGGGAATGCTACCCCCGGGCCGAGTACGTCGTCTTCGCGTTCACGCTGGTACGCGCGGTAAGCGGCCAGTCCCTCCTGGCAGTACACAGCGTCGGACTCGCTCAGGTCGAATAGCGCGCTCGATGCGACAGCAACGACCAGCTTCTGCTCAATCGGATAGGACATCCCATCTCCCCTAGTTGCCCTGCCTAACGTCTTTGGGCGTGAGCTGAAGCGCGCCCTGCCCACCCCCAACCCGAGTCTACATCACGCGGGCGCGCTTTCTGCTCGACGCCCGGGTTAGGCCGTGGATGTCACGCCGTACTCCAAGCGCCGATGGTACGCTGGCAGGTGAGAGTAGCCTCAGCAGACAACTTCATGGGGAGGCCAATGTGAAGCGGGACTTGCTGCAAGAGCTTACCTGGGAGATGCACATCGCTCCTAACTTCTCCGAGGGCAGAGCTGCCGTGTTTCACTCTGCGCTAGATGCCGCTCAAGCGGAGTTGAGGATCTTGCTCGACAGACGCGCGTCCGAGCATGAACTTCAGGCGATGCTTGAAGAGAGGCCCGGGTTGCTGCTGTACGCTCTGGTCGGGGGCTTCTACCCGGCTGCGACGCCCCGCTCAGCGCTCTTTCCGAAGGTCAGACTTGGAGAGAAGCACGAGACTGACTTTGCGTTCGTCAATACGAACTCCGCAGGCGCGAGATGGGTGCTCGTCGAGATTGAGAGATCGCATGCTCCGATCTTCACTCAGAAGGGGGATCCCAGTGCCGATCTTACGCATGCGCTCCGACAAGTCACCGACTGGCGCACATGGATCCAGGACAATCGAGCATACGCAGAGAACGCGTTCAACGAACTCTTGCGTATGACCGAACTCCACCACAAGTGGGGCACTAGACTCCAAGATCCTAAGTACTACGTAGTGATTGGGCGTAGGGCTGGATTGACCGAGGACATGAACCGACGACGGCTGACGATGTGCGAGCAGAACGCGGGTCTAGAGATTGTGACGTGGGATCGACTGCTCGACGACTACGGTGTCGGATTCGCAAGTGATGGGGATTCGTTCGGCGAGGCCGGTCCCGGTCCGCTCAAGGAGCTGGCGGCCGATCTCGATGCGCCGTCATCGGCCTAACCCACACTTCTCCAGTCTGCATAACACCATACCGCACCACACTGACGCCCGCGGCTAGCAGTCCATCTCCATCACGAGCGCATCAGTCGAGCTCAGCACCACGACTGGTCGCCTCTTGTTGATCTCATGGCCCCGTGTCGGCTCGAGGTTCGCCCACCAGATGCCTCCACGCACTGGGCTATTCATGCTCGTGGTCCCATTCACCCAGGTCAGCCTCCAGCCATGCGCGATCGATCATGGCGTTGTACTCGGCCGCATGTGCCTCAGCCTGCGCCCGCATGTACGCCCTGCGCTCGGCCAGCGGCAGCTTCAGGAGCGCGCGGCGGTCGAGTTCCTCCGGCACGGTCCGGCTACTGGCGGCTGGGACGTACTCGGCCAACGCCTCCCGCGCGATGAGCCCTTCGGCGGCTGCCCGATGCGCGTGCGTCTCCACCCACGTGGAGTACTCCCGCGGCTCCTCGCCTGGCTCCTCTGTACGCCAGCCGGCGCGGTTCACGAATATGCACCACCACTTGTAGGTGGTCTCGTCGATCACCTGAAGGTCGCGGAGACGGCGAAGCACACCCTGAGCGCTCATTCCCCAGCGCTTCTTGGCAGCAAGAAGCTCGTCGACAGTGACGCGGTTGCGGTGTGCGCCGAACTCACCGCGCACTGCATCTGCCGGATAGAGGAAGGCTCCCGCGAACAGCCGGGCGGCCGCCTCTTCATCAAGCCCGTGGGCGACGCGCATGGAGAGGTGTCCAAGCTCGTGCGCGTGGCTCATTCTCTGCCGCGCGCGAGAGACCTCGAGGCGAGCCGCGATGCCGCATGCGACGCGCTCACCGCCCTCATTCGTAGCGATCACGGCAAGCCCGTCGAACTTCCGCTCGGTATCCACATCGATCAGGTGCACACCTTTGGATTCCAGGGTGTCCACGACACTCGCAATCGGGCCGCCCCCGAGGTTCCAGGCGTGTCGCAACTCCTCGGCCGCACGCTCCGCCTCACGGACATCGTGGGTGACAGCCAGCGATTCACCGAACGGGTACTCGGGGACGATGCCGAGCTTGTCCATGAGCGTCAGCCGGCGCTCCAGCTCAAGCTCGACTGCGCTCTCGATGGTCTCCTGCTCCTTCTTCGGCAGCGAGACCGGCGCGCGGTAAGCAAAGAGCTCGAAGTGGTATCGCGGCTCGGACATGAGATGCGCTGCCTTCACGTCGAGCGCTTTGGCGAGCGCGATCAGCACCGTGGGTCGCGGTGTGGCGCGATCATGCTCGTACTTGGACAACGCCTGCTTCGAGACGAGCCCGCCCATCCGCTCGGCGAGCTCGTCGAGCGTGTAGTTGCGTGCCGTTCTGTACTGGCGCAGGCGCGCACCCAGCGACATGTGGCCCTCCCTGTGGTTGACGTGCCGATAGATTATACTCCATTCTGTCTACCAAACACACGTTCGCATTCAAAGGAGGTGAACGCAATGGCGAAGTCGCTCAAGCCCGGCCAGGCAACCCCCGCATCAGGTCAGTACGAGGAGATCGGGCCCAGAGGTGGTCGCACCGGGCACGAGGTCACATCGACGAAGGGTAATCCGCTGCCCCCGACCAGCAAGACGGGCAATGGTTACGTCCTCGTCGACAAGACCAAGCACTGAGGAGTGGGCATGGTCAAGGGGTGACTGGCCGACGGTCGGCCGATAACAGGGGTAAGACGCGGTTCGGGCCCTGGTGATATCCCGGTAAGACCATCGTGCCAAACTTGGCCTGTGAGCACGCGAGCCCTTGCAGGTGGGACCGCAACCAGGTAGTGTCTGAATCAGCAAACCCGCCAAGCCTCTGCCTAGCATGCTCACTGTGGCGGGTCTTCCTTTGCCCGGAGGGATCATGTGGAGTACACGAAGCCACCGCTCACGTTCGAGGAGCAAGCCGACCTGCTCCTGCATCGAGGCTTGATAGCTGATCGCGGAATCCTCCTGGCACGCCTCAGAAGCGTGAGTTACTACAGGCTCAGTGGATACACGTTTCCGTTCCGGGACGGTGGCGACACCTTCAGGAGCGGCACCACTCTGGACGAGGTGTGGGCACGCTACACCTTCGACAGACGATTGCGCTTGATGGTCATGGACGCCATCGAGCGCGTCGAGGTCTGCGTCCGCACGGAGCTCGTATACTGCCTTGCCCACGACCAGGGGGCCTTCGGCTACCTGGACGCTGACAACCTGCCGGGAATGACTACCGATATGCATGAACGGTTTCTGGACGAACTGCGCAAAGAGTACAAGCGCAGCAACGAGACCTTCATCAAGCATTTTCGAGACAGCTACGGAGAGCCGCACGAGCTCCCACCCTACTGGATGATCACCGAGCTCATGACGTTCGGGACGCTGCTCACTCTGTTCCGGGGAAGCCCGGCCACCGTGAAGCGACGCATCGCGGCAAGGTTCGGCGTCGCCGACAAAGTTCTGGAGTCGTGGCTGGGTGCCCTCAACGTAGTGAGGAACATCTGCGCCCACCACGCTCGACTTTGGAACCGAGAACTCGGCTTCAAGCCAATGATCCCGAAGAAGGATCCCCGCTGGCACGACCCGGTTGAGATTCCAGATGATCGCATCTTCGGCATCCTGACGATTCTGAAGTACTTACTCGATGACATCGCTCCACAGAGCGAGTGGCCGAACCGGTTGGCGGACCTACAGACGTGCTACCCCTCGATCCCCATGCGCTCGATGGGCTATCCCGACGCGTGGGAATCATGCCCTGTGTGGGCGCCAGTAAAGGCTGATGGCTGAGAGTCGACACCCAGCCTCACCCCCGCCACACCGTTCCCCGTGCCGCGCGAGCAGCTCCCTGCTCGGCCCCATCTCGTCGCCCCGCACCCGCCCCCCGATGTCCGACCGGTATGCTAGGTTGCTCGTCGACCCCACATCCCAAAGTGACCGGAGGAGCAGCCCTGGAGTTCACGTGGACCACCGATGAAGTGAGCCGGGAAGCGCTCGAGGGCCTCGGCTACGAGGTGCTGTCACTCCACACACTGCAGCGGACGCTGATCAAGCAGGCCAAGCTGGCCGGCCCGCACCGCACTGACGTGCGCAACGCGTCTCACCGTGTGCTGGAACTCATGGCCGGTGCCAGGCCCCTCGCCGTCGTCGATGTCGACCTGACCGACCCCGCCGCACTGCCCGACCTGTACAACTACTGTGTCGTTCCCTGTTACCACGGAAAGCGGGATCTCCTCGTACACGCGCAGGAGGAGCTCCTCGAGTTGTCGCCGGACGCGTTCATGGAGCACGAGATCGGGTACGCCTGGACCCTGCAGCGCCTTCGGTACCTGTTCGACTGCGCTACGCACGGGCGCAGTACCGGGGTGACCGCGAACCAGGGCCGTTCCACCTCAGCTGATGCCGGACTCGACCAGTATCAACGGGCCGCGGTCGCAGCAGGTATGGGGGTGACGCAGATCATCGCGCCCGCTGGCAGCGGCAAGACCCTCACGCTGATCGCGCGTGTGCGGGAACTGCTCGCCCGCGGTGTCGAGCAGGACCAGATCCTCGTCACCACGTTCAACGCCGCAACCGCCCGGGAGCTCAGGGGCAAGCTGGGCAGCTCGGGCATCGACCGGACCGCCGTTCACACCTTCCATGCGCTGGGCCGTCGGATCCTCTCGGAAGAGAATCTCCTGCGCGGCGAGATCGGCGACATCGGCTATCGCATGTGGCGCCTGCTCTGCGTGAAGGCGAAGCAGCAGACCGGCGAGTGGATCGAACCGGCCGACGCCAAGGCCGCGATCGAGGACCTCAAGCTTCGGCGCATGGGCCCACACGACATCTCGTCTGAAGGGGGCAGCTCGGCCGAGACGCTTCGGGCGCTCTTCCGCCTCTACGAAGCCGAGCTGGAACGACAGAGCCGCGACGACCACGCGGACCTGATCCTCAAGGCGCTCGACCTGCTCGGGCGCGACGCCTCGGCCCGCGAGCGGTGGCAGGCACGGTGGGACTGCGTTCTGGTAGACGAGTACCAGGACATCGAGCCGATCCAGGAGCAGCTGATCCGCATCCTTGCTGCTCCGCAGGACTGCCTGTTCGTCGTGGGCGACGAAGATCAGTGCATCTACTCCTGGCGACGGGCCGACCCCACGCGCATCGTCCAGCTCGACCAGGTGTATCCGGCACTCGAGCGGCACGTCTTGCAGGTGAGCTACCGGTGTCCGCAGCGGGTGGTCTCGGCATCCAGCGCGCTCATCACACAGAATCGCAGCCGCTTCCCCAAGCCGATCACCTCCGATCCCGCGCGCAGTGACGAAGGGCGGGTGGTGGTCAGCGGGTACGCGTCGCAACAGGACATGTGCGCCGGCATCGTCGGGCCGCTGTCACAGAGCACCAGCTACGCCCGGGCCGCCATCCTCACACGCACGCGGCGGCTCCTGAAAGTCGCCGCTGTAGCGCTCCACGATGCGGGCGTCCCGTTCACGACCAGGGAGGGCATGCTCTCGCCGACTCCCGCTGAGAAGACGGTGCTCGCCTACACCCGGCTGATCTCCGCCCCAGCTGCGGCCACCCCGGAGGACGTTGAGCGGGTCTCCGAGATACCGCCCACGGGCCTGCCCGCAGGCGCGGAGGCACCGATCGCCCGCGCTCTGCGGCAGGGGACGTCGTTTCGCAGCGCAGTCTCGGCGATCCGGCTCCCGGACTGGCAGACCGCGAAGGTCACCGCGCGAGCCGAGATCCTGGATTCGCTGGCTCATGAGACGTCAGCTGGCAGGGTGATGGCACGCCTCAAGGACGGCGGGCTTGAAGCGTACTACCGGGATGCGGAGAAGATGAGCCCCGCCAACATGGATGCCGTGGAGACGCTCAACCAACTCGCGCTCGAGTCCTCGGAAAGCGCCTCACTGGAGCAGTTCGTGACGAGCTTTGCGGCGCGACTTGCGTTCTTTGAATCAGGCGGCGATGACGTTGGCTATGCGATCGACACGATTCACGGCGCCAAGGGCCGCGAATGGGACACGGTCGTGCTCTTCGCCTGCGATGACGACCAGATGCCGCACGCTCGAGCGCTCAAGGAGACGGCGGGTCGCTCGAAGACGGAGATCCTCGAGGAGGAGCGCCGCCTCGCGTACGTGGCGTTCACCCGCGCCAAGCGGACTCTGGTGATTGCGCACAAGAGCGACAGCCCGAGTCGATTCCTGTACGAGGCGGGCCTGCTCGAGCGGCCGCGCCCCACGATGCGACCGCAGCCAAAACCTGTGCCGAAGCCCCGAACGTCGCGAGGCACTCACGGGGGCGACCGTGGAGTGCGAACGGCGCATGTCGGCAAGGTGCACGCGAACCGGATCTCCGGTCGGCTGTGCGGAGTGTGTGGCAGCGCGATCCCGCTCGAGGGGCTCATGGCTCGCGTGACGGTGGATGACTCCGACACGTGGGCGCACATCGCGTGCGCGTCGCGGTTAGAATCCCGGTGACATTCCGGTAAGCCCCTCGTGCGAGACTCGGCCTGTCAGCACACTCGGCACCGCTTGACAGGAACCGCGAGCCGATGGACTATCTTCGTATCTTTACCCCGCTGGATCAGCCCTTGGGCCACTGGCGGGGTCAGTCTTTTCTGGGGGCGGAGCGCGCAAGTGCGCCTCGCGCACCGGGCGCCCCTCGTGCCCATGTCTTCGTCGATGGCCAGAACCTCTTCAGGTCCGCGAAGGCTGCGTCTGGCTACTACGACCCAAGCCCCACCCGCTCCAGCAGCTCCCACGCGCGCTCCACACGCTGCCGCGACACCTCGAACCGCAGCTGACCCACGTCGAGCTCATCGGCCCCAAGACGCACACGGTCGAGTCCGTCGGCATCCTTGAGCACGCGGAAGACAGCAAGCGCACCCTCGCGGTCCGGCAGCCACATGGCCGCCCGGTCCCCGTGCTCCTCGCTGCCGCAGTGGTGCGTGATCGCGTAGAGAGCGACGTCGCGCGACTGTGGCTCCACCTCGGCGTGCAGCCCGAGCCCCTGCACCTTGCCGGCGCTCTTCGCACCGTGGTAGTAGTCGACGCCGTCGTCCGTGCGGCCGATGTCGTGCCACAGCGCGGCGTAGTGGAGCGCCTCGCGCTGCCACTCAGCCAGCCCGAGCGCCTCGGCGATCTCCTGCGCGTGGATCCACACCCGAAGCGTGTGCCCGATGCCGTGGATGCCGTACGCGCCAGAGGTGCCGTCGGGCCGCTCGAACCACGACGCGGGTACCCCGGGCAGGTGTCTTGTGGTCATCGGCTGGGTCATCTCGCCGGTCATCCCACCAAGTCCTCCCCATCTGGTTAGCTCGTTCCCTGACCCGTCGCAGTCGATCTCTCTACCGCACACAGGCGAGCTTTCTGCTCGACGCCCGGCTTAGGCGACACTCAACCTCTTGATCTTCGTGCCCTTGCGCTTGAGTTCCTGCGCAGCGTCCCAGAGGTCGACCGCGCGCTGGGCGTTCAGCCAGAACTCCGGTGAGTTGCCGAACAGCTGGGAGAGCCGAAGGGCCATCTCGGGGCTCAGCGCGCGGCGCTCGCGTAGCAGCTCGTTCACGGTCTGGCGCGAGACGCCGAGTGCGTCTGCCATACCCGCGACCGTAAGGTCGTAGTCCGGCATGAAGTCCTCGCGCAGCATCTCACCCGGATGGGTGGGGCGGACGGTGCGCTCTCCAGTGTTGGGGATTGCCACGGTCACACCTTCTCTCAGTGGTAGTCGCAGATCTCGACGTCGTAGGCGTCCCCGTCTTCGAAGCGAAAGCAAACGCGCCATTGCTCATTCACGGAGATGGAGTACTGGCCCTTGCGGTCGCCGCCGAACGCATGCAGCCGGTTGCTTCGGGGCTCGTGGAGGTCCTCGATGCGTGTCGCGAGGTCGACGTACTCCAGGCGACGACGAGCACGGCGCGCGAGGTCCGGCGCGAAGCGTTTCGCGCTTCCGGTGGCGTAGATCTCCTGGGTACGCTTGTCAGCGAACGTCTTGATCATGTGGATCATGACAACGCGTCACGTGACACGCGTCAACTGGCCAATCGGAGATGCTGGTGCTCGCCCAACGTCTGTGAGTTGAGCCGCGAGCCGCGGATCGCGCCCCTGGAAGCGATAGCCTGAGCGGTGCGTCGGAGCATGCCTACCCTGTGAGTGCCCGCACCCTGTCGACTATCGCAACCACGGCCCGATGCAGCACGTCCGGCCCTCGCTCCACCCATGACCGCAGGTCGCCCAACTCGACCTCGAGCCCCTCGGCACGCAGCCCCGACTCATGCTGCACAAGTGCCTGGTACAGCCGCATCCATCGCGCATCCTCGCTCAGGTCCGCCGGGCGCAGGCTCTGGAGCACTCCCACCAGCGCCGGCCATGCCGTCACCCAGTCGACATAGCGAGGCGGAGTGCCTACCGCGTCTCGCAACCCTCGCGCGAGCCTATAGAGCGCGCGACGGCCGTCGGCGCGACGCTCGGCCCACCCCCACTCGGCGAGACTCGCAAGGTAGTCGGCTACAGGTGCCTGCCCATATGCCGCCCGGACAGCGATCTCCCGGCCATGAGACCACTCGTGAGTCCAGAGATAGGTCAGCACTTCAGCCCTCGGCCCGATTCCCACGAGCGCCCGCGCCCTGAACCGCAGGCACGCCGGAATCGAAGCATCCGGGTGTTGCGATATCCCCCGCAACTCCAGCGGACCGCGCGCGTATCCCGCGCTCGCGAAAACGGGATCTGGATGTGCTCCCGTCAGCAGAGGGCGCCCGTCCTCGCCGATGAACAAGTCTCGCGCCCCGTACCCCGCATGCGACTCGCGAGCGATGAACTCCTCGTCGGGGAGTCGCGTGAGCGTCGGGCTGGCGCCGTGCAGCCCTGCGATCCGCGCCGCCACCCCCAGCAGCCGACGCTGATCGCTGGTGCCAGCCTTCGCCATCCTTTTCAGGCGTGATACATCCACAACCGCATGGTTCCTCGACAGCCAGTCGAGCATCTCGTCGAAGAGCCTGGGATCGGTTCGTGCGATCTCGAAGGTGGCCAGCGTGAGCGCCTCGGGGTCGACAAGCGTTTCCTGGCTCGCGCGGATGCCGGCCAGCCCGATGGCCGTCCACTGTTGCCATGCCACCTCGAGAAGCGCATCGAGTAGCGATGAGTACAGTTCCCTAGGGTTCACAGGCCAGGTCCCCTTCCTCGAGCTCGCACCCGAAGTACTTCAGGAGCGCGGTCAGCATAGATGCGAACCCCTCCGATGGGTCCTGGCTCCGGGCCCACCTCACACCCGCGATCAGTTCATCACGCGTAGGTTTGAGCGCTCGGAGGTCCTCCGTATGACGCCCCGGGCCGAGATCGGCTGCAGCGTAGACTTTCAAGCAGATCAAATCCTCTCTGGCGGGCAGCAACACCGTCAGCCGGGACCCGTACTCTCGCGCGCTCAGGCGAGATTCGAACCCCGACGGCAGCCCCCAGTCCAGTAGCTTCGCGGGGCCGGCGTTGAGCCAGTCCGGCTCCAGCCGCAGCACCTCGGCGACTGTGGCCACCGCCGATGCGAGGGACGGCGGCAGCTCCTCGCACTTGACGAGCGTCGTCCCGTTGCCAAGGCGGCCCTCTGCGATGGCCAGCACATCGACGTCTTTCGTGGGTCGAATGCGTATGTCGAGCACGTTCAGTGCTGCGCCGCCGATGACGACCAGCTCCAGGGGCCACGCATCGTTCGCCTCCAGCGTTACCGCCAGGAGCGAAAGGGCTCGATCGATTCCATCCTTGCCTTGAAGGTCCACGACGTGCTCCAACCGCACTTCACCATCTATGACCATTCTATACGGTCATATTGAACGGTTCATGCGGTCATTACAAGTCTGGCAAGAACGTGCCGACACGCGCCCATGGCGACGATCTCCTAGCCCGCGCCCCTACTCCCCCAGCCCCGGCGGTTCGGGCAGCTCCCCGCTGTAGGTGCCGACGATGACGAGCGTCCCGGCAGTGGCCTGCACCGGATAGGACTCGGCCACCGGCCCCTCGAACCACGCTTCCACCACCGTGCCCACGGCGATCTCCTCGATCTCGGCGTCGGCGACCGAGCCGTCAGCCGCACGCGAGAGCAGCTCGGTGTCGTCGTTCACCGCCACCTGCGCGGCATCGTAGCCCGTCTGCGCGCCGATGACCGCGTCCTCGGTCCACACCACGCGGAGCGACGCGGAGCTTCCACCCGCGCTCGACACGTCTGTCACCACCCCGCGGATGTCCGGCTCGGTGTCAGGCGCGCTCGGAGCGCCTGCCGCACATCCCGTAAGCGCGAGACACGCCGCTGCCACCACGATGAACAGCCCGATGCGCTTCATGTCGTCCTCCGCCCGCTCGCGTGCGATGCCGCTCGTATGACGATACCCACAGGGCGTGCGTTCGCGCGGAGCGAGTGTGCGCTTGCGTGGCGGTCCGCGGTTGGCGAGGCCGTGATCGTCCTCCGCATCCTGCACCTTCGGCGCGACTTCCTCGGCGAGCTGCTGGGGTGGACGTGTAAGGTTTTTGGGGGTTAGAGACTCCGAATAGATGGAGACCTCATTCGTATCACCTAGCCAGTGAACGAAGGAGGTCTCCATGAACGAGAGTACCCTGTCTGTGGCCCTGTATGCATCCG
>Ga0228536_1000865_pt1 | contig 41774 bp, 28 predicted proteins | sample SJ1Smetagenome_FD_168611 | JGI IMG/M metagenome (GOLD analysis project Ga0228536, IMG submission 168611) | Enriched culture of PCE-dechlorinating microbial communities from Ithaca, New York, USA - SJ1.S | ecosystem: Engineered > Modeled > Simulated communities (microbial... > Unclassified...
CCCCGGCCTACCTGGCCGTGGTCCGCCGCAACATCACCTTCGACAACCAGCTGCTCTCCCTCCTGGTGGAGACCGGCGTGCCCGCCACGCTCCTCTACCTGGGCCTGCTGGCCCGCCTGCTGCTGCGCTACCGCCGGAACATCCGCGCGGGCCGCGTGCCCCCGGCCGTGGAGGGGGCCCTGACCTTCGTCCTCTCGGCCTCGCTGATCCACTTCCTGATCTGCGACGGCCTGTATTTTCCCCAGACAAACTGGTTCTTTCATGTCATGTTGGGCTTGGCTGCGGGCGGTCTCGCAACCGCCGCCCAGGCAAAGGAGTCTTGAGTGGAAATCATGGCGACGAGGCCGGCGTAGACATGCTCCGGCCGTTCGTGTTCATCGTGCCCGGCGCGTCGGAGGCCGGGAGCCTGGAGTGCGGCGAATCCGTCGCGATTCTGCGCGACCTGCGGCGGAAAGGCCCCGTGGCGTCCTCCCTCGGCGGGGCGGCCGTCCTGCTCGACGCCGAGGCGTTTTGCGCCCTGTCTCCGGAGCAGGCCCGGGGGGCCGCGCTCTGGGTCGAATATCATCCCGGGCTGGATACTGTGTCGGACGAGGACATGCGGGCCGCCCTGGACCGCCTCCGCCCGTGCGCCGAGGTGGTTCTGGCCACGGGCCACGTGGACGGCGCGCTCGACCTCTTCCGGCGTCCCGTCCGGCCCTCGGCCCTGGCCCTGAAGTCCGCCGAGGCCGCCGGGGTCGGCAGCTCCGAAACCGCCGGTCTCCTGCTGGACCACGCCCGCCGCGTCCTGGGTCCGGACCGTCCGCCCCTGGTCCTTTGGGGCGGCGTGGCCACGCCCGAGGCGGCCGCCGCCTTCCTGGCCACCGGGGCCGGGGCCGTGGTCCTGGAGCAGGCCCATCGGCTCACCGACGCCGGAGGGCTCTCCGAGACGACCGCCCAGCGGCTGCGCAAGCTCAAGCACGAATCCGGCGCGGCCATTTCGGCCGACGGCCCGCTCCAGTGGCGTTTCTTCGACAAGGGCAATTCCCGGGCCGTGCGGCGTCTGCGTGAAACGGCGGCGTCCGATCCCCGGGCCCTGGCCGCCGAGATCCGGCGCGCCGCCGTGGCCCTGGAGGACGCCACCCTGGGGCCGGACGAACTGATTCCCTTCGGCGCGGACGCCCCCTTCGCCGCCGGGTTCGCCGAGCGCTTCGGGGAACGCGCGGCCCCGGCCCTGCGGGCCTTCGCCGAGGAGGCCCTGCGGCTCTGGGAGGAGGCCCCGGCGCGGCTGGAGCGGTTCCGCTCCCGGGCCGCCCAGGACGGGCCGGGCTCCCGCCTGCCCCTGATCCAGGGGGCCATGTCCTGGATCAGCGATTCTCCCGCGTTCGCCCGCGCCGTGGCCGAGGCCGGGGCCCTGCCGACCCTGGCCGCCGGGCCGCGCGCGCACGCCGACCTGGAGCGCGATTTCGGCGGCCTGCCCGAGGTCATGGGCGGCCTGCCCTACGCCGTGAACGTCATGGTCCTGGACGAGAACCCCCGCCGGGCCGAGCAGTTGCGCTGGATCGAGGAAAACCGGCCGCCGCTGGTCACGGTGGCCGCCGGGGAGCCGTCCTTCGCCGGGGCGTTGCGGGCCAAGGGCCTGGAGGTGCTCTACCTGGCGGCGGACGTGGAGCTGCTGCTCCTGGCCGCGCGGGCCGGGGTGCGCTTCGTGGTCCTGGAGGGCTTCGAGGCCGGGGGCCATGTGGGACGCCTGAGCGCCCTGACCCTGGCCCAGGCCGCCCTGGAGGCCCGCCGGCGCGAGCCCGAGCTGTTCCGCGAGGTGCGCGTGATCCTGGCCGGCGGGGTGCATGACGCCCTGAGCGCGGCCCGGGCCGTGCTCCTGGGGGCCGACGCCCTGCAGATGGGCACGGCCTACCTGGCCTGCCGCGAGATCGTGGAGAGCGGCGCGCTGACCCCGCTCTACCAGCGGGAGATCCTCTCCGCCGGTTTCGGGGCCACCCGCATTTCCGGCGAGTCCGTGGGCCTGCGCGTGCGCGCCCTGGACACGCCCATGTGCCGGGCCCTGCGCGACCTGGAGCGCCGCAAGGGGGCCGGGGAACTGGACGAGGCCGCCTTCCGGGCCCGGCTGGAGGAGCTGGCCGTGGGCTCGCTGCTGGTGGCCGCCAAGGGCCGCGGGCCCGGCGGCGAACGCCTGCCGGAGGATGCCTGCCGCGAGCGGGGCCAGTTCATGAGCGGCGCGGCCGCCGGGGAGATCGGCGCGGTGCGCTCCCTGGCCGAACTGCACGCCGAGGTGGTTTCCGGGGCGGGCCTGACGGCGGCCCCGCGCCGCGCGGAGCACACGCCCCTGGTGGGCTCCCGCCGGACGGGCCGGAGCGAGCGGGTGGCCGTGACCGGCGTGGCCATGTGCAACGCCCTGGGCCGGGACGCCGACGAGATCGTGACGGCCTCCCTGGACGGCCGCCGGGGCGTGGGCTCGGTGCCCCCGGATCGCTGGGACCACGACCTCTATTTCGATCCCAGCCCCCACGCCCAGGGCCGGACCTACACCCGGGCCGGGGCCTTCATGCATTTCGAATGCACGCGCAAGGATCTGGGGGTCGCGCCGCAGGACTTCCGCACCATGTCCCAGTCCACGCGGCTCACGCTCTTTCTGGCCCGCCGCGCGGTGCGCGAGTCCGGCCTGCTGGAGAGCGGGATTCCGGGGGAGCGCATCGCCGTGCTCACCTCCCAGAACTCCGCCGAGGGAGCCAGCACGGTCAAGCCGCTGCTCTACAACGTCTATGGCCGGGAGATCGCCGGGATCGCCGGGCGCGCCCTGCGCCTGACCCCGGAGCAGCGCGCGGCCGTCATCCGGGAGCTGGAGGCCGAGGGCCTGGCCGTGGACGACACCACCCTCATCGGGCGGCTCAACTGCACGGCCTCCGGGCACATCTGCAACATGTTCGGCTTCGGCGGCCCGAGCTATTCCGTGGGCGCGGCCTGCGCCTCCAGCCTCATCGCCCTGTACAACGCGGTGCTGCTCATCCGCGCCGGAGTCATCGACGCGGCCGTGGTGGGCGGCGGCGAGGAGCTGCTCACCTCCGGGCACTACCTGGAGTTCTCGGCCCTGCGCTCCCTGGCCGGGCTCACCGGCCGGGGCTTCGAGCCCGAGCGCCTGAGCCGTCCCTTCGACCGCGACCGCGACGGCTTCGTCCTCGGCGAGGGCGGGGCCGTGGTGGTCCTCGAGCGCGAATCCCTGGCCCGGCGGCGCAAGGCCCCGGTCCAGGCCTTCATCTGCGGCGTGGGGGCCTGCACGAACCACCAGGGCATCGTGGAGTCCGTGGCCGAGACCCAGACCGTGGCCCTGCGGGCGGCCTTCGAGGATTCCGGCTTCACCGGCGCGGCCCTGGACCTGGTGGAGTGCCACGGCACGAGCACCATGCAGGGCGACCGCGAGGAGGTCACGGCCCTGAAGGCCTTCTTCCCGGACAACCGGGGCACGGTGCTGACCTCCTTCAAGTCCCAGATCGGCCACACCCTGGGGGCCTCGGGCCTCTCGAGCCTCATTCGGGGCGTGGGGGCCATGCGCCGGGGCATGCTGCCGCCGTCCCTGAACTACGAGACCCCGGACCCGGACCTCGGCCTGGAAGAGGCCGGGTTCCGCGTCCTGCGGCGGGCCGAGCCCTGGCCCGCGCCCGCCGGACGGCCGCGCCGCATGCAGGTCAACGCCTTCGGCTTCGGCGGGGCCTGCGTGGTCGTGCACCTGGAGGCCGACCCGGATCAGCCGGACCTGTCCTACGTTCCCTCCGAGGACGCCGGGAGCGGGGCGGGCGTGTCCCGGGTCTCGTTCCATACGGCCCGGATCGACGGCCGCGACTACCGGGTGGGCCTGTGCCGCGACCGGACCGCCGGGCGCGCGCGGCTGCGCGAACAGGCGTCCCGGGGCCTGGACCAGGCCGCCTTGGCCCGGCTGGCGCGCCGGGGCGTGCATGCGGCCCCGGCGGACGAGACCGCCGCGCCCCTGGCCCTGATCTGCTCCGGCCAGGGCTCCTTCCATCCGGGCATGGGCCGCGAGCTGGTCCGCGAACACCCGCCCGTGGCCGCAGCCCTGGACCGTCTGGCGGCCTGCGCCGACTACGACCTCAAGTCCCTGCTCTTCGACGCCGACGCCGACCGGCTCCTGGACACCCGCTGGCAGCAGCCCGCCCTGTTCGCCTTCGAATACGCGGTCGCGGCCCATCTCCTGGACCTGGGCCTGCGCCCGGCGGCCCTGGCGGGCCACAGCCTGGGCGAGTTCACGGCCCTCTGTCTGGCCGGGGTGCTGACCCCCGAGGACGCCTTCCGGGTGGTGGACATGCGCGCCCGCTGCATGGCCAGGGCGGCCGCCTCCGCGCCCAGTCCCGGGGCCATGGCCGCCGTGGATCTGCCGGTGGAGATTCTCCAGTGGAAGCTCTCCAAGTTCCCGGGTCTGGCCGTGACCAACTTCAATTCCCCCAAGCAGACCGTGGTGGGCGGCGACGCCGCCCAGGTCCGCGCCCTGGTGGACGAGCTCAAGGCCCAGGGCAACCGGGCCGCCCTGCTCAAGGTGAGCATGGCCTTCCATTCGCCGGTCATGCGCGTCATCCGCGAGGAGTTCGGCGACTTTCTGAAGGGCGTGGAGTTCCGCGCCCCGGCCGTGCCGGTGCTCTCCAACGCCACCACCGCCCCCTTCCCGGCCGAGGCCGACGCCATCCGCTCCATCGTCCTGGCGCACCTGGAGACCCCGGTGCACTGGATGCAGAACGTCTTCTTCCTCTGGAGCGAGCTGGGCGTGCGGCGCTTCCTGGAGATCGGCCCGGCCGACGTGCTTTGCGGGCTGGCGCGGGACATCTTCGACACGGCCGAGACCCTGCCCACGGCCTCCCGCGAGGCCGAGGCCGAGACCTATGCCGAGGCCCTGGCCGCGCTCTACGCCCACGGCGACATCCGGCCTCCGTCCGAACCCGTGGTCCTGGACCTGGGCGCGGACGAGGCCGCCGCTCCCCGGGCTCCGGCCGCGCCGCTTCCGGCTGGCGACGCGCTGGAGCAGGTGATCCGGATCATCATGGACGCCACGGGCTACGAGCGGGACGAGATCGAGCCGGACATGGACATCCGGCAGGACCTGTCGATCCGCTCCAGCCGCCTGCCGGTGATCATGGACCAGGCCGAGCGGACCTTCGGACTGAGCTTCCGCATCGAGGACTTCATCGGGGTGCGCACGGTGCGCGAGATGGCCGAACGCATCGCCGCCCTCCAGGGCGGGCGCGGCCCGTCCGCCCCGGCTCCGTCCCCGTCCGCTCCGGCAACGGCGGCTCCGGCCGCGCCGCTTCCGGCTGGCGACGCGCTGGAGCAGGTGATCCGGATCATCATGGACGCCACGGGCTACGAACGGGACGAGATCGAGCCGGACATGGACATCCGGCAGGACCTGTCGATCCGCTCCAGCCGCCTGCCGGTGATCATGGACCAGGCCGAGCGGACCTTCGGGCTGAGTTTCCGCATCGAGGACTTCATCGGGGTGCGCACGGTGCGCGAGATGTCGGAACGCATCGCCGCCCTCCAGGGGGCGCGCGGCGCGTCCGCGGCGACGACCGCCGATGCGTCCGCGACGTCCGCGACCGGGGCCGACCCCGCCGCCGGGGGCTCCGGCTTCGAGCCGGTGTTCCGGGCCCTCGTCGAGGACGCGCCCCTGGAGACGGTTCCCGGCTCCCCGCCCGAGGATCTGGCGGGCCGGACGCTTCTGCTGGCGGCCCCGGGCGACCCGGGCGCGGCCCGGGACGACGCCGGACGCCTGGCCCAAGGCCTGGGCATGGAGGCCGCGACGGTCGCCTGGGGTCAGGCCGCCCCCGAGGGAACGGCCCCGGCCGGGCTGGTCCTGGCCCTGGACCCCGGATCGATCGCCGCCGCCGATGTGGACGGCCTGCTGGCGGACGCCTTCCGCGGCCTGAAATCCTTCACCACCTCGCCCAACAGGCGTTTCTGCGTCCTGCTCATGCCCGACGCCCCCCACGGCTCCCCGGCCCGGATCTGCTTCGAGGGCCTGCTCGGCATGTTGCTGACCCTGGCCCAGGAATACCAGTCCGTGACCTGCCGGGCCCTGCGCCTGGGGCCGGGAGCGGACGCGGCCGAGGCCGCGCTGTCCGCCCTGTCCTCGGCCGGACCCGTGGAACGGATTCACCGCGACGGCGGCGTGTTCACGCCCTGTTTCGTTCCCTGTCCTCCGCCGCCGGTCGCCGATCCGACGATCCGCCCCGGCGACGTGCTGCTGATCTCCGGCGGGGCCAAGGGCGTCACCGCCCGCCTGGCCGCCGAGCTGGCTCCCCTGGGGCCGCGCCTGGTGCTCCTGGGGCGCAGCCCCGAGGGCGAGGGAGAGCGGGCCGTGCTGGAGAACCTGCGCCGTCTGGGGGCCGAGGCCGAGTACGCGGTCTGCGACGTGGCCGACCGCGAGGCGGTCCAGGCCGTGGTTCGCGGCGTGCTCGACCGCCACGGCCGGGTGGACGGCGTGGTGCATGGCGCGGGACTGCTGCGCGACGGCTTTCTGGCCCTGATGCCCGAGGAGGACTTCGCCGCCGTGGCGGCGGTGAAGCTCGGCGGCCTGCGCAACCTGCTGGAGGCCGCCGGGCCGGGCCTGCGCCTCGCGGCGGCCTTCTCCTCGGTGGCCGCCTGGCAGGGCAACGTGGGCCAGGCCAACTACTGCTGCGCCAACCGGGCCATGGCCTCGCTTCTGCGGGGGCTGGAGCCCGGCGTGGCCGCCCGGGCGCTCTGGCTGCCGCCCGTGTCCGGCGTGGGCATGGCCAGCGGCGAGGAAATCCGCGAACTCATGCGCCTCAAGGGCATGAGCCGGGCCTACGTGGACGTGGACGAGCTGGCCCCGCTGTTCTGCCGCGAACTGCTGGCCGCGACGCCGGGCGGAGCCTCGGTGCTCCTGGCCCGGCACATGCCCACCACGGACACAGTGGTCCGCCCCGAAGCGCCCAGGGACGCGGCCGCCGCCGGGGCCCTGCTGCCGGTGGAGGGCCTGCCCATGCTCGACGAAATCCGTCTGGACGGGCTTTCGCCCCTGGCCGCCACGGCCGCGCGCCGGGTGAGCCACGAGCGCGACCTCTGGCTGCCGGACCACCGGCCCTACCAGGAGCTGCGCCATCCGCTCTTCTCGGCCGTGATGGTGGCCGAGACCTTCTGCGAGGCGGCCCGGGCCGTGCAGCCGCACTTGACGCCCGTGGGCCTGGAGGAAATGCGTTTCCTGGACATCCTGCCCTGTCCGGCGGGCCGGACCCGGGAGTTGCGCGTCCACGTTTCGCGCCGCCCGCCCGAGGGGCCGGAAACGGTCCTGGAGGCCCTGCTGGAAAGCCGGGACGTCTCGCCCAAGGGCCGCCCCCTGGACCGCTGGAGCGCCCATTTCCGGGGCCGCGTGCTGCTGGCCGGACGATCCGCGGCGCTCAAGCCCTGGCCGGACTTCCCGCCCGACGGGGCGGCCACGGCCGGGCCGGTTTCCGGCTCCGAGATGGAGGCGATCTACGCCGCGCACACCGGCCAGACCGGCCGCTACCGCGTGCTGACGGGCATCGACGGCGCCGGTCCCGGGCACGTGTCCGGCCGCATGGTTCACCGCCTGGGCGAGGACGTGCGCGGCTTCACGGGCGCGTATCAGTATTCGCCCTATCTCCTGGAAGCGCTCATGCAGATCACCCTGATGCACGGGCTGCTGGTCGACCCCGGCGGGGCCGGAGTCCTGCTTCCGGCGGGCATCGGTTCGGTGCGCTTCGGCCGGGCCTGCCGCGACGGCGAGGAGATCACGCTTCTGGCCCGCCTGCGCGGGGAGGACGCCGACGGCCGCGCCTGGGACGCCCTGGGGCTGGCCGGGGACGGCGAGATCCTCATGCAGGTCCGGGATCTGGCCATGAAGCGTCTGCAAGGGTAGGGCGTGGACCGCGACGGCCGCCCCTTGCGCCGGAGCGTGGCCGGGATCGAGGCGCTGCTGGCGTGCGCGCCGGACGGCCCGGACGTCGCCCGGACGCTGGCCGCCCGGCAGGCCTCGGTTCTGGCGGGCCGCGAATTTTCCTGGACCCTGGAGCACGATTCCCTGGGCCGCCCGCTGCTGCGCTGCGGCGACCCCGCCGCGCCCGCCGCGCGGGTCTCCTTCTCCCGTCTGGGCGGCCTGCTCTGGTGCGCCGTGGGCCCGTCGCCCCTGGGGCTGGATGCGGCCGAGGCCCGGGAATTCGGGCCGGGGTACCCCGTGGAGCGGGTCTTCGGGGCCGGGGAGCGGCGTCTGGCGGCCCTGGCCGGTCTGCCCCCGGGCGAGGCCCTGGCCCTGCTCTGGAGCCTCAAGGAGGCGTCGGCCAAGGCCCTGGGCACGGGGTTCCATCGCCTGGAGCCGTGCGATATGACCACCGAGAGCCTGCGCCCAGCCGACGGCGGCTTCGAGGCCGTCGTGCGCGTTCCGGCCGGGACCGCGCCCGGCCGGGCCGAGCGCATGAACGGATATTGGCTCGCCCTGGCCCTGACGCCGGGCGGGCCGGAGGAGAGGAATGTCTGAGATCACCGTGCGGCCGGTGGAGAACTCCCGCGACCTGGAGGCCTTCATCGCGCTGCCCTGGAGCATCTATGCGGGCGACGCCAACTGGGTGCCGCCCCTGCGCAAGGACGTGAAAAAGCTCCTGGCCCCGGGCCACCCCTTCTGGGACAAGGCCGAGCGCGGCCTGTTCCTGGCCGAGCGCGGGGGCCGCGTGGTGGGCCGGATCGCGGCCGTCATGGACCGGGCGCTCATCGAGTACCGCCGCGAACTGGCCGGTTCCTGGGGTTTTTTCGAGTGCGAGAACGACGTCGCCGTCGCGCGGGCCCTGTTCGAGGCCGCGCGGGCCTGGTGCGCCTCCAAGGGGCTGGCCTTCTTCCGGGGGCCGCTCAACCCCTCCACCAACTACGAGGTGGGCCTGCTTCTGCGGGGCTTCGACTCCCCGCCCTGCGTCATGATGACCTACAATCCGACCTACTACCCCGCCCTGGTGGAGGAGTGCGGCCTGGTCAAGGAGAAGGATCTCTACGCCTTCCTCTTCCGGCGCGGGCACACGGTGCCCGGCTGGGCCCTGGATCTCTCGCGGCGGCTGCGGGAGCGCGGCGAGGTGACCATCCGCCACGTGCGCAAGGCCGACCTCCAGAGCGACCTGCGGATCATGGACGAGATCTACCGCGAGGCCTGGGGCTCCAACTGGGGTTTCGTGCCCATGAGCCCGGGCGAACTGGAGGTCATGGCCGAAAGCCTCCTGCCCATCCTGGACGAGGATCTGGGCTTCTTCCTCTCCGTGGGCCAGGAGCCCGCCGGGGTGGGCCTGATCCTGCCGGACGTGAATCCCCTGCTCAGGCGGCTGGACGGCAAGATCGGCCTCACGGGGCTGTTCAAGGTTCTGCGCCACAAGTCCGAGATCCGGGGCACGCGGGCCCTGCTCTTCGGAGTCAAGCCGCGCTTCCACCAGATGGGCGTGCCCCTGGTGGCCCTGGACTACCTCCTCGAACTCCAGGACAGGAAGACCCGCTACGACCGGCTGGAGATGAGCTGGACCCTGGAGGACAACGAGGCCGTCAACGGCTTTTTGCGCGAGTGCGGCGGCGAACAGTACAAGACCTACCGCATCTACAGGCGGGACTGTTGAACGCGGAGGGGGCATGAAGGTCTGCGTCACGGGGGCCAGCGGATTCATCGGCGCGGCCCTGGCCAACGCGCTGGCGGCCCGGGGTTTTCCGGTGCGCGCCGTGCTGCGGCCCGGCGCGGCCGCGGCGGGCCTGGATCTCCGGGTGGAACGCCGCTTCGGCTCCTGGGACGACGCCGATTTCCTGGCCTCGGCCGTGGCTGAGAGCGACGCCGTGGTCCATCTGGCCGGGGCCGTGCGGGCCCGCTCGGCCGTCGGGTTCAACGCCGTGAACCAGGGCCTGACCGCCCGTCTGGCCCGGGCCGTGCGCCGCGCCGCCGCGCCGGAGACGGTCCTGCTGCACGTCTCCAGCCAGGCCGCCGGAGGCCCCTGCGCCACGCCCCCGGGCCTGGACGAGGGCCTGCCGCCCGCGCCGGTCTCCGACTACGGCCGCTCCAAGCTCCTGGGCGAGGCCGAGGCCCTGGCCCTGGCCGGGGAGCGCCCCGTGGCCGTGATCCGTCCGAGCATGGTCTACGGCCCCGGCGACCGCGCCTTCGTGCCGCTCTACCGCCTGGCCCGGCTGGGCGTCCTGACCGCTCCCGGCGACGCCGGACAACCCTTCGGCATCGTCTGCGTGGACGACCTCGTGGAGGGCCTGATCCAGGCATTGGAGGCCCTGGCCGGGGGACGGCTGGCCTCGGGCTCGATCGCCTACCTGGACGGACCGGAGATTTCGGACTGGCGCGGCTACGCCCGGGCCCTGGGCCGGGCCCTGGGCCGGACGGTGCGCGTCCTGCCCCTGCCGATCTGGATGTTGCGTGTCGCGGCCCTGGCCAACGAGATCGCCGACCGGGTCGGCCTGCCGTCCTCGCGGCTGACCCTGGACAAGGTCCGCGAGGCCGCCCAGCCCGGCTGGCTCTGCTCCCACGCCCGGGCCGCCCGCGACTTCGGCTACGACCCCCGGGTTGGCCTGGACGCGGGCCTGCCCCTCACCCTGGACTGGTGCCGTCGGGAGGGCTTGCTGTGAAACGGGAGATCGGGCGGTTTCCCGTAGCGGTCAATGTCGGGAAAACTATAGCTTTTCACATGAAGATGATGCAAATGTATTGCGGAGTGAGCGCCGATGAACTCCGTCATGCGGACGGAGCCGAAATCGTCGTGGCCAGCCTTCATGTTCCCTTCCATGCTCGCGGTCATGGCGTTCCGGCCGGCCGTTTGCCGAGGCGGTTTCCTGGCCGCTTCGGAGAGTGATTTGGTCTTTTTTGCCCGGTAGTCGGTTTTGGGCCATGAGTCGCCGAAGGGCTGAACGCCGGAGTTCTTTTTTGGAGGCGGAGGATGGGAATACCTCTTTCCCTGGCGACAATGATAGCGTTTGAGCATGTGCATAAGCCGATATGCGGAGATGTTCTGTCGCTTGGCCGGCAGACGGTCATATTCGATGAGCAGAAATTGCTGTCCGTTTATGACAGATACGGAATTCAATCGAAAATCGACGCGTTTGAGTATGATTCCAATACGGTTCAGGCCAAAAGCGACATCGGCAAGCGCTATATCGTTGACGAATGTTTTTGGCGATCTTTTGGCGTGAAGAATTACGACATCGTTGATGTGAGCGATTATGAAGGCGCGACAATCGTACATGATATGTGTGTGCCGGTTGATAAAAGCCTATACGGGCGGTATGATTTGATATTCAATGGAAGTGTCCTGGATAATATTTTTGACCCTGCTGCCGCCATGCGCAATATGTCATTAATGCTGAAACCGAATGGAAGAGTGATTCATATTGAGATGTCGAGTAACCTGGCTTTTGAATATCTCATATATTCTCCAGATTGGTTCTGGGACTATTATGCGGTAAATAATTTTTCTGACTGCAGGGTGTATGTCTGTTGCTTTGATTCAATAGATCAAATGCTGAATGGTGAATGGATGGTATATGGTTTCACGCCAAAGGCCAACGGGGACAGCATTCCGGTTCCATCACTCGGATCGAAGTATTCCGTCGTGGTCGTGGTGGCGGAAAAAGGTGAATCATCTTCTCACGACAGGAATCCCATCCAGTGGTGTTATCGACCAAAAGAAGCCAACGAGCTGATGCTCGCCGCGAGGAAACGGTTTCTTTCCTCGCCGAGGCCGATTTTCAACGCGCGCGGTGATCTGACCCTGCGGCCGGAATGGGAGGGATTTTATCCGTGCGGTCCGACGGGCTGAGCTGATCGTGGTGCAAGGGTCGGAGCTGCCGAGTTGAATCGTTTCCCGTGATCGGGCGCCGCGGGAAGACGCAACGGGGGGATGATGAGGGAAATTCATTGCATCATGGCGGTTTGGGGTGAAACGTATCTCCGCCAATTTTTGGAGCTTTCGCTCCCGAGCCAATTGTCGGCCGCGAATCTTCCGGCCCTGGCGGGCAGATATGACGCCTCCTATTCGATCTACACCGACAGCGCCGGAGCTTCGAGCATCAAGGAACATGCCGGTTTTCAGGCCCTGTCGCGCCTGATGCCCGTCCGCTTCATCGTGGACGACGCCCAGATTTCCGACGACAAGTTCAACCCCCTGATGGCCTTCCACAACCGTTCGATCCGCACCGCGTCGGAAAGCGATGCCGCGCTGCTCTTCCTGGCTCCGGATTTCGTGCTCGCGGATGGGGTCGTCGCCCGGATCGCGGAGGTTCATGCGGCGGGCAAGCGCGCGGTCTTCACGCTGACGCCCCGGCTGAAAGCGGAGGACGCCGCGCGGGATCTGGCCAAGTTCCACGACGCCGCGTCGGGGGCGCTGACGATTTCCCCGCGGGAGATGGCGGGCGTGGTCATGTCGCACCTCCACCCCATAGAGCGGTCGTACACCTGGGGACCGGCCTTCAGCAGCTTTCCGATTCACGCCTATTGGCCGGTCGGGGAGGAGGGATTCCTCGCTCGCTGTTTCTACCTGCACCCGATTTTCGTCGATCCCATGCAACGCGGGGAGTTTCCGGCGATCACGATCGACGCCGATTTCGTCGAGCGGGCCTGCCCGGATATGGACGACGTTCATGTGGTGCGCGACTCCGACGAATTGCTCTGCGTGGAGTTGTCGCGGGCCGCGGCCGGCGATGCGAACGCGGTCGGCAAGCCGTGGGGCGCGAAGGCCTGGCCATACGCCAGATGGGCCTGCGTTCACGCGAACCCGAAGTACGACAGCGTCCTGCATCACTGGCTCTTCCAGCATGAGATCAGAATACATTCCGGCGAGATGAAGCGGAAATGGCGATCACGGTCGAGGAAGTCGTCTCGCGTCGCGCGGATGGTCAGGTTCTACATGATGCTCATCAGAAATAGAAAATCGCTTGCCGATATGGCCGCCTATTGGAGGGACACGGCGGTTTCCCGTGATTGAAAGCGCCTGCTCTCTTGCGCTCATTCGGCCTGACGCGCGGCGGGGTCGCTCCGCAGTCTTCGCCGGGTGCGAGAATCGAGAGGCGAGTTCACGGGGGGCGGGAAAGAGAGACCCCGGCGGTTGGAATCGTATTTCGAATGGCCGGAAGACCCCATGGGTACTTGCTTTCGCTTGCCTGGACATTGCCCGCTCCGTGTGGTTAATTGCACGAGGCTGCGGTTCCTGGCTCCTTTCGCAAAGTGGGTACCCGCTGAGAGAGGAAGACGGTTCGCGCGGCCTACTTTCTCCCGAGGAGCGTTGCCTTGCGTGAATTCAAAAGAGGTGATCGCGGCTGCCGGGCCGCTGCCGACCTGGGCAGCCGCCGCATGATCTCCGATCACCCCATCAAAGCACGATGAGTCGCGTGGATACTTCACACGAAGAAAAACGGGTCTGGATGGTCGTCGAGGCCAAGCGGCCCTGGCAATGGCCGAATCTGCGCGCCCTCTACCGGGCTCGAATCGTGGCGCGTTGGATCGCCCGGCGCGATTTGCGGGCGCTCTATCGCCAGAGCGGGCTGGGGCCTCTGTGGTTCCTGCTGAAACCCCTGGCCCAGATGACGGTCTACACCATCATCTTCGGCGGATTGGCCCGGCTCGACTCCAACGGCATCCCGTATCCGATATTCAACTTTTGCGGGCTCGTTCCCTGGACGTTTTTTGCCAATTGCACGATGCAATCGACTCATTCATTGGTTTCATCGGGGCCGTTGTATACGAAAGTCCTTTTCCCTCGCCTTGGGCTCCCATTGGCGAGCATGGCTGTAAGTTGTGTTGATTTCTCAATACAATCATTCATTCTTGTTTTGATGATGGTGTATTTTAAGATAATTCCAAGCGCTATGATTGTATGGTTGCCTGTTTTTATTTTTATCCTTGTCATGACGTCATTTGGGGTTAGTCTACTGCTCGGGAGCTTGAATATAGTTTATCGTGATGTCAATACTGCATTGCCTCTTTTGATGCAGGCATGGTTTTTTCTTTCGCCTGTCGTTTACTCAGAGCGAATGATCCCTGAAAAGTGGCAATTCCTTTATGCGATGAACCCAATGTCTGAAGTCGTTAGGGGCTTTCGCTCTGCACTTTTGCATACGCAGTATGAAATTGGAATGAAATTTTATATCGCAATATCTGTGTCTCTTATCCTGTTTATTTCCGGGATGGTGATATTCCAGAGGCTTGAGAGCAGTCTTGTCGATTATATGGCAAATTAGTTTTAAGCCGATGATGATTTATCAGATGAGGTATGTAAATTTGTTGATTGTATAATGTCTCGGTTCTGAAAGATGAAATCCAGTAACATGATGCCGTGAGACGAAAGTGAACAATAATATTTTGTCCAAATTTTGCCTCCGTCTCTTTGGATTTGCGGAGCGGTCGCGCGTAAAAGGTTTTAATAACGCCGCAAAGTATTTGTATGAGTATGTTTTGCGCAAATCAAACGCAACGGGATTCGTGGACATGCTGCGAGCCGCCAGTCGGCATCTCCTCCAGAATACGGATGCCGAGTTGCTGGCATGCCAAAAGTGTTATTGGGAGAGACTAAAAGATAAATATCCGGAGCGCCTTGGTCCTATGTATCATTGGGCCAATTTGTCTGCATGCTCCGGTGAAAGAGATGATGCCCAGCAGCAGTTCAAGAGTGCTGTATCGATTTGTAGAGAATATTCGGAAGAAGCATTTTATTGGAAAATTGCGTATATTGATTTTCTAGTTAAATCCAGCTTTATCCTTCTTGTAAAAGATGAAATAATCAAGCTACGCGAGGAGATACATCTTTATCCTCTGGCTGGGATTGTCCCCACCGATGTTTTGCTTGCTGAAGCTGAGACGGCAAGCGCCAAGCTGAATCCGCATAAACAGATAGCTTTGCTGGGGTATGCGACGCTTGTTCACCCCTTTGATGGGCGGGGATGGGCTGCATTATCGCGGGCGCTTGTTGGATTTGACCCAAATTGGTCTAAAGACGCCGCGCTGATGGCGATAACTGTGGATGATAAGAATGAGTCGATAGCAACTGATCTATCGAGAATATTGCTGCGACATATTGCGTTGAATTTTGATGGGGTCACTGACACATATAGGAGTTATATTGAATCGATTGTGCAGCGCAAGCGTGACCCGAAGCTGCTTGTAACTCTTGCGGAAATATCATTTCTGTCTGGAAATTATTCTCTTGCATATGATTTAAGTCAAGAGGCTTTGCAGGATATTGGCGACGATTTTCATTGTTTATTTGTTGCGACAAAAGCCGCCTTTAGTATGAAAAAAATTACTGAGGCAGAAGACTATCTGCTGCGTGCTATTGAGGCCGATCCTCGCAACGCTGTTTGGCATATGCATCAATGGTCTACTTCTTTTAGGATAATTTATAGATCGAGTTTGTATAAGACAATGGAAAATTATTTTGATTCAAAATTTAATGAAGATTCTGATATCTGCTTGCTGCCAAATTATAACGACGAATGGCATTATCAAGAATTGAGAAAGCGGAGAGAAAAACTCCAGCGACAGGGATTACCTTCCTGTGTTTTGGTGACTCAAGGAAAAAGCGGCAGTGTATCTGTCGGTTCTATTCTCATGTCCGGCTTTGGTCTCGTAGATGCAGCGTACTCGCTTGGAACCAGAAAGATCATCCCCTCTTGGCTGAAATACTTCGGGCAGGGTGGGTGCTGTCATGTTACTCACCTTGTCGCAACTGCTGAGAATGTCGCCAGACTTAAAGAGAACGGCGTAAAGGTCATCGTGCATCTGCGTGATCCGCGACAAGTGATCATGTCGCATGTTTTTCACAACTTGAAGTATGAAAAGGCAAATCCATTATTAAAGATTGATGGTTTTGACGATATGAATTTATCCGATCAGATCGACTATGTTATGTACACAATGTGGGAAGAACTTGTATATTGGATTGATAAGTGGGTTGCTGCTTCCAGCAAATTAGATATTACATTTACAACATTTGAGAACTTTAAAAAAGACAGATATGCGTTTGCTGATCATCTGGTCGCTGCTTATGGTGGGGACAAAAAAATGTTTAATAGAGACAATATATTTGTGAAAGACATCAATGTGGATAATCATTTCCGATCCGGGCATGTTAATGAGTGGCGAAGCGCATTCAATAAAGATCAATTGGCATTCGTAAACGATAACTTTCGGCGGGAGTGGGCAAATTTGTTTGGGTGGGAAGTTTAATAAATTATCAGTGATCCTTTTGGGTTATGCCATGATACGTGTTGAATCTGTAGGAAAAACCTATCGTCGAGGGCTGCGGAGAGATATAAGCGCAAGCCTTTGCGATATCGGCAAGCGTGCATTGAGTCGGTTGACAGGCGTCGGCTGTTGTTCTTTCCCCGATCGGGAACCTTTTTGGGCTTTGCGCGATGTGTCATTTGAAGTCCATCAGGGGGAGTGTTTTGGAGTTGTCGGGCGGAATGGTTCTGGGAAAAGCACCCTTCTCAAGCTGATTTGCGGGGTGTCCAGGCCAACCGCCGGGCGTGTGGTGTTATTTGGTCGCCCCACCCTGCTTGCCGCCATGGGCGTAGGTATGAGCGGTGAGTTGACCGGACGGGAGAACATATACATCAATGGCGGTATCCTTGGGGCGACAGACGCGGAGATCAGAAAACTTTTTGATGAAATCGTTGCCTTCGCCGAGCTGGAACGCTTCTTGGATACGCCTGTGAAGTTTTACTCAACAGGAATGTATGCGCGGTTGGCTTTTTCAGTCGCGTCGCATATGCCTGGCGAGATATTGCTTTTGGATGAAGTCCTTGTTGTCGGCGACCAAGGGTTTCAACAGAAATGTGGGGAGCGGCTGAAGCGTATCACAAAAAGTGGCGACAAGACGGTCATGATTGTTGCTCACTCCACCGCCTACATTAGGCAACTTTGCCAGCGCTGTCTGTTGCTTGATAAAGGGGAAGCCCTTGCATGTGGTGATGCTGATAAAGTCGTGAAGCGATATGAGACGCTTTTGGCTGGAACGGATGTCCAAAAAGTCCGCCAGAATATATTGCCAGCCAAAGCAAACCAGCAGGCATCCATCCCTCCTCATTCTTCTGCAGAATACATTGCACAAAAAATAGTACGCGGCGATGCTGTTGTCATTAATCGAATCGCGGTTCTTAATGCGAAACAGGTGGTTTCAAATACGCAAACAGTCTTTTCTCCTTTTCGTATTTCTGTTGAATATGTGCTCAATACGCCATTGCATACTGGACGAGTTATTATCGGTTTATTGCGCAGTGATGGTGTCCTCGCTATTGAGACGGCTGACCATTTAAGCGATAAGGATTTGTATCAATATAGGAATCCTGGAAAGTATAAAGGTGAGCTTTCTATTCCGCAACGCTTGCTAGCTCCAGGGGAGTATCGAGTCTTAGTCCGGATTATGGACTATGAACAAAGAAAGATTTTGGCTATGAATGACGATGTTTCATTTGTATTGACTCAATATAATCGCCTGGATTCTCCATTTGAAGCGCAATATGGCCGCGCCGTAAGCGAATGTCAGCTGAGTTGGGTTACTCAAATCATCCAATAGCTCCGGGGCGATCCATATGACGATATTCATACAGGCAATTAAGGAATCCCTTCATAAAAAGGGATTTCTGTTGATCCGTGAGAGCGATCTGTGCGAGGAGTTGAAAAAGCGGGGTCTGCTCGTCACGGATCCCAACAATTTTGATGACGCCACGCCGCTACGGGCCGAGCTGGAGCGGCGGGGGTATGTGGTGGCCGATCCGAACGCCGCGCCGGACGCCGCACTGTTGCGGGTCGAGTTGGAGCGTCGGGGATATACGGTCGCGGCCCCCGATCGAATTGCTGACGCCGCATTGCTTCGCGCCGAGCTGGAGCGGCGGGGTTATGTGGTGGCCGACCCGAACGCGGAGGCGGACGCCACGCCGCTGCGCGCCGAGTTGGAGCGTCGTGGCTGCGTGGTGGCCGATCCGAACGCGGAGGCGGACGCCGTTCCGCTACGGGCCGAGTTGGAGCGGCGGGGCTGCTTCGTGGCCGCGAACGACACCCTGGACTCGGAGGTGATCGGGCCGTTGCGCGCCCTCCCTCCCGCGCGGGCCGCCGCCTTCGCGAACCGGTATCTCCTCGACGTCCTGGCGGCCAACCACCGGAGCATCTTCTGGGGCGACCGCCTCTGCGCCCTGGACAAGGCTGCGGCCTTTCTCGAAGACGAGAAGTTCCGCCAGGCGTGGGACACGATCGCCGGTTCGTACGACTACGACCAATACAACGGCCCTCAGGGAATTTCCTGGCGTCTGCACGTCCTGTGTTGGGCGGCGAGGCGCGGGCTCGGTCTGGCCGGCGACTTCGTCGAGTGCGGCGTGTTCAGGGGAGACATGTCCTGGGTCGTGGCCAAGACCGTGAACTTCGCGGAGTCCAGGAAAAGGTTTTTCCTCTACGACACCTTCGCGGGGTTTTCCCCGAAGTATTCTTCTGCGGATGATTTCCCCATGAATCCGCATTTTTATGAGTATGCCGACGCCATCTACCACCAGGATGGGCTGTACGAGGGCGTCGTGGAGCGCTTCCGTCCCTTCGGAAACGTCGAGGTCGTCCGCGGGGTGCTGCCCGACACGCTGGCCGACGTGTGCCCGGACCGCATCGCCTACCTGCATGTTGATCTGAATTCCCCGGCGGCGGAGATCGGCGTTCTGGAAAAGCTGTTCGAGAGGGTGGTCCCGGGCGCGGCCGTCGTGTTCGACGATTACGGCTGGCTGGAGTATCTGGCGCAGAGGGAGGCGGAGGACGCCTTCATGCGCGAACGGGGCTACGGCATACTGGAGCTGCCCACGGGTCAGGGACTGGTCATCAAGTAGCGCGCCCCGTCCGATTGACCAGGCCGCCCGGACCGGCGGGTTCCGATCCGGCCGACGAACGGGCCGCATGCCGCCGGGAGGGCTTGCTGTGAAACGCGCCGCGCGCCTCGTTTTCCGTCTGCCCGCATACGCCGCGCTTCTGGTCCTGGGCCTGGAGTTCGTCTGCTTCCTGGTGATCACGGTCATGAACCTGGCGATCTACGGCGGGGTCCGCGAGGGCAGCCGCATCGTCTACGACGGCATGACCCTCTACACGGCCGCCTCGGGCCCGCGGGCCACGGCGAACCCCGAGCCCGCGCCGGAGGCCTCGCGCAACCGCCGGATCTGGTTCTTCGGCGGCTCCACCACGCGCAACGGCGAGGCCCCGGACGAGCGCACCGTGCCGAGCCTCGTCTCCCGGCTGCTCAACGAGCAGGGCCCTTGGCGCGTCCAATGCGTCAACTTCGGGGTCAACTCCTTCAACTCCCTGCAGGAGGTCCAGCAGCTTCAGAAGGCCCTGCTGGAGCGCGAGGACCGGCCGGACTGCATCGTCTTCCTGGACGGGGCCAACGACGCCAGCTACTTCAGCCTCTACCGCAGCGTGGACGCCCACGAGGGCTATGACCGGATCAAGGGCTTCATCGAGAGCTACTGGAGCAGCCCCCTGGGCGTGCTCAAGCCGGTCATGGCCGCGATCCACGCCTCCTTCACCCGTGAACTCTGGCAGCGCCTGACCTACGCCTTCGCGCCCCTGGAGCCGGATTCCCCCCTGCCCGGGGAGCTGGCCCGGGCCATGCGCGCCCGCTACGACTACGCGAACGGGGTGGCCCGTTGTCTGAACGCCGGGTTCGTGGCCTTTCTCCAGCCCGTGTTCTGGGTCGAGCCCCCGGCCGAAAACCTGCCGGAACGGGAACTGGCCGAGCGCGCGGAGCGCTTCCCCGGGGTGCGGACGAACTTCGTCCTGGTCTACGACGCCGTGGAGCCGGTCCTGGCCGGACGGCCGTATTTCGTGAACCTGCGCGGAACATTCGTGGGGCGCGACTTTTCGGCCTACCAGCCGGACGGCATCCACCAGACCGACCGGGGCCGGGAGGCCCTGGCCCGGGCCATGCTGCCCGGCATCCGGCGGGCCCTGGAAACCGCCGGTCCCCGCTGAGGAACCCATGAGCGCCGGGAAGACACGTCCCACGCGGCTGGCGATCCTGCTCCAGGACCTGGCCTTCGGCGGCACCCAGCGCTACGCCCTGCACCTGCTGCGCGGCCTGGACCGCGACCGCTTCGCCCCGGAACTCTGGCTGCTCAACTCCGGCGACGACCTCCTGGAGGAGGCCCGGGCCACGGGCGCGCCCGTGCGCCAGGTGAGCCGCCGCGCCCCCGGCGATCCCCGGGCCGTGCTCCGGCTGGCCGCGCTCCTGCGCCGCGACCCGCCGCCACTGCTCTACACCCTGACCGTGGCGCCGAACATCTGGGGCCGCCTCTTCGGACGGCTCTTCGGCGTGCCCGCGCTCGTCTCCGGCTTCCGGGCCCTGGAGCCCCGGCAGTGGGAGCGCCTGCTCTGGCGGCTGAGCGACCGGATCATCTGCAACGCCGAGGCCCTGCGCGAACGCGCGGTGGGCCGCCACGGCGCGCCGCCCGGGCGGGTGGCCGTGGTGCCCAACGCCGTGGACTGCGACCGCTTTTCCCCGGCCGACGCCGAGCCCGGGCCGGAGGTGGTCAGCGTGGCCCGGCTCGTGCCGGACAAGAATCCCCTGGCCCTGCTGGAGGCCTTCGCCCGCGTGGCCCCGGAGCGGCCCGGGGCGCGGCTCGTTTTGGCGGGCGACGGGCCGTTGCGCCCCTCCCTGGAGGCCCGGGCCTCGGAACCGGACCTGGCGGGCCGGGTGGAGTTCGCGGGCGGCAGGCCGGACGTGCGGCCGCTGCTGGCCCGGGCGCGGGTCTTCGCCCTGTCCTCGGCCCGCGAGGGGTCGCCCAACGCCGTGCTGGAGGCCATGGCCGCCGGTCTGCCCGTGGCGGCCCCGGCGGTGGGCGGGCTCACGGAGCTGGTGCGCCACGGCGAGACCGGCCTGCTGGCCCCGCCGGGCGACGTTCCGGCCCTGGCCGAGGCCCTGGCGCGGCTCCTGGACCGGCCCGAGGAAGCCCGCGCCCTGGGCTTGGCCGGGCGGGAACGGGTGCTGCGGGAACATTCCCTGGAGGCCATGCTCCGGGCCACGGAGCGGGTGCTCCAGGAGGCCCTGGCCGCCGCGCGGGAACGGCGCGGCGGTTGACCCGGCCCGGGGCGCGGGGCATAGAGCGGAAGACGGGCCGTGACGGCCGGAGGACCATGCGCACAGCCATCATCCACTACTGGCTCCTGAACCGGCGCGGCGGGGAGCGCGTGTTGGAGGAACTCTGCGGCCTGTTCCCGGACGCGGACCTCTTCACCCACGTCTACGACCCGGAGCGCCTCGGCTCGCCGGTCATCTCCGGCCACACCGTGCGGACCACCTTCATCGGCCGTCTGCCCTGGGCCCGAAAGCTCTACCAGCACTATCTGCCGCTCATGCCCCTGGCCCTGGAGCAGCTCGACCTGCGGGGCTACGACCTGGTCATCTCCAGCGAGTCCGGCCCGGCCAAGGGCGTGATCACCGCGCCGGACACCACGCACGTCTGCTATTGCCACAGCCCCATGCGCTACGCCTGGGATCTCGCGCCCGACTACATGGCCGGGGCCTCCCGCCCGCGCCGCGCCCTGGTCGCTCCGCTGCTGCACTACATGCGGCTCTGGGACACGGCCTCGGCCACGCGGCCGGACGGCGTCGCGGCCAACTCCCGCCACGTGGCCCGGCGCATCCGCTCCTTCTGGGGCCGCGAGAGCCGGGTGGTGCATCCGCCCGTGGACCAGCGGATTTTTCGCCACGACCAGCCGCGCGAGGACTTCTATCTTCATGTGGGGGAGCTGGTGCGCTACAAGCGGCCGGAACTGGCCGTGGAGGCCTGCAACCGCCTGGGCAGGCCGCTGGTCGTCATCGGCGGCGGGCCCCTGGAGGCGGAGCTGCGGCGCATGGCCGGGCCCACGGTGCGCGTCCTCGGCCGCCTGTCCGACGCCGAGGTGGCCGGATATTATGCCCGTTGCCGGGCGCTGCTCTTCCCCGGGGTGGAGGACTTCGGCCTGACCCCGGTGGAGGCCATGGCCTCGGGCGCGCCGGTGCTGGCCCTGGCCCGGGGCGGGGCGCTGGAGACCGTGCGCGGGGGCGAAACCGGCGTCTTCTTCCAGGAGCAGAGCGTGGAGGGCCTCATGGAGGCCATGCGGACCCTGGAGCGCGACGGGGTGTCCCTGTCCGCCGGGGAGATGGCGGCCCACGCCGCGAACTGGAAGCCGGAACGTTTCCGCCGGGAGTTTTCAGCCCTGGTCCAGGAGGCCTTGTCCGGCGCGCGCTGGTGAGGATCACCGGCGGGCCGTCGCCTGTTCCGCGCCATGTCGTTGCGTTTTTTTGACCGACCCTCGAAAACAATCCGCTAGCTGTGGTCCGGGTCGCGGAGCACGGCGGCCACGCTGCCGTCCAGGCGGGCCTTGTAGCGGATGCCGCGCCAGGTGAGCGTGTTCGTGGTCCAGGTGCGGGCGTAGCAGGCCACGGACAGGGCCTGCATGAGCACGAAGGCCAGGGCCCAGCGCCAGGGCGGTCGACGGCTCTCCGAGAGCGAGCCGAAGAGCGGGCCCAGGGCGGCCAGCAGACCGAGATAGGCCGCCGAGGCCAGGGCCCCGGAGCCGAACCCCCCGAACAGTCCCGCGCAGAGCGTCCAGCAGGCTCCGGCCAGCACCGCCCCGGCCGTCAGCGGCGCCAGGGTCGCGGCCAGCCAGGCCAGCGGCATGCAGAACTTGAGGTAGAAGAGCTGCCGCGTCCACCAGTCCGCCCAGGCTCCCCAGGTCTGGCCCGAGAGCGGCGTGGTCGGGCAGGCCTCGGGCACGGGCAGGGCCCGGATGCCGCGCCGGGCCAGATGCGGCCCCAGGGTGAAGTCGTCCACGACGCCCCTGGCCCAGACCGCCTCCAGCCCCTCGTCCACGAAGGTCTTCCGCCGGATGGCCGTGGCCCCGCCCCAGGGCTGGGCCAGCAGGGGCGCGTTCTGAAGCATCATCACGGCCAGGGCCGAAAAATAGTGGGCCAGGGTGGCCAGGCGGCCGTCCCCGGGGACCACCCGGCGGTGGGTGGTGGAGAGGACGGTTTCGCCCCGGAACACCGGGGCCAGGAGCCGGGCCAGGAAGTCCGGGGCCGCCACGTGGCCGCTGTCGCAGAAGACCAGGATGTCGACGTCCCCGGCGGCCCGGATGCCCGCCAGCAGGCTGTGGTTCTTCTGGCAGCAGGCGGCGGCGGGTCCGGCGACGAGGAGATGGGCCTCGCTCCGGCCCCGGATGGCCTCCTCCACGGCCCGCGCGGCCGGATCGTCGGCGTCGCGGATCACGAACCAGGACTCGCGGGCCACGCCCTCCTGGGCCAGGAGCGAGGCCAGCCCGCGCCGCACGGCCGGGGTGTCGCCGGTGAGCGGCACGATCATGGCCACGCTCGGCTGGGGAACGGGCGGCGGCGGGACCGGCGGGCGTCCGCCCAGGCCCCGGGCCGCGCGCACGGCCGGAGCGCCCACGGCGTAGAGCAGGAGCAGGACCGCCAGATGCGCGGCCATGCCCAGGAAAAGCAGGTTCAGCCACATGCCGGGGACTCCTTGGCCGGGGTTCTCCGGCAGGTCCGCCAGAGCAGGAGCAGGAGCAGGGCCAGACCCGCGATCTCGCCGGGCAGGGCCAGGTCCAATGTCCGCCCGCCCCAGGCCAGGCCCCAGGCGGTGGCCGCCGCGAGGAGCGGGGGCAGAAGCGCCCGGAGCGACAGAAGGCGCAGGAGCCGCTGGCAGGTGCCCAGGGTGAGCAGGGCCATGAAGCCCTTGGTCAGGATCATGCTCCAGACCGCGCCGTCCAGGCCCCAGCGGGGGATGGCCCAGGAGCAGAGGGCCGCGTTCAGGGCCAGCCCGGCCAGGAAGTAGACCGCCAGGAGCCGTTGCCGCCCCATGCTCAGGAGCAGGTAGTAGGCCAGGTTGTGCAGGAAGGCGAAGAGGATGCAGAGCGTCAGCGCGGGCTGGACCCGGGCCGCCTCGGCGTAGGCCGGGCCGTAGAGCAGGCCGATGATCCGGCCGCTCTCCAGGGCCAGCACGAACAGGGCGGGCAGGGAGGCGGCGGCCAGGATCGCGGCCTGGGTCCGGGCCGCGGCCAGGAATTCCGCGCGGTCGCGGCCCCAGAGCCGGGCCAGCAGGGGGAAGAGCACCTTGCCCAGGAGCAGGCTGGAGACGAGCACCGAGACGCCGTCCACGAGCTGCCAGGTGGCCCCGTATTGGGCCACGGCCTCGGCCCCGCCGCTGTTCTGGAGGAAGAAGATGTTGATCTTGTTGTAGAGGATCGCGGCCACGGCCATGATCGTGAAGACGATGCCCTCGCGCCAGTTCTCCCAGAGCGTGCGCAGGCCCCAGGACGTGCCGCGCAGCCGCCGCTTGAGCAGCAGCCGGGCCACCCAGATCAGGCCCACGGCGGTCTCCACGGGCTTGAACAGGGCGATGGCCAGGGGACCGGCCCCGAGGAGCAGGGCGGCCAAGCCCCAGCCGTAGCCGACGAGGGCCGCCGCGCCGCGCAGCCGCCCCTCCACGTCCTGGCGGCCGAGCACCTGGCAGACCACGAAGTAGGAGTTCACCAGGGAGTCCAGGCCGAAGGACACTGCCACCACCAGGACCACGGGCCAGAGGTCCGGGCCGTAACCCTGCCAGGCGGTGAACCCGGCCAGTCCCATGATCCCCAGTCCCAGGAGCCCGGCCTTGATGGCCGAGATCTGGCGGAAGACCGCGCCCGGCGAGACCCGGCCCTTGGCCAGGAGCACGGTGAAGTGCTGGTTGATGCCGAACTCGGTGGTGAAGAGCAGGATCTGCCCTAGGCCCAGGGCCAGGGTGAAGTTGCCGAACAGTTCGGTGGAGCGCCGGGCGAGCAGGAGCAGGAAGACCGCCTGGACCGCGTCGCGCACCCACTGGGCGGCCAGCAGGTAGCCGAGCCGCCGCAGGACGCCGCGCGTGGGCGTCGTGGGCGCGATGCGTTCGCCGTCGGTCATCTCCGCTCCCCGGGCCTGTTCATCCGAAATCGTTTACCCGGCCAGGAATTTTTCATCAACGTGAAACACGGCCGGGCGGGGTCTGTTGACCACGGCCGCGCCGTCCTTGGGTTCCAGGGGCCGCAGGGCCCGGCCGCCGTCCTCCAGGGCGAAGGCCGTCAGGGTCGCCGGGCCCGCCGCCAGGGCCGTGTCCGGCAGGAACAGCTCGAAGTTTCCGTCCGCTCCGCCCCGGGCCACGCCGACCACGCGTTCCCCGGCCGCGACCAGGATCGTGGGCCGCGCCCGGCCCTCCAGGCGGCCGGAGACGCGGAAACCGCCCAGGCGGCCTTCCAGGCCCAGGGCCGGTTCCACCGTGAATTCTCCGGCGGTCCCGTCGAGGCGGGCGTAGTCCCCGAAGGGGCGCAAAAAGCGGTAGGGGCCCAGGCGGCGCTCCAGGAACAGGGGCAGCTTGGCCGCCACGTAGGCCGGGTCCGGGAACACGGGCCGCAGGGCGTCGGCGTCGGTCAGCCGGAACAGTTCCTCCCGGGCCCGCTCCTGGCGCGGGGCGTGGTCGCGCAGGACCACGGCGGCCAGGACCGAGGAGAGCAGGAAGAGCCCCAGGCAGCAGAGCAGGCCCCGGCGCAGCAGCCGGGCCGCGCGTTTGGGCAGGTCCGCGTCGAACAGGACCCAGAGCGCGGCCAGGGACATCCAGAGCGCGCCGGAGAAGGTGGCGTAGCGGCTTTCCAGGGCCTGGCCCGGGCCGAAGCCGCCGCGCCCCAGGGCCGTGGCCAGGGCCGAGCAGAGACTGAAGCCGACCACCGGCAGCCAGGGCGCGGCCCGCTTCCGGCCTTCCGGCCCCGCGTTCACCGCCGCGCGCAGGAGCACGGCCAGGGCGAAGAGGGCGAAGGCCCCCGCCAGCATGGCCGGAACGAGAAGATTGCGGTCCCCAGCCAGGGCCCCGCCCAGGTAGGCCAGGACGTAGGCCGGAAGCCGCCAGGGCGGCCAGAAGGCGGACAGCGCGGAGGGATGGTGCGCCGGGCTCTGGTAGCCCGCGAAATAGGCCGCCCAGACCAGGGCCCCCATCAGGGGCCAGGCCAGGAGCGCCAGGAGGCGCTGGGAGCGGTTCTCGGCCCGGAACAGGAGCAGGGGCCAGAGGCAGGGCCAGAAGAACAGGCCGTTGACGAAGCTGAAGGAGGGCGCGAGGCCGGTCAGGGCCAGGGCCGCCAGACGTCCCGCCGTGGGCGGCCCGGCCGCGGCGATCGCCGCCCCGGCCCAGATTCCCAGCACGGGCAGGAGCACGGAGCTGTTGATGCCCACGCTGAAGGTCTCCCACTGGAGCAGGGAGAAGGCCAGCAGGGAGAAGGCCAGGACCGGCGGCTCGGCCCGGCCCCCGGCGGTGAGCCGGAAGAGTCGGACGGCCAGGAGCGCGCAGGCCCCGGCCAGGAGGACGTTCAGCAGGCATTCGGGCAGACGGTTCAGGCCGAAGGCGGGCATCAGGGCCAGCCCCGCCAGCCGGGCGGCCAGATTGCGCTGCTCGTTCTGCTGGGCCGCCAGGTCGGCCAGACCGAACAGGCCGTGGTTCAGCTTCTCCAGGACGTTGGCCCAGATGACCCACTCGTCCCAGATGAACACGTCCACGGCCCAGAGGCCGAGACAGAAGAGGAGCAGGGCGGGCGGCAGCAGGGCCGCCGGGCGGGAGGAGAGGATGCGCGGCGGGTTCATGGGGCGGCCGGAGGGCGACGGAGGACGCGCGTCCGCCCGTCGCGGCGCGTCACGGAAATGCGCAATTTCGTCGAAGCATTGCATCCTTCCACGTCACGTTCTATAAAGCCCTAGTCCGTTCAGGGCAAGGGCGCTTTCCGTCCGTCCGAAACAGCGGGCCCCCACAGCCATGCACAAGACCAGCCGGATCGCGCCGCAAGCGGTGCTCAAGCTCTTCCTGAAACACGCCCGGCATCCCTGGATCGCCCGGCGGCTGGCCGCGCTCCAGGCCGAGAAGTGGCTCTTCGGGGCCCTGGGCCCCGGCCCGGCCGACGGCTCGGCCAGGACCATCCGCCAACTGAGCATCCGCATCACCGACGTCTGCAATCTGCGCTGCGTCATGTGCGGCCAGTGGGGCGAACGGGGCTTCCTCCTGGACAAGGATCTGGCCGCGCTCAAGCGCGAGGAGATTCCGCCCCGGCGCTACGCCTACCTCCTGGACGACCTGATCGCCCACGGCCATTGGCCCGTCGTCTATCTCTGGGGCGGCGAGCCCATGCTCTATCCGGGCACCCTGGAGATCATCTCCCACGCGGCCCGGCTGGGCCTGCCCACGGCCATCGCCACCAACGGCACGCGCCTGCCCCAGGGCGCGGAGGTCTTCGCCCGGGCCCCCATGTATCTGCTCCAGGTCTCCATCGACGGCCACGACTCGGCCCTGCACAACGCCATCCGCCGCAGCCCCTCGGGCGCGGACACCTTCGCCGAGATCATGCACGGCCTGGGCGCGGTGCGCGAGGCCCGGGACCGCGCGGGCCGGGGCCTGCCGATCATCGCCTCGCTGACCACCATCTCGCGGGAGAATCACGGGCATCTGGTGGACATCTACGAGCGCCTCTCCTCCGAGGTGGACTTCCTGGTCTTCTACCTCTCCTGGTGGATCGACGAGCCGGCCGCCTCGGCCCACGACGCGGACTTCGAGCGCCGCTTCGGCTTCAGGCCCGAGCTGCACCGGGGCTGGATCGGCGGCTGGAAGCCCGAGGACCACGGCCTGATCCAGGCCCAGCTGAAGGAAATCCGCGAACGTTCGGCGCGCAAGGGCACGCCTCCGGCCATCCTCATCCCGGACATCGACGGCGTGGAGAACCTGCGGACCTACTACACCGACCATTCGGCCACCTTCGGCTATGAGCGTTGCGTCTCCATCCGCCAGGCGGTGGAGATCAACAGCAACGGCGACATGTCCCCCTGCCGCGACTACCACGACTACGTGGTGGGCAACGTGCGCGACCACACCGTGAGCGAACTCTGGAACTCCGAGCCCTACCGCCGCTTCCGCCAGAGCCTCGCGCGCGACGGACTCATGCCCGCCTGCGCGCGCTGCTGCGGGCTCATGGGCTACTGATCCGGCCATGCGCGTCGCCTGGGGCATCATGGGGGACTCGCGGGGGCACCTCACCCGCGCCCTGGCCCTGCTTCCCGAGCTGTCCGGCCACGAATTCCTCTTCCTGGGCGGCGGCTGCGTGGCCGAGCTGCGCGGCCAGGGAATGCGGGTCCACGACCTGCCCATGCCCGGCACGGCCCTTTCCGGCGGCCGGGTGCGCGGCGGGGCCACGGCCGTGAACTTCCTGCGCGCGGTCCTGGACGCCCCCCGGACCCTGGGCCGCCTGCGCCGCGTCCTGGAGGACTTTCGGCCGGACCTGGCCGTCACGGACTACGAGTTCTTCCTGCCCCGCGCGGCCCGAACCCTGGGCCTGCCCTGCCTGAGCCTGGACCACCAGCACGTGCTCACCAAGTGCCGCCTGGCCCCGCCGCCGGGACAGGCCCTCAACCGGCTGGCCACCACGGCGGCCGTGCGCCTGCTCTTCAGCCGGGCCTCGCGCTACGTGGTCTCCTCCTTTTTCCGGCCGCCGCCCCTGGGCCCGGACACCGAGGTGCTGGGGCCGCTCCTGCGGCCCGACGCCCGGGCGTTGTCGCCCCGGCCCGGCGGCCACGTCCTGGCCTACCTGCGCACCGGCCTGCCCCCGGCCCTGGCCCGGGCCCTGGCGTCCACGGGCCGGGAGGTCCGCGTCCACGGCCTGGGAAAACGGCCGGACGCCGGACCCCTGCGCTTCCTGGCCGGGGAGCGGGCGGCCTTCCTGGACGATCTGGCGGGCTGCCGCTACGTGCTCTGCAACGCCGGGCACAACCTTTTGAGCGAGGCCCTGTTCCTGGGCAAGCCTGTGCTGGCCCTGCCCTCGGCCATGTTCTACGAGCAGTACGTGAACGCCTGGCATCTGCGGGAATCCGGTCGGGGCGACTTCTTCGTCGACCCGGAGCGGGCCCCCGAGGCCCTGGCCGCCTTCGAGGCCGGGCTGGAACGCTTCGAGGCCGCCGGACGGGCCGGGATCGAGCCCGGCAACGCCCGGGCCGTGGAGATCCTGACCGGCTTCGCGGCCTGACCCAGGGGAGAGCGCATGGACCGTCCCAGGATCGTCTCCCTCCCGCTCTGGTTCCCGAAGGCCTCGGAGACCTTCGTCTTTCGCGAGGTGAAGGTCCTGGCCGGGCTGGGCCTGCCCGTGACGGTGATCTCCCTCTACGGCGACCTGTCCCAGCCGCTCTCCCCGGAGATGCGCGCCTTCCCCGCGCCCGAGCGTCTGGGGACCAGGGCCGCGCCGCGCATCCTGGCGGCCTTCTTCCGCGAATTCCTGCGCCGTCCCGCGCCGACCCTGGCCCTGGCCCGGCGCTGCCTGGGCGCGGGCTTCGGCTCCCTGGAACGCTTCGGGGAGAACCTCTGGGCCTTCTTCGCCGGATTTCTCGTGGCCCGGCGCTGCCTGGAGCTGGGCGTGGAGCACATCCATTCGCCCTGGGCCGGGGGCTCGGCCACGGCCGCCCGGGTGGCCTCGCGGCTCACCGGAATTCCCTTCTCCTTCGCCGCCCGCGCGGGCGACATCCACCCGCCCGAGGCCGCCCTGGCGGGCAAGGTCGCGGACGCGGCCTTCGTGCGCGTGAACAACGCCGCAAACCTCCCGCATCTGCGCGCCTTCGCCGGGGACGCCCCGGACAAGGTCCGGCTCGTCTACAACTCCCTGTCCCTGTCCCCGAGGGGCGAGCGGCCCGCCGCCCGGGAGCCCGGGCCGCTGCGGATTCTGGCCGCCGGGCGCTTCGTGGCCACCAAGGGCTTTTCCTATCTCCTGGACGCCTGCGCCCTGCTGCGCGATCGGGGGGTGGACTTCCGCCTGACCCTGGCCGGGGACGGCGGCCTGGGACCGGCCCTGCGGCGTCAGGCCCGCAGCCTGGGCCTCGGGGAGCGGGTGGAATTCCCCGGCTTCCTGAGCCACGACGCCCTGTCGGCGGCCATGCTCCGGGCCGACGTCCTGGCCGCGCCCTGCGTGGTGGACTCCGACGGCGACCGCGACGGCATCCCCAACGTCATCATGGAGGCCCTGGTCCACGGCCTGCCCGTGGCGGCCACGGACGTGGCGGGCATCGCCGAGGTGGTCCGGCCCGGCGAAACCGGCCTGCTCGTTCCCGAGCGCGACGCGGAAGCCCTGGCCGGGGCCCTGGCCGGGATCGCCTCCGACCCCGCCGAGGCCGCGCGGCTGGCCCTGGCCGGACGACGGCTGGTGCTGGAGCTCTTCGACCCGGAGGCCAACGCCTGGCGGCTGGCCGAGCTGTTCGCCGCCCATTGCCGGGAGGCCCGCTGATGTGCGGCATCGCGGGCATCGTCCAGCCCGGGCGCGACCCCGGCGAGCTGCGCGAAACCGCCGCGCGCATGGCCGCCCTGCTGGCCCACCGGGGCCCGGACGGCTCCGGGGTGCTGGCGGACGGCCCGGCGGCCCTGGCCCACCGCAGGCTCACGGTCATCGACCCGGCCACCGGCGCGCAGCCCATGACCGACCCCACGGGCCGCTACAGCATCGTCTTCAACGGCGAAATCTACAACTACCGCGAACTGCGGGAGCGCCTGCGGGCCGAGGGCCTGGCCTTCGCCACGGCCTCGGACACCGAGGTCATCCTGAACGCCTACGCCCGTCACGGCTCGGCCTGCCTCGACCTGCTGGACGGCATGTTCGCCTTCGCCGTCTGGGACGGCCGTGAAAAGACCCTGTTCGCGGCCCGCGACCGGCTGGGCAAGAAGCCCTTCTACTACCACCACGGCGGCGGGCTGTTCGCCTTCGCCTCGGAGCTGGAGGCGTTGCGGGCGGCGGTCCCCGGCCTGAGCCTGGACCCCGCGTCCGTGGCCGCCTTCCTCTGCCGCAAGTGCGTGCCCTGTCCGGCCACGATCTACGCGGGCGCGGCCAAGCTCCCGCCCGGCTGCTGTCTGACCTGGAGGGCCGGGGAGCCGCGCGTGCGGCCCTACTGGACCCCGCCCGAGCCCGGCGAGGCCCCGGCGGACCCGGAGGCTGCCGGGGAGCGGCTGCGGGAGCTGCTGGGCGCGGCCGTGCGCAAGCGTCTGGTGAGTGACGTGCCCCTGGGGGCCTTTCTGAGCGGCGGCCTGGACTCCACGGTGGTGGCCGCGCTCATGGCTCGGGAGCCGGGGGAGCGGGTGCGGACCTTTTCCGTGGGCTTCGAGGAGCCGTCCTACGACGAGACGCCCTTCGCCCTGGCGGCGGCGGATTTCGCCGGGACGCGGCATTCCGTGCGCGTGCTGGACGCGGCGTCCTGCGCGGGCATGGTCCGGGAGGTGGCGGCGGGCTTCGACGAGCCCCTGGCCGATCCCTCCATCGTGCCCACCAGCATGCTGAGCGCCTTCGCCCGCGAGGAGGTCACGGTGGCCCTCTCCGGCGACGGCGCGGACGAACTGTTCGGCGGCTACGAGCACCTGCCCGCCTGCGTCTGGGCCGGTCGGCTGGCCCTGGGCGGGGCTCCGGTCCTGGCCGCGCTGCGCGGCCTGGAGGCCCTGCTGCCCGTGTCCCGGGGCTACGTGAGCCCGCGCCACGTCCTGGACCGCTTCCGCCAGGCGGTCGCCGCGCCCGAGGAGCGCCGTCTGCCGCGCCTGCTCATGGCCTTCGCGCCCGAGGCCCTGGAGCATGTGTTGCTCCAGCCGCCGGGGCCGGACCACGACCCCCTGGGCGCGGTGGAGCCGGGCCCGGGCTCGACCCTGGACCGCGCCCTGCGCCACTACCTCACCCGCTACCTGCCGGACTCCATCCTGACCAAGGTGGACCGCTGTTCCATGCGCCACGGCCTGGAGGTGCGCTCGCCCTTCCTGGACACGGCCGTGGTGGAGTTCGCGGCCCGGCTGCCCGCGTCCTTCAAGATGCCCGGGGCGCGGCGCAAGCGCTTCATGAAGCAGGCCCTGGGCCGCTGGATGCCGCCCGTGGTGCGGCGGCGCGGCAAGCGCGGCTTCCTCATGCCCGTGGCCGGCTGGCTGGCCGGGAGTCTGGGCGATCTGCTGCGAGGACAGGCGAGTCCGGAGCGACTGCGGCGGCAGGGGCTCTTCCGGCCCGAGGCCCTGGAGCGCCTTCTGCGGGAGCACGAAAGCGGGAGCGTGGACCGGCGCGAGGAGCTGTGGACGTTCCTGGTGCTTCAGCTCTGGCTGGAATCCCGGGGATTCTGACAGGCCGTTGAAAAATCCGCGCCCGCCGCGTCGCCGCGAAAGACGCAACCCCTCGCGGATGAATGATCCGCGTCGGGCGTGGGTCTTCTTGCGCCTTGCCGACGCGCTTTTTGAGCGGCCTGTCAGCCCGTGGCCAGGTCGCCCAGGCGGCGGCCCTCCAGCCCGTGTTCGCGGGCCAGCCATTCCAGGAAGAGCCTGATCTTCGCCAGGAGCGCGTCCACGTCCCGCTGCGTGGATAGGCGGGGATTGGCCCCGGGCAGCAGTTCGGAGGAGTGCAGGAACATGACCAGCACCCGGCCGCCGCGCCGGGCGTGGAGGTTCGCGGCCAACTTCATGGCCGGGAGCGCGTGCCAGACCGGCTGGACGCTCACCCGGCCCAGGCGGGCGAAGGCCGTCAATGCCGCCCGGGGCAGCACGCCGCGCAGGGCGGACACCCCGCGCGCGACGGCCTCGCTGAGCGGGACCACCGTGAGCGGGGCCTCCAGCAGGACGCCGTTTTTCGTGGCCAGGGGCCGGGGATCGCCCCAGTCCAGGAAATGTTCCGTCCCGGCCGGGGGCGCGGCCAGGGGCTGCACGCTGCTGTCCACGCGGATGCCCGCGCCGGGCAGGGCGTCGCGCACCGCCTCGGTGAAGTCCCAGCGGCCCATGCGGAAGGAGACCGGCCGGACGCCGGAGCAGGCCCGCGCGGCCTCGCAGAGGGTTTCCAGTTTCCGGGCCAGGAGCGGCGCGGGCAGTCGGGAGGCCGAGGGCGCGCCCCGGTCCTCGGGGGAAAAGGGCGGGGTGTTCCAGGGGTGGAGGTGCGCGCCGATCTCCGCGCCCAGGTCGTCCCGCAGTCCGCGCAGCAGGTCGGCGCGGGCCGGGTCGGAGAAGACCGGCCAAGTGGCCAGCAGGGTCAGGGGCACGCCGAAGTCGCGCGTGACCCACTCCAGGCGGCGCAGCAGGGCCACGTTGCGCAGGCCCCGAGGCTCGCGTTCGTAGGAGCCGGAAAAAAGCCCCTCCTCCTCCACGTCCAGGGAGAAGACGAGCCTCACAGCGGCTTCTCGCCCCCGGCCTGGCCCCGGGACTGGCGCACGGCCCGGATGTTGAGCGTGTCGCCGCTCTTCACGGTGAGCACGCCCTCGGCCTTGTCCATGTCCGTGGCCCGGCCCCGGAAGGTGCGGCCGTTATGGTGCCAGGCGGTCACGGCCTGGCCCTGGACCTGGCCCTGCACGTGGTAGAAATCCTTGCCGCCCAGGGGACCGATGACCTCGACCACGCCCCAGACCCGATCCCCGGACTGCGAGACCCTGGCCGTGATGTCGGCCAGGAAGTAGCGGGTGCGCCAGACCCCGGAGAAGTCGAAGGGTGTGCTCATGGAACGGTCTCCAGCTTCGCCGCGCGGCGCGCGGCCTCGCCCATGTCCAGCAGGAGCATATTGGCATCAATGGACGTGGCGGGCAAGGCCCCGGAGAGCGCGGCGAAGCGGCCCGGGGCGGCGGCCTCGCGGATGACCGCGTCGAAGGGCGCGAAGAAGGGCTTTCCGGCCAGGAATTCCGGCGTGAAGTGGCGGCGGTCCACCACGAGGTAGTCCACGCCCTCCTGGGCGCAGAAGCGGGTCAGGTCCGCCGGGTCGGCGGCGTAGTAGGCCCGGAGCACGCGATCCAGGCGCGGGGCCAGACGCGCCCAGTAGGCCCTGCTCCAGGGGTGGGCCAGCTCGAAGGAGGCGTACACGTCGCGTTCCCCGAAGGTGAGCACGTTGTCCATGAGCGCCGGGTGCCCGGCGAACACGGCGGTCTTGGGCGTTTCGCGCACAGCGGCGTAGAGGGCCGCGCCGTCGGAGTAGTCGTAGAGGGCCGTGCCGGAGAGCCGCCAGGCCCCGAGCAGGAGCGCGGCGGCCAGCAGGACCGCGCCCGCAGTCCGTCCCCCGCGCGCGGCCGTCCTGGCCAGGGGGGCGAGGCAGAGCCCCAGGCCCAGGCAGTAGAGGATGTTCGTGGCGTATTCCAGGTAGCGCGAGGGCACGAAGAGCTTGAAGAGCAGGGCCCGGGCCGCGAAGTAGAGGATCACCGAGGCCAGGAGCAGGAAGCCCAGCGCGGGCAGGGCGGGCTTGAGCCGTTCGCGGTCCAGGCGGCGCGCGCCCAGGAAGAGGAGCGGGAGGAGCAGGGCCGTGACCGCCGCGCCCAGCCAGGGGTTGCCGTCGCGGAAGGGCGCGATGAGTTCCCAGGGCCGGGCGAACAGCTCCCACCAGACCGGGGGAACGGGCAGGATCGGGAAGCGGCCGTTCGGGCCGAACTCCGGGTGTCCGAGCATTTCCGAGAGCCAGGGCGTGGGCCCGAAGGAGGCCACGCCGGTCTGCCAGGCCATGGCCAGCCCCAGGGCCAGACCCGCGCAGCCGAGGTCGAGCAGGCCCGCGCGGCCCACGCCCAGCACCGGGGGCGTGCGAACGAGCCGGACCTTCCAGGCCGTCCACCAGAGCCCGCACAGGCCCAGGCTGGGCAGGAGGATGTAGGGGATGAACAGGGCCTGGGCCAGGAGCGCGGCGCGGGCCAGGTTGCGCGAGCCCCGCAGCAGGGCCAGGAGGAAGAGGGCCAGCAGCGGCGCGGCGAAGGCCCGGTTCAGGCCGCCGGAGATGTTGTAGGCGAAGCCGGGCATGAGTCCGTAGACCGCCAGGGTGGTCCAGGCGGCCCACTCGCCGCCCAGGCGGCGGGCGATGGCCGTGAGCAGCGTCCCGAGCCAGGCCAGCAGCCCCACGGCCACGAGCTTGGAGCAGAACAGGGGATCGAGGCCCAGGAACGCGCCCAGGCGGTAGACTCCCCGCACGCCCCAGGTCACGTAGCTCTCGGCGTAGGAGTTGAGCAGGTCCGGCGGATAGAGCGCGGGGTCCAGCCAGCGCCGCATCCAGAACAACTGCTGGCGCACGTCGTCGTTGACCACGTAAGGATTGAGAAGCCCCGGCCACTGCGCCGCGAGGCCCAGGAGGAGGGCGAGGAGAAGGGCGGTGAGGGTGTGCGGCCTGGCGCCGGTCATGGCACGCTGACGCGGGCGCTGATGCCTTCGCGGACGAATTCATTCGTGAACAGCCGGAACTGGACCTCGTAGTAGGAACTGGCCACGGAGCCCTTGTCCACGGGTTTGACCGGCAGGATGAACAGCGCGGCCTGGAAGACCTTCCCGGGGAAATCCTGGATGGTCGCCGTGGCCTTCTGGCCGACGCGCAGCTTCTGGTGGTCCTCGGCGTAGACCTTGGCCTTGACCAGGACGTAGCGGGCGGCCACGCGGAAGCATTCGGTCTTGGCCGCCAGCGGAGCGCCCGGCGTCGGGACGGCGGTGGAGACCACGCCGTCGAAGGGCGCGCGCAGGGGGACGACTTCGGGCACATTGGCGCGCGAGACCTTGAGACCCTGGAGGTTTTCCGAGATGCGCGCGGCCTCCCTGGCGAGGCGCAGCTCCAGATCCTTGCGGTCCCGCAGGGCTTCCTCGCGCCGGACCTGGAGCAGGCCAAGCTCGGCCTCCTCGGACTGGAGCCGCGAGGGGCTTTCGTAGCCCGCCCGCACGGAGTCGCGCAGCTGTTCCACCTCCTGGGCCTGGGCCCCGATCTGCAGGTCCAGGGCGGCGATCCGGGCGTCCAGATCCCGCAGGCCGCTCGCGTCCAGGACACTGCGGATGGTCTCCACTTCGCCGGGGGCCAGACGGTAGCGGCCGAGCACCTCGTCCTTGCGGACCTCGTCCCCGACCGCCTTGAGCCGTTCCGCCATGACGCCCGCGTAGTGGTTCTTGACCGGCACGTCGATGAAGTCGGTCTTGCCCTCCAGCTCCATGGCCCGGGCCGGGACGGCGCAGAGGATGGCCAGGAAGGTCAGGACGGCCAGGAAGGCGGTGGAGGCCCACGGGCGGGGGCGCGAGCGGCGCATGTCCGCGCGGGGAGGGATGGACGGGTGTGTTCTCGTCATGACGTCGTTTGTTGTTCCGCCCCGATCCGGGGACGCGGGCCTCCGGTTCCGGCGCATGATCCGCTTGTATCCGATGCCGTCGCCCCAGGCAAACGGGGCTTGGGGACAGACCCCGACGCCCGCGTGATTTTCTTTCGGCGGTGTGGAGCCGCGAAACTGAGGGAGGATGGGGGGACATCGATTTGACTTCGTCGTCGGCCGCTTTCAGACCTCTCCGGCCGGGCGCGTCACCCTGTTTGACCGTTGTGCGATCAGGGTTGCGGGACAATAGGTTATGGGGTAAAGACGTCCACGATCCCTAATCGAACCATGTATCGGTTGATTTGTCGCAGTGTGTTTTTTACCGGCCGGATGTTTTTCGACATTGGTGTCGGCGGCGGGCTTCAATCATCCGCACGGGCCTCCGCCTCATTCCGGAAGCGCGGAATGAGCCGGGTCGCGAGAACGCGCCCTCCGGTCGGCCGCGGGGGAATTCCTCGGCATCGTTTTTGAAGGACCCAACCATGACGGCTCATTCCAAGATTCTCCCCCTCAATCGGCTGGCCGAAGCCTTGAACGGGCTCCGGGCGAACCGGAAGATCGTCCTCTGCCACGGCTGTTTCGATCTCCTGCACATCGGGCACATCCGCTACCTGCGCCAGGCCCGGGCCATGGGCGACGTGCTGGTGGTGACCATCAGCCCGGACCGCTACGTGGACAAGGGGCCGCACCGCCCGGCGTTCAACGAGAGCCTGCGGGCCGAGGCCATCGCCAGCCTGGACTGCGTGGACTACGTGGCGATCAACGAGTACCCCACGGCCGAGGAGACGCTCCGGCTGCTGCGCCCGAACGTGTACTGCAAGGGCTCCGACTTCAAGGACGCCCAGAGCGACCCCACGGGCAAGCTCCAGGCCGAGGAGCGCGTGGCCCGCGAGGTCGGCGCGGAGATGGCCTTCAGCAAGGACGTGGTCTTCAGCTCCACGAACCTCATCAACCGCTTTCTCTCGGCCTTCCCCGAGGAGGTCCAGGACTACCTGAGCCTGTTTCGCCGCCGCTACTCCGAGGCCGACGTGCGGCGCGTGCTGGACGACATGAGCAAGCTCAAGGTGCTGGTCATCGGGGACACGATCCTGGACGACTACCACTATTGCAGCGTCATCGGCTCCTCCAGCAAGGAGCCGGTGCTGGCCCTCAAGCACGGCTCGAGCGACCTGTTCGCGGGCGGCGTGCTGGCGGTGGCCAACCACCTGTCGAGCTACGTTTCCGACGTGCGGCTGTTCTCCGTCATGGGCGAGCTGGGCGGCCGCGAGGGCTTCATCCGCGAGAGCCTGGCCCCCTCGGTACGGCCGCATCTGGCCCTGCACAGGGGCGCGCCCACCATCGAGAAGCGCCGCTACCTGGAAGGCTACACCTTCAACAAGCTCCTGGAAATCTACCACATGGACGACTCCGGCCTGCCCGCCGACGACGACGCGAAGTTCGTCGCCGCGGTGGAGGCCGAGGCGGCCGACTACGACCTGGTCATCGCGGCGGACTTCGGCCACGGGACCATCTCCCCGGCCATGCGGCGCATGCTGGAGCGCAAGGCGCGGTTCCTGGCCGTGAACACCCAGGCCAACGCGGGCAACCGGGGCTATCACACCATCGGCCGCTACCACCGCGCGGACTACGTGAGCCTGGCGGAGCCGGAGATGCGCCTGGAGGACCGGGATCTTTCCGGCCCGCTCATGCCCCTGATGCTCCAGGCGGCCGAACGCCTCGGCTGCCGATCCCTGGCCGTGACGCGCGGCAAGCGCGGCTGCATGATCTTCACGCCGGGCGGCGGCTTCGTGGAGGTGCCCGCCTTCGCCACCAAGGTCGTGGACCGCATCGGCTCCGGCGACGCCTTCTTCTCCGTCACCGCGCTCGCCGCCGCGTTGAACGCGCCCGCGGAGATCACCGCGCTCCTCGGCAACGTGGTGGGCGGCCTGGCCGTGGGGGTCATCGGCAACAAGAAGGCCATCGACCGCCAGAGCACCCAGAAATATCTGACCTCGCTCCTGAAGTAGGCCATGCCCACGCGCCACAGACTCTTCGACCTGACGCGGCTGAAGCTCCAGCCCCTGGCGGACCGCGCCCACGACCTGGATTTCGTCCCGGCCTCCTGCCCGGCGCGGACGGCCCCAACCCCGACGGCCTCCGTGCGGCCCGCGCTGGCCGGCGTGGCCGCCCGCCTGGCTGCGGCGCGGGAGCGCGGCGCGGCGCGGGTGCTCATGATGGGCGCGCACGTGCTGCGCAGCGGGGTGCAGCCCTACCTCCTCGACCTGTTGCGGCGGGGATTCGTGAGCCTGGTGGCCGTGAACGGGGCCTGCGTGATCCACGACTTCGAGCTGGCGCTCATCGGGGCCACCACGGAGAGCGTGGCGCGCTACATCAAGGCCGGCGAGTTCGGGCTCTGGACGGAGACCGGACGGATCAACGACATCGTGGCCGCCGGGGACGCCGAGGGCCTGGGCCTGGGCGAGGCCGTGGGCCGGGAGATCGCGCGGGGCGCGTATCCGCACAAGAATCTTTCGCTGCTGGCCCGCGCCTGGGAGCTGGGCATTCCCGTGACCGTGCACGTGGGCATCGGCCAGGACATCATCCACCAGCATCCGAATTTCAGCGGCGCGGCCTTCGGCTCGGCCAGCCATCGGGACTTCCTCATCTACGCCGCCGAGGTCGAGGGATTGGAGGGCGGGGTGGTCATGAACCTGGGCAGCGCGGTCATGGCCCCGGAGGTCTATCTCAAGGCCCTGGCCATGGCGCGCAACGTCGCCGCCCGCGAGGGACGGGAGATCCGCCGGTTCACCACCCTGGTCTGCGACCTGCACGACCTGCCGGAGGACACCCGGGCCGAGGCCCCCAAGGGCAGCGCGGCCTATTATTTCCGCCCCTGGAAGACCATGCTCGTGCGCACGGTCGCCGACGGCGGCGAGAGCTTCTACTGTCGGGCGCGGCACGACGAGAGCGTGCCGGAGCTGTGGACGGCGCTTCAGGGAATGTAGGCCGCCGCGCGGGTTTTCCGGGCGCGGCGTCGGTTCGGATTTCGGCGGGCGTTCCGCCGCGGGACGTGAACAGGGCCGGGGAGGCTTCCCGGCCTGCAACCAAACAGGACAGGTGAACGAGCATGAGCGAGATCAAGACCATCTTCGTCACCGGCGGCGCGGGCTACGTGGGCGCGTTGCTGGTTCCCCAGCTGCTGGACGCGGGCTACAAGGTGAAGGTCCTGGACCTGTACCTCTACGGCGACGACGTGATCCTGGGCGGCAAGGGCCACCCGAACCTCACGGAGATCAAGGGCGACCTGCGCGACGCCTCCCTGCTCGAGAAGCACCTCCCCGGCTGCGACGCGGTCATCCACCTGGCCTGCATCTCCAATGACCCGAGCTACGAGCTGGACCCCAGCCTGGCCCGCTCCATCAACTACGACGCCTTCCTGCCCCTGGTGGACATCTCCAAGAAGAGCGGGGTGAAGCGCTTCATCTACGCCTCCAGCTCCAGCGTGTACGGCCTGAAGGACGATCCCGAGGTCACCGAGGACCTGCCGCTCGAGCCGCTGACCGACTACTCCAAGTACAAGGCCATGTGCGAGGAATACCTGAACAAGGCCGCCACCGACGACTTCATCGTCACCACCATCCGGCCCAGCACCGTGTGCGGCTACTCCCCGCGCATGCGCCTGGACCTGACCGTGAACATCCTGACCAACCACGCCATCAACAAGGGCAAGATCACGGTCTTCGGCGGCGAGCAGAAGCGCCCCAACCTGCACATCCAGGACATGTGCGACGTGTACCTGTTCATGCTCAAGCAGGATCCCAAGAAGATCCAGAAGAAGATCTACAACGTGGGCTACGAGAACTACAAGGTCAAGGAGATCGCGCAGATGGTGCGCGAGACCCTGGGCGGCGACATCCCGGTGGAGACCACCCCCACCAACGACAACCGCAGCTACCACGTCTCCAGCCGCAAGATCAGGGACGAGCTCGGCTTCGAGCCCACGCACACCATCCAGGAGGCCATCCTGGACCTGAAGAACGCCTTCGAGGCGGGCAAGCTGCCCAACAGCATGGACGACATCCGCTACTTCAACGTGAAGCTCATGCAGGCCGTGAAGCTGAAGTAGCCGGAAGACAGACCGCGATGCGTCCCGCTTCCGAGATCGGTGGAAGCCCGGTCATCGGGCTGGACCTGGACAACACGCTCGTCGGCTACGACGAGCTGCTCTGCGAGCTGGCGGTGTCGGAGGGCTATCTCCCTCCGATGCCGCCGGGTTCGCCGGGGCTCGGCAAACGGGCCCTGCGCGACCGCCTGCGCGCCAAGGGCGACCAGGGCGAACAGGAGTGGCGCAGGCTCCAGGCCCTGGTCTACGGCACGCACATGCCCCGCGCCCGGCTCATGCCCGGCGTGGACCGCTTCCTCGCCCGCGTCTCGGCCCTGCGCGAGGCGGGCGCGGCGTTCACCCTGTACGTCGTGAGCCACAAGACCCGCGTGGCCAACAACTACTCCGACGGCGCGGACTTCCACCGGGCCGCGCTGGCGTTCCTCGAGGCCCAGGGCTTCTTCGCCCCGGGCGCCGGGCTGGAGCCCGGCCGGGTGTTCTTCGAGCCCACGCGCGAGGCCAAGGTGGCGCGCATCGCGGCGCTCGGCTGCACGCATTTCGTCGACGACCTGGAGGAGACCTTCGCGGAGCCCTCGTTTCCCCGGGGCGTCACGCGCATCCTCTACGACCCGGCGGGCGACGCGGCGGCCCAGGAGGGAGTGCGCCGCCTGGGCTCCTGGGACGAGATCGCCGACGCCCTGCTGGCGGAACTCGAGGGCGCGGTTCCGCCGGACTTCGGGGCCCTGGCGGGCGAGCCCCTGGCCGCCCGCGAACGCATCTACGGCGGCCGCAACTCCCGGGTCTACCGGGTGCGCGCGGTTTCCGGCCGGGAGTATGCGGGCAAACACTACCACCAGCACAAGGACGACCCCCGCGACCGTCTGGGCGCGGAGTGGCGCGCGCTCTCGCTCTTGTCCGGGCGGCCGGATCTGGCCCCCTTCGTGGCCCGGCCCGTGGCCCGGGACGCCTCCCGGGGCATGGCCCTGTACACCTTTCTTGACGGCGTGCAGGCCAGTCTGACGCCCGCCACCGGGGCCGACATGGACGCCTGTCTGGAGTTCCTGTGCGGCCTGCGCCGCCTGGCGCGTGAGCTGCCGGAGGCGAAGGCGGCGGAGATCCCGGCCGCCTCCGAAGCCTGTTTCTCCCTGGCCGCCCTGGCCGCCAACCTGCGGAAGCGGCTGACCGCGCTCCAGGCCGTGCCGGAGGACGCCTGCCTGGGCCGCGAACTCGCGGAATACCTCTCCGGCGCGCTGACGCCCTTCATGGAGGAGAGCCTCGCCCGGGCGGAAGACCTCCTGGGCGACCCGTCGCGTGAGCTGCCCCGGGAGCTGCGCACGCTTTCGCCCTCGGACTTCGGCCTGCACAACGCCCTGCGCGGCCCGGCGGGCCTGCGTTTCGTGGATTTCGAATACTTCGGCTGGGACGACCCGGCCAAGACCCTCTGCGATTTCGCGCTGCACCCGGCCATGAACCTGCCCGGTGAGCTGCGGCGGCGTTTCGCCTCGGGGTTCCTGGAACGTTTCGGACGGGAGGATTCCGGCTTGCGGGACCGCGCCGGCGCGGTGTATCCCCTGTACGGA